>Ga0210390_10002257_pt1 | contig 17200 bp, 15 predicted proteins | sample IncBWH11OmetaG_FD_161050 | JGI IMG/M metagenome (GOLD analysis project Ga0210390, IMG submission 161050) | Forest soil microbial communities from Barre Woods Harvard Forest LTER site, Petersham, Massachusetts, United States - Inc-BW-H-11-O ... | reverse complement strand
GGGCGGTCTTCGCGCACCGGGCAGCGGTGCTGGCAGCAGACCGGCAGCAAGCAGCAGCCGCGCTGGCCGCGCTGGCGGCCGGCGACCCGCACCCGGCACTGGTCACCGGCCCGGCCGTACCGCCGGCCAGGCCCGGCCGTACCGCGTTCTTGTTCACCGGCCAAGGCAGCCAGCATCCCGGGATGGGCGCAAAGCTGCACACGGCATACCCGGCCTTCGCCGCCGCCCTGGAGGAGTGCTTCGAGGCCCTGGATCCCTACCTGGCCCGCCCGCTGCGCGATGTCATGTTCGCCGCACCGGGCACGCCCGGCGCGGCGCTGCTGGACCAGACCGCCTATACCCAGCCCGCCCTGTTCGCGTTCCACGTGGCAAGCTATCGCCAGCTGGCCGCCTTCGGGATCAGCCCGGACTTCCTGATCGGCCACTCCATCGGCGAGATCAGCGCCGCCCACCTGTCCGGGATGTTGTCCCTCCCCGACACGGCCCGGCTGGTCGCAACCCGGGCCGCGCTCATGCAGCAGCTGCCCGCCCGCGGCGCGATGGTCGCGCTGGAGGCCACCGAACAGCAGGCCCGTGACCTCATCGCCGGGCACGAGGACCAGGTCAGCATCGCCGCGGTGAACACGCCTGCCTCCACCACCATCTCCGGTGACCGCGACACCGTGACCAGCCTGGCCGCCCGCTGGCAGTCCGCCGGGCACAAGACCCGCCAGCTCAACGTCAGCCATGCCTTCCACTCACCGCACATGGACCTTGTCCTAGATCAGCTCACCGCCGCCGCCGGGCTGGCCGTCACCGCGCCCGCCATCACCGTCATCTCCAACCTCACTGGCCAGCCGCTCACTCCCGCTCAGGCCGCCGACCCCGGCTACTGGGCCCGGCATGCCCGGCTGCCGGTCCGCTTCAGCGACGGCATCGCCTGCCTGCACGCCAGCGGCGTCACCACCTACCTCGAACTCGGCCCCGACGCCACCCTCAGCGCCCTGACCCGCCACTGCCTCCCACCGGACACTCCCGCCGCCGCCCTGCCCCTGCTGCGCCGCGACCAGCCCGAAACCAGCAGCCTGACCCGCGTCGCCGCCCAGGCCTGGACACACCACGCACCCGCGCACCCCGCCGCCTTGCTGCCCCCCGGCCCCGGCCCGCTGCCCGCCCCGCTGCCGACCTACCCCTTCCAGCGCCAGCACTACTGGCTCACCGCCCCGCCCGCAGCCGACCCGGCCGGGCTGGGCCAGCACGGGGGCACGCCGGAAGCCGCTTTCTGGGCAGCGGTCGAGCACGCTGACACCGAGCGCCTGACTCAGTTGCTGGAAGCCAGCGAGAAGGATCAGGAGGCACTGACGGAGTTGCTGCCGCTACTGGCCGGATGGCGGCGCAAGGTAGCGGCGCCTCTGACGGACCAGCAATGGTTCTATCAGCTGTCCTGGCGTCCCTTGGCTGACCCAGGTCTGATGGCATTGACCGGGACCTGGCTCGTCCTCACGACCGATCACGTTGATCCAGACCTAGTCCGCGCTGTCAGCGACGCCCTGGCCCGGCACGGCGCGCATCCCTGGACGCTCCCGATTGAATGTGGGGGCCAGGAAACCGACCGTGCCGCGCTCTCCCGGCGCATGAAAGAATCCCTGAACCAGCTGGGAGGCCACGACGGTGCCGCGTCCCCAGGTTCTGTGACCGGCGCGCTTTCCTTGCTAGCGCTCGATGACAGTGGCCACACGCAGTACTCCGTTCTCAGCCACGGCATGGTCCTTACCCTTCTGCTGGTCCCAGCATTGGCTGATCTCGGTATTTCCGCACCACTGTGGTGTGCCACCCGCGGCGCGATTTCCGTTAGCCGGGATGATTCGCCTTCCGCTCTGGCCCAGGTTGCGGCCTGGGGTCTGGGCACCATGCTGCCGGACGAATCTGCTAGGCATCCTGTCGGCCTGATTGATCTGCCCCGGCTCCTGGACAGCCGGTCGGCAGAGCGGCTCTGCGCGGTGCTGACTGGCCGGAGCGGGGAACATCAACTCGTCATCCGGTCGGCGGGTCTCTTCGGGCGGCGCTTGCTGCGCGTCCCTCAGCGCCGTCAGGCCCACCCGTCCCGGGAACGTCAGGGCACAACCCTGCTCGTGAGCCCGGCGGGACGGGCCAGGGATGACACCGCGCTGTGGCTGGCGGCCCGAGGGTGTAGGCATCTCGTCATGACGGCCGATCCAGGCAGCGAGCCCGCCGACTCCTCTGAGCTCCGTGCCCAGCTCGCCAGTGCCGGTACCAATCTGACGGTGCTGGCGTGCGATCTGGCGGAGCGCCAATCGCTCGCGGGCCTGATTCGCTCGGCCCAGACCACCGGCAAGTTGACATCGATCGTGTACCTGCCCAACCCGCAGTGGCCCTCGCTCGCCCAGGATTCCGGCGGAGATATCTCCGATCTGGCGGTCATAGACCAGATTCTCTGTTCGCTGACGGAGCCGGCTCGGCAACTGCACGAACAGTCCCGCGACCTGAATCTGAATGAGTTCATTCTGATCACTAAGCTGTCGGACGAGCCGACCGGCTGGCATCTGTCCGGCCGCAGTGCCTCGGCACTGATGGAGGCGCTGGTCAGCCAGCGGCGCGCTGAGGGTCTCGCGGCGACATGCGTCAGATGGGGCTCGCCGGGCCAGGATTCGGTCGTCGGCGGCGGCCGGGACGAGCCCGCTTGCCTGCGTCCTGTGGGGCTGCCCGCGGCGCTGGCCGTCATGGACGGCACGCTCAGCCGGTCGGCAGGCTCCGTCGTTATCGCCGACATTGCCTGGGAGCGCGTCGCTGAGTTGTCAGATGGACAGCCCAGTACGCTGTTCAACGAGATAGACGAACTACGCCGAGTGGATCCCGCCATGGATGCCTCCCTCGCGAAGCACACCCTGCGGTCTCTGCTGGTCAACTCGACAGGCGACCAGCGTCAAGACATCCTGCTGAACCTGGTCAAGGCGCACGCCGCCGCCGTCCTCGGGTTGGGGGAGCCGACGGACATCCGGGAGGACGTCAAGTTCCTGGAGATGGGATTCTCCTCTTTTACCGCTCTTGAGTTGCGCAATAGACTAAGCGCGGACATCGAGCTTGACCTGCCCGCCATGCTGGCCATTGACTATCCCGACCCCGTGGCAATGGTGACATTCCTCGGCTCCCTCTTGCCCGAAGAGCACTGAGTCCGATCCACCGGGCACTCAAGCTCGATTCGGGCGCGTTAAGACGGCGAACCAAGGGCTTGCGTACGCCTGGCTAGAAAACGCGGCTCCAGAACGCACCCGCTTGAGGCTCCGATGGCTGCGCTCGCGAGAAGCAGGATCTGGCCCTGATCCGGTGAAGGCATCTGACCCTGGTGGCGGCCGGGCGCGTTGTGGTGCAGATCTTGAAACCGCCGGCTTACCGTGCGCTTGACCCTCACGCAGGGTCAGGCCGCATAGTGGCGGCATGGACGCGAAAGAATACACGGTGGGCGCAATCGCCGGGCTTACCGGTGTCTCGGTGCGGACGCTGCATCACTATGACCAGACCGGCTTGCTGCGGCCCAGCGGACGCACTGCCGCGGGCTACCGGCTCTACTCCCCGCAAGATCTGCAGCGGCTGCAGCGAGTCCTGTTTTACCGGGAACTCGGCTTCGGCCTGGACACGATCGCCGTCATCGTCGATGACCCATGGTCTACCGGCGGTGACCACTTGCGGCGGCAGCGTCAGCTGCTGGCCGCCCGGATCGCGCGCTGCCAGGCAATGGTCGCGGTCATCGACAAGGAGCTGTCCGTGCGCAAGCTGGGCATCTCCCTTACCCCTCAAGAGCGGCTGGAGGTTTTCGGCAGCACCCCCCTGGAAGATCTCGCAGACGAGGCTGAGCGGGACTTTGGCGGCACTGCGGAGTGGCCGCAGCAGCACCGCACGTCCGGCTATACCGTGCAGAACTGGCAACAGCTACTCGCCGAGTCGGCCAGCATTCACCAGCGCCTGCTCGATGCCATGAATGACCAGGTGCCCGCAGGCGACCCCGCCGTGATGGACCTGGCTGAAGAACACCGCCAGCACACCGACCGCTGGTACCACGACTGCGGGCATGAGATCCACCGCCAATACGCCCAGGCCTACCTGGCCAACGACGATGACATGCCCCCCGGCCTAGCGCAGTACTGCCACGACGCCATCATCGCCAACTGCCAGCGCGCCGCCGACGGCCAGTACCATCCCGCCACCGGGCAGGCCCGCCGATGAGTTCCGTTCTCAGCGCTCACCGCCACGGTGCGCACTAGCCTGATAAAAGTCAGGTCCCCCGGCAACCAGGAACTGACTCACTAGGCGGTTGCGCCACCAGCTCCTACGGTTCGCGGTCGGTCTGATGCCCGTCCATTCGATGTCGCGTCGTGGCGGGCCGTTGATCCAGTTCACCACGTGGCTGCCCGGGACGACCTTCAGGTTGTCGCGCCCGGGCTCGGAGACCTGGACAGCCAGTACGCCAGCTTCACTGACAGCCGCGACCTTGGGTTCGTCTCTTTGGTGGGCGTCCCAGGACGCCGCAGGGCCAGGGGGGCGGTGCCGCCTGCGTTCTCGCGGCGTCTCCCCCTTCAGCGGTGCACGACATGTGCAAACCTGCCGCACTACCCATGGGACAACGTAGGGCCAAACGGCGATGGTTACGACGCCTCCACCAAGTGGCCCCACTCGGACGGCTTGAAGTGGCTCCACCTCAAATCGGACACCCTCGATGTCGGCTTGAAATGGCCCCACCCCGAGGAGGCGCGGGCTGGCGGCCTGGAGAGCGGCTTTCCTCGACTACTGCCCGATCGCCGACGACGAGCCGCAGGTCAAGGTGGAGCGCCCGCAGCGAAGCGAGGACGTACGACCTTGACCTGCGGGGAGCGTCGGCCACGATGAGGCTGCGAGGAGGGCCAAGTGGGTTGTCCCGTCTCAGCTGAGCTGACACAGATAACTGGCTCTGAACTGGGGTGCGTCAGATTAGCTGATACTCCCGAGCATTCTCTGTCTCAGTGATCATGGCGCAACTCAGTGGATTCATGCTGCGTCACGCAACTCTTATGTTGAGCTCGACCTCCCACTTGGTCTTGCGCGGTTCCCGCCTCGGGTCAGTGATGTAAGCCTCGTACCGGCAGGCGAAGGCATCGCCACTGGGTTCATCCCAGCGATCGAAAGCGACCCCGTTCTCGCGGGCCCAGTCGATGAGAGCCTTGTTGGCACGCCTGGCGTGATCGACGTAGGTAAGCGTGGCGTATCCGCCTGCTGGCAGCACGCCGGGTCGGACCCGGTCATCGCCCCCGAGCTCTCTAGTCGTGACGACACCCACTTCGAGGTCCATCGGACCTTCCATGTCTATGACGTGCAAGCGCAGGAAGAACGGCCCAGCCGGTTCGAAGTCGTGGCTCGTCAGCCACTCGTAAAGCTCAGCCAGCAACTCGTCGCGGGCTCGCAGCATCCCGCGGAATGGTGTCACTACCCGGATGCCTGCGTACGCCTTCTCAGGACGCTGCTCCACTCGCGGCGGCTGAATGATCTGCACCAGCATCTCCTGTCCTGGGGCCGACTTGTACCTCTGGCATTATCCGACTGATTAGAGTGCGAGCGGCGTCCACGTGTCAGGATCGGCGGTATGGCTCATTCATGGCTTCGCCCGGTCTGGATGACAGCTCGAGAACGTCGTACTCTCCCCGGCGGCCGGCGCTGGTGGCGTCATGTTCGCGCTCCTGCAGCAGCAGAGTGCGGGCGAGCGGCTCAACGTAGCGGTAGTGAGGGCGTGGATCCCAGACGTAACGAGGCTCGACGGTTCTGCGGACCTCTGCAACGAATTCGGTGTTGCCCACGGGGTTGAGTGCGAGAGCTTTCCAGCCAGGGGAGGCGAACAGCCGAGTGAGCGCGACAGCGGGAATGTAGTAGGAGGTGAGCAGAGTGGGACCCTCCTTGTCGACCTTCGATTGGCGGCCGTGGAAGCGCACCATCCGCTGGTCGACCCTCGTACGGTAACTACGTCGTTCGGCCCATTCTCTGAGGATGGTGTTGGCCTGGGTCAGAGCGCCGCTGACCGCAGCGCGGCCATACTGGCGGATCAGCTTCCGGTACTGCATGTTGGCCCGGATCACATCCTCATGGCCGGTGAGGTCGAGCTGTCCCAGGCCTGTGGTCCACCGGCGGTAGCGGAGGCAGATCACGTCCTCTGACCGTTTCCAGCACCTGACCGGATCCCGGTTCCGTCCGCCAGCCGGGCGAAATAGTCCGGAACATGCCGCCGTCTCCTCGGCCCGTCCGGCCAGGTCAGCCAGAACGGCTGCGACGAGAAAGCCGTCACCTCAGGTGAGAAATCAGATCACCGAGACGTCGGACCCCTATGTCACCGGTTCTGGTTGACGGTTACCGCGTTGCCACCCTCCAGCTGAGCCTCTCGATCGTCTGCGACGTCCAAGCCATGCTGGTAAAGATCAGCGCGGGCCGGCTCGTTGCATCGAGTCTGGGCGGTGCGACGTCACAGCCACGCTGGCTATTGCGGAGGCCGAAACCACATCGAGGACTGCGCACTTCGGCTTGCCCGGCGTCGTCCCGCTCAGGGGAGGGCTACGGCTCCTGCCGCCGAAGAGTATCCGGCTACCGGGCAGCACAGGAAAAACCACGTAGAAGCGCCGGTAGCGGAGGCGTGCTAACGCGCGCACCCGCGTGGTACGCATCGTCACTGATTGAGTGGGCCTGGGTCACCCGCCGGTGCCGGACGGCGAGCTGGCCGGCGGACAGGGTGGTCCCGGAAGCGCTCATGATGATGACCAGGGAGCCGTCCGCCTCTATTTGGGCCTCTTAGCGTAAGCAGGGCCACGAGCGCAGGTAATCCCGGCCAACAGCAACAGGCGGCGGCGCGGCACAATGAGCGTAACGTCTGGCGCGGCACGGAACCGCATCGTCCCCGTTCGGTTAATGTCCCAGGCCGCGGAGATGCGCTAGCGCGATCCTTCGGCTGCCGGGAGGCCAGCATGACACGGTATCCGCTTATCGGCTATCTCGCCTGGGCGGTGCTGTTCGGCGCCCTGTTCGCCTGGGAGGGCCTGGCCCTGGCCGGGGTGAGCGGCATTCCCAGCCTCAGCGACGTCTTCCGCACGATAATGCGCTACCAGGTCGGGCGGTGGGCACTGTTCGCGCTGTGGCTGTGGGCTGGCTGGCACTTCTTTATCCTCGGTTGGCACTTCTTGCTCCGGGCCTGAGACGGAGAACGTGCCGTGCCGTTGGAGCCGCTGACTGTGCTCGCCGCCTCGGCGGACCGTCAGGCGCTGGTGCCGATGGCCGCCGGTTACCTGATCCTCATGTCGGCGCTTGCCCTTGGCCTGCGCCGCCGGTACCGGCCACGAGTCACGCAGGCTGGGCCTGGGCAGCCGCCGGGAGCCAGCCCGGCAGGCTCCCGGTGTCGCAGCGGCTGGGCCGCGCTGGCCTGGCACGTGATCGGCACCGTCGCCGGGGGCTACCTGCTGCTGATGGCCGTCGTGGTCGCCTATTACTACGCGATCGCGCGGGCCGGGTCCGAGTTCCTGGAAAGCGCGGTTACTGGTACCGCGTTGCTGATAGGAGTCGCAGCGCCGGTGTTCGCGGCGGCGTCATGGCTCGCCGAGCGGCTGCGGCTACAGCGCGGCCGCCCGGCCTGCCAGCCGCCAGTCCCTGGGGAGCTAGTCCCGTCCCGGGAGGCCAGCATGAGACGGTATCCGCTTATCGGCTATCTCGCCTGGGCGGTTCTGTTCGGCGCCCTGTTCGCCTGGGAGGGCCTGGCCCTGGCCGGGGTGACCGGCGTTCCCAGCCTCAGCGACGTCGTCCGGGTGATACTGCGCTATCCGGCCGGGCGGTGGGCGCTGTTCGCGCTGTGGCTGTGGGCTGGCTGGCAGGGTTTTATCCGCAGATGGCTCTTCTTGCTCCGGGCCTGAGAGGGCAAGGCCCCTGTCTGATGGCGGCCCGGCTCCGCCGGAGGCGTGCTGGAGGGCCGGGCAGGCGCCACGGTTCGTTCTGGAAGAAGGGTTTGGTCTTTTACCGCCGCGAGGGGGATGGCGGGTGGCCGTTCGTTACCCCGTCGCCGTTGCCGAGGTTGTAGAAGGCGGTGTGGCCGATGAGTTCGGCGGCCGCGTCGGCGCTGAATAGCGTGATTTTGGCCAGGCTGTGGGTGCCGTCAACGGCCGTTCGGCCGGACCGGGTCGACAGTTGCATAATTATCCATGATCGCGTGTCAGCGGAAGCGCACTATTTTGCCGCCATGAGGGTGTCCGTACGGCGACCCCGCATGTGCGGAGCGGGACAATCGGTGCGCAGGCGCGCGCAGCCGACATGGTTACGAGCTTCCAGCCCGGGCTATTCCGCCGCGCCGCAGGGGCTGGTCGACGCTGAGCCACCCGGTGTCCGGGTCCGCTGGGATCGTCCTGGGCCGGTGCGGCCGGGTTCTACAGGCGGATGATGGCCTTGCCGCGCAGGCCGCCGCGGCGGAGCTCTTCCAGCACCAGCCCGGTGGCGTCCAGGTCCACGGTGGAACGGATGCGCGCGGTGATCGTGCCGTCCGCCAGCATCTGCCCGACCGTGGCCAGCCCTTCGGGCGAGATCAGCGGATTGGCGCTGGAGGCATGGTTGTGTGCGGTGATCTGGCGGCCGGCGAACCAGACGGCGTCCGTGCCTGTCGCATAGCTGGTGTAGCCGTCGATTGCGGCACGGTGGGGCTGGCGGCGCCGCGGCGGTTGGACGGTGACCTGGGCCGCGCTGTCCGCGTCTGGGGACCGGTTAACCCGTGGTGCGGCGGCGGGGCCGCGTGGCAGAGTGCTGGCGTGGCGATCGACGACTTCCCCCGGCAGCTGGCCAGCACTAAGTACTTCACGCTTGGCATTCCGCACGCGGTGACGGTCTCCCAGGACGGCGGGCGCGTGCTGTTTCTCCGCACCCGGGGCGGTGAAGACCCGGTCACGTGCCTTTGGGGGCTGGACCTGGCCGACGGCGCGGGGGACGGCGGCGGAGTCCGCGAGCGGCTTATCATCGATCCGGCGTCGTCGTGGCACTTCGGTGCTGGCGATGTGCCCGAGGCTGAGCGCGTCCGGCGGGAACGGGCACGCGAGCGCGCGGCCGGGATCGTGGCCTACTCGGCCGACGCGGACTGCCGCACGGTCGTGTTCGCGCTGGACGGGCGGCTGTGGGTGCTGCGCCTCGGCGACGACCCGCGCGCGCCGACCGGCGTCCCGGAACCGGTGCCTGCCGCTGGCGCGGCCACGGACCCGCGGATCGACCCTGCGGGGCAGCGTGTGGCCTATGTCGCGGACGGCGCGCTGCACGTGACCGAGCTGGCCGACGGGACAGGCCGCCTGCTGGCCGCCCCGGAGCACGACGAGGTTTCCTACGGCCTGGCGGAGCATGTCGCGGCCGAGTCCATGCTCAGGTTTCGCGGCTACTGGTGGGCTCCCGACGGCCGGCGGCTGCTGGCTGCGCGGGTCGACAATTCTCCCGTCCGGCGCTGGTGGATCGCAGACCCCGCTGATCCGGAGCGGGCGCCGCGCGCGGTCAGGTACCCGGCGGCCGGCACCGCCAACGCGGACGTCACTCTGCACGTGCTGCGGCTTGACGGGACCAGGACCGAGGTCATGTGGGACCGCGGCGCATACGAGTACCTGGCGGCCGCGGAGTGGGACTCCCAGGGGCCGCTGCTCAGCGTGCAGAGCCGGGACCAGCGGACCGTCATGGTGCTGGCAGCCGACGCCGGCACGGGACAGACAACGCTCCTGCACACCGAGCGCGACGACGCCTGGGTCGAGCTAGCGCCCGGCACCCCGGCGCGGACCAGCGCCGGGGACCTGGCCACCGTGTCCGACCGGGGCGGCTCACGCCGTCTGGTGGTCGGCGGCGCTGCCGTGACGCCGGACGGGCTGCACGTCGGCTCGGTCAGCGGAACCGACGGCGAGGCCGTCTACTTCACCGCCACCGATGAACGCGACCCGACCGAGCGGCACCTGTGGCGGTACGACCCGGGGCAGAGCCTGTCGCGGTGCAGTGCGGACCCTGGCGTGCACGACGGCACGGCGGTCGGCGGCACAGTCGTCGTGCTCTCGCGCACCGAAGGGGGCAGCGCCGCAGCGGTCGCCTGGCGCGACGGGACCCGGGCAGCCATCGCCAGCCTCGAAGCCGAACCATTGCTCAAGCCGCGGATCACGTGGCTGACTGTCGGCGCCAGAAAGCTGCGCGCTGCCCTGCTGCCGTCGTGGTACCAGCCGGGAACGCGGCTCCCCGTGCTGCTGAGCCCGTACGGCGGCCCATTCATGCAGCGGGTGGTGCGCGCGCGTGACGCGGCGTTTTGCGAAGAACAGTGGTTCGCCGAGCAAGGCTTCGCCGTCCTGGTCATTGACGGACGCGGCACGCCCGGTCGCGGGCCGCAATGGTCGAAGGCCGTGTTCGGTGACTCCCTGACCGCTCCGCTGGACGATCAGGTGGACGCGCTCGACGCGATCTGTGCTCAGTTCCCCGACCTGGACCGGGGGCGGGTCGGGATCCGCGGCTGGTCCTACGGCGGGGCGCTCGCGGCGATCGCCGTGATCCGCCGCCCCGACGTGTTCCACGCGGCCGTTTCCGGGGCCGCGCCGCACGATCAGCGGCTCTACGACACGCACTGGCGGGAGCGGTTCCTCGGCCTGCCACAGCAGAACCCGGAAGGATACGATCGGTCCTCCACCATCACCGAGGCCGCCAGCTTGACCAGGCCGCTGCTGCTGATCCACGGGATGGCCGACGACAACGTGGTAGTGGCGCACACGCTCCGGATGTCGGCGGCGCTGCTCGCGGCCGGCCGCCCGCACCAGGTCCTGCCGCTGTCCGGCGCCACCCACATGGCGGCCGACGCTCTCGGCCAGCTGCCGCTGCAGGAGCTCGCGTTCCTCGCCCGGTCACTTGGCCTCGCCCGGCCTGACGCAGACTTACCGTGACAACGCGCCCCTACAGGTCAGCAGACGCGCCTTCGTGAACAGGCTTGCGGCATCGGCGGACGGTCGGCCAGGCCCAACCGCATCATCCGCACCCTGATCAGCGGCCAACAAGCCGCACGGACGGTCAGCGTAACCGCTCCCACCGGTCCCGTTCGCAGCCGGTCGCGTCCTTGCCCGCGGCCCTGCGCTGTCCCGGAATGCGGGACAGCGCACGGGACACAGAGCGGACGGTGGCGGCCCTGATGCGCCGCCCAACCCCTTTCTGAGCCTTCCAGGCTGCGCACCGGAATGGCCGATATACGCGTCGCGCGTGCCGCTTGCAGCTGACGGTTCTCAGGCCACGGGCGACGAATCGCGTGACGGATCGCCACAGCCGCCGACTGCGCCAAATGTTGCGAATAATTATACGCATGACGGCACGATCATGCGCTAAGCCGGAAACCGGCTCAGCGGGTCGGCCGCCCGAGCAGCTTCTCGATACTCCGGCGCTCGCGCTTGGTCGGACGGCCTGCGCCGCGGTCCCGGATGGCTACCGGGACAGCCTCCTCGCGAGGCGGAGGGGGAGGGCTGTTGTCGATGTAGCACGCTGCGGCAGCCGATGCGCTGACACGCTTGCTGATGACCTGCTGGACGACCACGACGCGTTCACGTCCCTCGCCGCGCAGCCGCACCTCGTCACCGGCTCGCACGGCATGCGCGGGCTTGACCCGGACCCCGTTGACCCTGACGTGCCCAGCCCGGCAGGCAACGGACGCGGCCGAACGGGTCCTGGCCAGCCGCACCGACCAGATCCAGCTGTCCACCCGCCCAGCCTGATCACCTGCCACCCGGCAACTGTAATGCGATACGCGCTCGCCGGCTGCGCCCAGCCTGACGTCTTCCGCCAAGGGCCGACGGTCTCCGTCGGTGATTGCGCCCATCATGCGCTGGCGCGGCCGGGTTCTTTCCGGACGGAGGATGTGGTCTCGGCTGGCCGGGCGGCAAGGAAGCGCTGTTCTGGCTTGGTCTGCGCGAGGTCGAGCGCGCGGCGGGAGGCGTGGTGGGCCTGGTCGTCGCGGTCGGCCCGGCGCCGGAGCTCGGCGCGGGTGGAGTGGAGGTATCGGTAGTGGTCTAGGTCGAGGCGGTCCGGGATGGTCAGGCCGGCTTCGGGTCCGTCGATCTGGGCCGCGGCGATGGCCCGGTTCATCTCGACGATCGGGAGTGGGTCTGCTGGGCGAGCGTCTGGTGCAGTGCGGCGATCGGCCGCCAGTCGCGGGGCTCATGCAGCTGCCGGTCGGCGATGGCCGCCTGCAGCCGGCAGGGACAGAAGGTACGGTCCTAGCCGTGTTCGAAATGGGCGGTGCTACGTGCCCATGGCGGCTGACTCGCAGCTGCGGCGGGTACTAGCGTGCAGTTGTGCTGATTGCAGAGATGCTGCTGCTCACCGCGCTGAACGACACGGGGCACGTTCCTGTCGGGAGCGGTGCCCTCATCCAAGTCGGCTTGACTGGCGCGCTCTTGGCCGAGCTGGCCATTGACGGTCGGCTGGCGGTCGCGGAAGACGGGACAGTCCGGGCCGCAGATACCAGGCCCGGCGACGAACTGCTTGGTGATGTCTGCGACGCGGTGCGGGAGCATCTGCAGGGCAGGAACGCGAGGCAGGTCATCGGGGGTCTGAGCCACCACATCGGCGGAAGCTGGGATCGTGTCGTCGACCGGCTTATCAACGCCGGCGTGCTGGGCCGGGACAGGCCGTCGCTCCTGCGGCCGACCCGTCATCCGGTCCTCGACACGGCGGCCCGCCAGGCGGTCTTGGATCAGATCCGGTCGGCAGCGGCCGGCGAGGGACCTGTATCCCCGCAGGTCGCGGTGGTCCTGGCGCTAGTCGGGCCGTGTCGTCTGCTGGAGCGGGTCGCGCCAGATCCAGGCACTCGCGGCGAGACGAAGCGGCGGATCGATTGCGTCACCGCTGAAACGCCGTTCGCGCCAGGTGTCGCCAAGATTGTTGACGAACTGATCGTCGTCCTAACCGTGACCGCGACAACCATCCCTCCGTTTTTTTAGCCGCCGAACTCATCTGGCCGGGCAGCGACCGGCCTGGATAGCTGCCAGCCTGCGAACAGGATGTTTACGGCGGCAATGTCTAGGCGGGCCCGTGACGAGGATCAGTGCAGGATCCTGATGTCGCTAGCCGGGGTGATGGGACCGGGTTGCTGCTACGAGGAAGGGACCGCCTGGCGTCGTGAGTGATCATGGCTGGGTCCTTTCTTGTCGTCAACGGGCGCGCCAGCGGGTCGGCCATCACGTCAGACCCGCCCACCCGATGGCTCCAGGCTCCTAGCCCGCGCGACTCGGGCACAGGCGTGCCCCAGTCGCTGACGCTTCCCGGTGCCAGAACGGGGAGTTCAGGGCGGGCCTGCTGCCGACCACCCGAGGTCGGATCGCCACGCCGGAATCGGCGATCTGTCGACCCGTCGCCCGCGGGGCGGATGACGCTAGGTGATCGACTGTGGTCGCGCACTGTGCGCGTGTATCCGCTGCTTAGCACCCGTCGAGGAATGGCGTGATCGCCGCGAGCACTTCGCCGGGCCGCCGTGTCAGGCCGACGTGGGTGGTCCCGGGGAGCACGGCGAGTTGCGCGTTCGGCAGGAGTCCGAACAGCTCCACCACGTCGGACAATGGCGAGAAGTCGCGGTCGCCGAAGACCAGCAGGGTGGGAACCTGCAGTGTTCGCAGCTCGTCGGTCCATCCGGGGAACTGGTGCACCAGTGCCGAGGTCTTGGCCGCGAACTCCTCGAAGTGCGCGGGGTCGGGCGCGACCGCCTGGTAGGCCTCGCGCATCGCCTGGAAGTCGGCCGGGGTCGGCAGGCGGTCCTGGTCGGGTGGCGCGCTCTCCCGGCCCGGCGGGCGGTGGGCGTCCGCCGAGGCGGCGATCAGCTTGCCGACCCGGGCGGGCGTACCGAGCGCGACCGCGTACGCGACCAGAGCGCCGAGGCTGAAGCCGAACAGGTCGGCCTCGGCGATCCCCAGCTGGTCAAGCAGCGCGACGACGTCACCGGCCAGCGCCTGAATCGTCATCGGGCGGCCGGTGTCAGCGGTGTGCCCGTGGCCCTGGAGCTCGACCGCGATCACCTGCCTGCTCGCCGCGAGAGGCTGGAGCAACGGCCCGAAATTGAGGTCGATGGTCAGCAGGCCACCGTGCAGCAGCACGAGCGGTTTTCCGCTGCCGTGGATCTCGTAGTACAGCTGCAAGCCGTTCACCGGTGCGTATGCCATAACGATAGGACGGTACGCGTCCCGCGAACTCATCGCGAAACCCTTCGGGGACGGCGAAACGCTGCGTCACATTCGCTGGCCGCGGCCACCGTGCCGGATCCGCCGTTCTGGCCGGCGATTTGAAATTATCGGTCTGGCTTTCCGCGCTGCAGTTAATGGGTGTTCTGTGCTGGGACCGCCTTGCGCTTCCAGTTCGCCCGGGCCGGGATGCCTGCCGGTTGCTCGACGCTATCGCTGATGGTCTTGATGCGGGGTGTGGCTGGCCGCAGGCGGAGCTATGCGCGTCGCCGCTGACCGCCGGGTGTCAGGTTCTGGTGGGTGTTTTCGCTGCCCGTGGGCGGCGCTCGTGCTCGGTCGTGCCTCCCCATACGCCGTGGTCCTGCCTGGTGTGCAGCGCGAAGGCCAGGCAGTGCCGGCGGACCGGGCAGCCGGCGCAGATCGCCTTGGCCTGGGTGATCTGGTCAAGGGAGGGACCAGATGCGGAGACAGGGAAGAACAGTTCGGGGTCTGCATGCCGGCATGCGGCCAGTTGCCGCCAGTCCGGGTCGGGGGTTGTGATCCTCTGGTCGCTCGGTGGCCGGGGAGGGGTGGTCATCTGCGGGCGTGATCGCTAGGCGGGTGTGCGGCCGGCCCGCAGGAACCTGTCGTAGAGGGCGACGGCCACCACACCCCCGGCCAGCGGCGCCGCGAGGTAGGCCCACCAGTCGCGGAACTGGCCGGCCAGGATCATCGGCCCGATCGCCCGGGCCGGGTTGACGCCCGCGCCGCTGACCGGCCCGCTGATGACGATGGCGACCGCGAGGGCCGCGCCGATGGCCATGGCAGCGATGCCACGCGGAACCCGGCTGTCGGTGGCCACCGCCACGACCACCAGGACCAGCACGAACGTGACGACGGCTTCGGCCGCGAGGACCCGCCCCGCGGACACCCCGGCGGCCGGGGCGGTCGCGCCAAGGGCGGCGATCGACCGGGCCTGATCCCCGTACAAGCCCCAGGTGACCGCAGCCGCGGCTGTCGCGCCGGCGAACTGGGCGATGACGTAGCCAGGTGTATAGGCCAATGGGAAGCGCCTGCTGGCGGCCAGCCCGAGCGTCACCGCGGGGTTGAGGTGGGCACCAGAAATGTGGCCGAGACCCGCGACTGCGATCGCCAGGGCCAGGCCGCCGGCGACGGGCACCGCCAGGGACCCGTACGGGACCCCGGCCACCGGCCGGGACAAGGCCGCCGCGACGGCGGCGCTGGTGATGGCCAGGACCAGCACGAACGTGCCGACCGCCTCAGCCACGGCCGCCCGGGCCGCGTTGCCCTCAAGCTGGTGGCCATGCAGGAACACGACCGCGCTGCCGCTGGCAGTCCGCTGCCCTGATCCAGGGCTCATGCCGATTGCTTTCATGATCACCACTCCGCCGGTAGCCGGCCATCGGTAGGGACGATCTGTTCGCGGACGCCCAGCATTCAGGCCTGTGCGTTCACGGCCGTCTGCGACCGCGAAGTCGTTCTCCGGGACCGGCGTGCCCGCGGTGGCCGGCTGCGGCAGCCGGCCGCCGCGCGTCGGCTGTCGGGGGCCGCTGAGAATCAGCTGACGGCGCGGCTGATGCAGGCGCCGCCGCTTCAGCAGCAGCCTGCGTGGAGGTCGTGCCGGTCAGGTGGCAGCCCATACCGCGCGTCAGGATGACGGTCGTGACCAGGCCGGTGTCTGGTGATCATGGGCAGTGGCGGTGTTCGTCCGGCTGACGGGCTCGGTGCGGCGGCTCAGGGGGGTGCGGTGGCCGACCTGCCGGTCGCGTGGCGCAGGAGGCTGAGGACGTCGGTGTCCAGCCGCTGGGCGACCTGGGAGGCGGCGGCATCCGCGTAGGGCGCGATCGCGCTGGCGACGGTATCGTATGCCACCTGGGTTCCGCCCCCCGGCAGTTCCTGGATGAGGATGGTGACCGGCGCGTAGGAGCCGGCTGCGGGCAGGTGGCGGGTCATCTGCCCCATGGTGACGGGGTTGCCGGCGATCAGCCGAACCAGGCGGCGCCCCGCCTGGTCCGCCTGGTCCGCCTGCGGGTCCAGGGCCAGCACGTGGTTGTCGTCGAGGCGCCAGAACCGGAACAGGCCGGCGCTGCCCTGCGCCTGCCGGACCAGCGCGGTGAACTCCTCATACGAGGTACTAGCCGCCAGCTCGGCGAACAGCGCCCCGATGTCCGGCTGGCTGATACCAGCGTAGATGCCGTCCAGGACAACCTGAAACGGCCGTTCGCTGGTGAGTACATGGCGACGCACGGGTATGTCGAGGACTTGTTCGGATGCCACCGCTTTCTCCCTTTGTGAGGTCGCTGTTTCTGAGCCCTGCTCGCCCGGCCGGTGGAGCAGGGGCTCAGAAAACGGCGCGGGCTCAGATCCCTCTTGCGGCGGCGCGGATGACGTCGAGGACGAAGTCGGGGTGGGAGAGCATGGGGACGTGGCTGCTGTCGATGTCGTAGGTGGTGGCACCCATCCGCTTGGCCGAGGCCCGCTCCAGATCCGGGTGGACGGTCTGGTCGTTGTTGCCGACGATGCACCAGCTCGGCTTGCTCCGCCACGCGACGCCAGGGACGTTGTGCAGGAACAGGTCGGCGGCCGGGGCGAAGTGGGTCGCATAGACCAGCTGCTGCTCTTCTTCGGGCAGGTCGCCGCAGAAGCACCCGATGCCCGACGGCTTCAGCCACACCCGCCCGTCGGCGACGTCGATCTGGGAGAAGACCGGCGTCTTTGGGTACTTGTCCTGCTGGCCCTGGGAAGTCTCGGTCTCATCCGGGCCCAGGGCGCAGATGTACACCAGCCCGGCAACGCGGTCATCGGTGCCCGCGGCGGTGATGACACTGCCGCCGTAGGAGTGGCCGACCAGGACGATCGGGCTGCTGACCCGACCGAGGGTGCGGACCGTCGCGGCGACGTCCTCGACGTTGGAGTCGAGGCCGTACTGCGCGGACATCACCTCGTAGCCCTCGGCCCGAAGCGGCGGGATCAATTTACTGAAGCACGAACCATCCGCC
>Ga0210390_10002256_pt1 | contig 17220 bp, 14 predicted proteins | sample IncBWH11OmetaG_FD_161050 | JGI IMG/M metagenome (GOLD analysis project Ga0210390, IMG submission 161050) | Forest soil microbial communities from Barre Woods Harvard Forest LTER site, Petersham, Massachusetts, United States - Inc-BW-H-11-O ... | reverse complement strand
AAGGTGCAAGACGCATACTTTCGCCCCGGCTCGGGCCGCGATTCGACGCTCTGGACTCCGCCAAGAAATCCAGTGCGAAAAGAAGTGGACTCGAATGGCCGGGTAATTTTCACGAACGAATGACGCAAGTGGTATCCGCTAGAATATTGCCGGCCCGATGGCTCCTCCTAGCCCTGGCGCTAGCCGTTCCCCTTTGTTCGTTCGCACGAACCGACCACAAGATGGATGCGCGGGAGCAGTTTGAACGCGCGGTGCGGATGCGAACCGTTCTGGAAGGCACCCCGCAGAAAGATCGCTCCCTGGTTGATTACCGCGCGGCTGTCGCTGCGTATCACAAGGTGTATCTGATTTCGGCGCAGGCGGAAGAAGTGACGCCGTCGCTGATCGCGGAAGCGGAGTTGTACGAAGAAATGGGGCGTCTGTTCGATGCCAAATATTTTCAGTCGGCCATTGATTCTTACAATTTTTTGCTGAAGCAGTATCCGGGCAGCCGCTATCGGCAGCAGGCGCTCTATGCGATTGGCCTGGTACAAAAGGATGGGCTGCACCAGCCTGATGTGGCCGAAGCCACGCTGAAGGATTACATAAAGCTCTACCCAAAGTCTGATCTGGCGAGCGATGCGCGCGTGGCGTTGAAGGACATCGCCGAGATGCGCGAAAAAGCCCAGGCACAAGCCAAAGCACAAGCGTTGGCGCAAGCCCAGGCTGCGGCGCAAGCTCAAGCTGCTGCACAAGCCAAGATGCAGGCTGCCGCTGCCGCGGACGCTTTGCCGGAACTGCAAGGCAAAGTGGCGGAGCAGCGGGAGAGCGAGAACGGAACTCCGCGGGTGCGGGACGTCAAGATTTGGAACTCGGAGAATTCGGCGCGGATTATCGTGACTTTGGACGATACGATTGCGTTCAATGCCGCGCGAATCGCTGCGCCGGATCGGGTTTATTTCGATTTGCACCGAGCGAAGCTGACTCCGGACATCGCCAAGAAAAATTGGGACGTTAAAGATGGGCTGCTGAGGTCCTTGCGGCTGGGACAGAACAAGGACGGCGTGGTGCGACTGGTGCTCGATGTGAATGGTGCGCGCGATTATTCCGCTTATCTGCTAGCGAACCCCTACCGGCTGGTGATTGACGTTCACGCGAAGCCGCTTGCCTCTTCCGCAAGTGAGGTGGCGAATGCGGCGGCGGCGCCGGCGCCTGGTGCCACTACAAAGTACGCGAAGGCAGATTCGGAAAATCCCGATTCACGGTCGGGTGCCGTGGCGGGCGAAACCGTTTCCGTGAGCGCTGATAGCAAGGGAGCGCCCTCAGCCGCGAAGGTGACGGCCGCTACTGCTGCTGCCGCGAAATCGAAGGCAGATACCTCCAAGACCGCCGCGCTGACGGCGCCAACCGAATCGAAACCAACGCGGGATGGGCAGCGCTCTCTAACGCGCGCGCTGGGATTGAAAATCAGCCGGATCGTGATTGATCCGGGCCACGGTGGACACGACACCGGAACGATAGGCCCGCACGGACTGATGGAAAAAGACCTGTGCCTGGACGTGGCGCTGCGGCTGGGCCGCGAGATCGAAGAAAAACTGCCCGGCGCGGAAGTGATCTACACGCGCAAGGACGACACTTTCGTTCCGCTGGAAGAGCGCACCGCGATAGCTAACGACGCTAAAGCAGATTTGTTTATTTCCGTGCACGCCAATTCCAGCCATGACGCGGCCGCGCGCGGAATCGAGACCTATTATTTGAATTTCGCGACTTCGGAAGAATCCATGGCGGTGGCGGCGCGCGAAAACGCGCTGGCGCAGTCTTCGCTGCATGATTTGCAGGACATCATCAAGAAAATCGCGCGCAACGAAAAGGTGGAGGAATCTAAGGAGCTCGCTAGCGACATTCAGGATTCGCTGACGCACCGGTTGCAGCTGGTTAGCCAGGATGAGCGCAACCGCGGCGTGAAGAAGGCTCCTTTTGTGGTGTTGATCGGCGCGAACATGCCTTCGGTGCTTTCGGAGATTTCCTTCATCAGCAATCCGAGCGACGAAAAGCTGCTGAAGAAGACCGACCAGCGGCAGCGGGTCGCCGATGGCCTGTATCGCGGCATCGCTTCTTACCTCGACAGCCTTAACAGCCTCTCCTACGATAAGTCCAAGCTGGTGAGCGCGAACCGGCCTTCGGGCGGCGGGTCTGCCACGGTAGCTTCCGACGGGAACCCTAAGTAGAATAGTGGCGTCTAATAAGGGGACACTATGCGCCACGCCATACTTTTCCTTGCCCTATTTGTGCTGCTAGCCGCTATCCCTGCGTCCGCGCAGGGCATTCTGCCGAAGTCCTTCGCTGGATGGACCGGCACCACCAGCGCGGGACTAAATGCCCCTATCATCTATGACGGTGACAAGGCTGCAAGCATGCTCGCCAACCAGCACGCGGAGGCGCGACAGGAATATGGGTTCGTTTCTGGCGAGGAAGGAAGCTATTCGTCGGGCAAAGACACACTGCGGGTGACGCTCTACCGCATGAAGGACCCCAGCGGAGCATACGGGCTCTACTCGTACTTGCGCTCGCCGAACATGGAGCGATCGGGAGCTAATGAGCATTCAGTAATGTCTCGCGACGAAGCGCTGGTGCTGCTGGGTAATCTCGTGCTCGATATTCACGGCAGCGACCTTTTTAAAAATGCCGTGGATTTGAACGCGCTGGTGAGCGCGGTCACACCGAAGTCGCAACAAGGACCGCTGCCCACGCTTGCCGAGCACCTGCCCGCGAAAGGATTCATTGATCGTTCCGACAAGTACATTCTGGGGCCGGTGACGCTGAACCAATTTTTTCCGGTATCGCAGAATGACTGGCTTGGATTTGCGACTGGCGCGGAAGCGGAGGTCGCGAGATATCACGTGGGTGGACGCGAGCTGAATTTGCTGATCGCGGACTTCCCTACTCCGCAGACGGCGCAGAAGAAACTGAACGAGCTGCAGCAGGTCTATCACGTGAACGCGGCTGACGCGGACCAAAATGAATCTCCGGTGTTCGGCAAGCGCTCGATCACGTTGCTGGCGATTGTGTTTGGCGCGCGGACACAAGCAGAGGCAGATAAATTACTGGACCAGGTTCAATCCGGAGCAGAAGTTACGTGGAACGAGCCGACTTTTCAGTTCAAGGAGCCGCCGATCACTACGATGATAGTCGGAGCGATCATCGGCACCGGCATCATCTGCTGCTTTGCGCTGATTTCGGGGATTGCGTTCGGCGGATTCCGGATTGTGGTGAAGCGATTGTTGCCGGATAAGGTATTTGATCGCAGCAGCACGATGCAAGTGCTGCAGCTGGGACTGGGCAGTAAACCCATCAATTCAGAGGACTTCTACGGGATCGAACGAAATCCGCCGAAGTGAGCACCCGGTGGAAAAGCCGCATTTTTGCAGTTAAGGTTAGTGTTTTCAGCATCTTGGCAACGTGTCAAAAAGTGCCCTTTCCTGCTTGACTGGTTTCCGTACCTCGTACTAGACTGCGACCGAGGAAAGAGTTCTGCCGCCCACCGCGCAGTGGCCGTGGAGCTTTCTCCCCTCGAAGGCCCGCCGCAAGGTGGGCCTTCTGCTTTTTGGGGCGTATTTTTGTTGGCGCAGTGCCGCGCACTTTCACACTTCGATACATCCAAATTAATACAACATGCAGTGTTAGAATGGCGGACGCTCCCTGGGGCATAATCGAACGCCGATATGCAGCAGAGTTACGAAAAATTCCGCGGCGTGCGCTTCTTTGGCTCTCTGGATGGATTGAGAGCGCTGAGCATCGTCGCAGTCATCTGGCTGCACTGCTGGTATGAAACTCCCTACTACCCACGACTCGCCGCGGTGCCCGTGCTGCGCCAAGGCTTCTACGGAGTGCAAGTTTTTTTCGTGGTAAGCGGATTCCTGATCACCACGCTGCTGCTGCGAGAAAAGGAGCGCTACGGCAAGATTTCGCTGCGAGATTTCTACATTCGCCGAGCGCTGCGTATCTGGCCGCTTTACTATGCGGTGCTGGCAATCTACGTGGTGAACGCGCTGTTTTTCGAGCGCGGTACAGTGCGAGCCGCAAGCTTCATTCACTATCTGCCAAGCTTTGCGACGTTCACATATACTTGGTTCATTTCGGAAAATTGGCCCGGGGGAATGTTCAACCTGGCATGGACGCTCTCGACGGAGGAACAGTTCTATTTTTTTTGGCCGGTCGTGCTGCGGTTTTTGCGCGGGGTTTGGTCCTCGGTGCTTCTGATGGGAATAATCGCGCTGAAACTGGCGACGGACCATCACCTTACCGAACGAGTGCTGCCGCCGGGCTGGCTGCCGACGCGAATCGTGGTGAGTATAGCAATTCCGATCTGCTTGGGCGTGCTGCTGGCGCAGGCGCTGCACCGGGAGCGTGGGTTCCGACTGCTTTATTCTGTGCTGGGATGGAAATGGTCGGCCCCGGTGATGCTGGTAGCGATGCTAGTGTGCCTGGCGCCGGCACGTCCGCCATGGCTGATGGCGTTTCTGGCAACGACGGCGCTGATAGGAGCGTGCGTGGTGCGCGAAGACAATGGCCTGGCGTGGTTCCTCCGGCTGAGGCCGGTGGCATTCGTTGGGACGGTGAGTTATGGGATGTACTTGCTCAATAGCTTGTGCATGCACGGCGTGCGAGCGATGCTGCAGCGAATTGGACTGGCGTACCCGCCCGTGATTTTCGTATTCACGCTCGCAGTGACGGTGGCGGCCGCGTACCTGAGTCATCGCTATTATGAATCGCGGTTTCTGGCATTGAAAGAGCGGTTTTCGCGTTTGCGTTCTGCTTCCCCGAAAAAACCCCGAGTGGAGACCGGGACCCACGACCTCTCAGCGCCGATACACCCATAATTCCGTTGTGAACAGGTAAGAAAAACCAAGCGATTAGCCAGAGCGCAGCCTCGGGTGATTGAGTGAGAGCGTGCAACGTTTTCGCGGCACGGTGATTCCTAGTCAACTCGGAGGGTCTACGGAATGCGCTTCATTTTTCTGGGAGCGATGCCGGCTGATTTCGCAGTGTGGTTCGCGCCCTTTGGGGTGCCGAGCGACGTGTTCTGGGTGTACGTCTCGGGATGCGTGCTGCTGGTCATCGGACTGATCAAGGTGATCAAGGAAGAGGTGCCGCAAGCGCTCGGGCTGGACAAGATTCTGCCGTTCGGGCGTTTGTTTCTGGCGATTCCGATGGCGGTTTTCGGTACGGAGCATCTTACCGATACAGCGGGCATAGCAAGCATCGTTCCGAAATGGATGCCGGCGCACACATTCTGGGCCTATCTGGTGGGTATCGCTCTGATTGCAGCCGCGCTAAGCATCACGCTGAAAATACAGGCGCGACTGGCGGCGACGCTTTTGGGAGCGATGTTCTGCTGCTTCGTGTTGATGATCCATATACCCAACATAGTGGCCAGCAAGGGCGATCGATTTTTGTGGGCGGTCGGGCTGAGGGACATTGCGTTCGGCGGCGGCGCTTTTGCGTTTGCGGCATCTCAGATGAAGGCGAAGAGCACAAACGGCGGACAGGGCCTGGCGACGGTCGCGCGCTTCTTCGTTGGAATTCCAGCATTGTTCTTCGGCGTCGAGCATTTTTTGCACCCGACGTTCGCGACCGGCGTTCCGTTGCAAAAAATAATGCCCGAGTGGATTCCAGGGCGGCTGTTCTGGGCTTATCTTGCAGGCGCGGTACTGATTGCGAGCGGGGCGTGCCTGGTTGCGAACAGAAAAACGCGTGAGGCGGCGACGTATCTGGGAGTGATGATTTTCCTGCTGGTACTATTTGAGTATTTGCCCGTGCTGATCGCGAGCCCCGTGGACATTGTCAGCTTGAACTACGTTTTTGACACCTTGGCGTTCAGCGGAGCGGCGTTGGTACTGGCCGACGCTAGCGGTGAGCGAACTGCGGCTGGCTCCTGATTTCTTCGTTGCTGTTGAAGATGGGTGACTTGCGCGGTGCCTTTCGGCCGACCTGATGGATTGTAAACAATAGCAACAGCAGGAGTCGCCCCGCAGCGATTCTGGTATGCTGGGAGCTACATCCCATTCAATCGGAAAGCGCCGTAAGTCGAAGCGGCGCGCACCTCCACGCGTTCCAACCGCTGGCGAGCGGATTGTGGAACTTAACAGCGGTTTGTAGTGAATTCCCAATGCTACAGGCAACGATGGATGGCATGGACGCGATGAAGCTGTCGCTCGGCGTGCGTACTCGGACAAGTTCTCAGATCGCGGCTCAGAGCCGGGAGATTATAGATTTACATGACTACCAGAAGTCGGCGGCCCTTGATTCCGTTTTTGGCATGGCTGGCAATTGCGCTGCTGTCCGTTGCTCCCCGAAGTTATGCTCGGCCGCAAGCTGAGCCTCCCGCAGCTGATCCCCAACCGCAATCGGGACAACAAGCGCCGGCGCAGCAGCCACAGCCTGCAGCGCCCAGCACTCCGCCGTCGCCTACACCGGCAACCGGCAACCAGAAACCGACCGATGGCAGTGATAAGGCCAGCCAGTTGCAGGCCGACCAGGGAACGAAGGACCGGCTGTTCTTCGCGCTGCCGAACTTTTTGAGTCTGGAAAACTCCGCGCACGTGCCTCCGATGACGGTGAAACAAAAATTCCAAGTGTCGGTGCGATCGTCGTTCGACTGGTTCCAATACCCGTGGTACGGCGCGCTGGCGGGGATCAGCCAGGCACGGAACAGTGAGCCGGGCTATGGGCAGGGCGCGGAAGGATATGCCAAGCGCTATGCATCGCAATTCGCGGACGGCACGATCGAGAATTTCATGGTCAACGCCGTGGTGCCGTCGCTGCTGCGCACCGATCCTCGTTACTATCAGATGGGCAAGGGGAGCGTTCTGAAACGAACCGGTTACGCGCTGAGCCGGTTAGTCGTAACACGCACCGACTCCGGTCACAATACGTTTAACGTCGGAGAAATTGGAGGAAGCTTCGCGGCGGCCGCGATCTCAACTTATAGCTACCATCCAGAAGCCGACAAGACTCTCTCGAACACCGCGACGGTGTGGGGCGCGCAGGTGGGTTACGACGCGATAAGGATCGTGCTGAACGAATTCTGGCCGGACCTTCGCCGCAAATTTCATAGAGGCAAGAGCGAGCCGCAGCCTTAGCCGCACCAATTCCCTCTTCACTCGGCCAAATCAGACGACGCTGAATCAATTGCAGGCGTGATTCGAGCCTGTCCGCGGAAAAGCTAGCCGTACCACTCCACTTCGCACAGCAGACGCATGAATTCGCGGCAGTCCATTTCGAGTACCAGCTCGCAGAAGCCGAGCAGGCGAAACTTATCGTTAAGACTGCTGCTGGTGTGCAGCTGCCTTTCCAGCTCTTCCAGAGAATCCCGCGTCGCCTGATGGCGCAGCGCGTTGCGTTCGAATTCACGCGAGCCACGATAGCTGCGAAGACCGGCGGCAGCCACAGGAAGAATCGCGGCAAATCCGACCAGGAACATGGCAAAGTGACGGTCATCCGCCGCCTCGGCGCTGCTTGCCGCGCTGCTGCCAGCGCCGCCCGAAGTGCTGCCGCTGGCACCGGCGCCATCGGCGCGTGCATTCGTTCCATACTCTTTCGCGGCATGTGCAGTGGCTTCCCGCCCGTGGTGCCAGGCCATACTTTTTTCATATTCGGCGTGTAACTGGAGCACCACGTGCGTCAGCACGAACGCGAAACTGGTGAAGAAGAGCCAGCGGACGATTTTGCCGGTCCGAGCGCCCTTCTTTTCACTCTTCTCGGCTTTTTGCGAGAGGTATTCGGTTTGTGAGTGCAGCCGCTTGGGCCGGTAGTAATCGATCAATTCGTGCAGAGCACGCTCGCAGTTCGGCTCGCAAGCCGGATCGGAAGGTGGAACACAAATGCGCGGGTGCACGCCTTCGGAGGCCCACTCCTTGGCCTTCTCGTAGTTGTGACCTTCGAGCCTGTGCACTTCATCCTCGAGTTCCTCGCGCAGCAGGTTCACATCAATGGGCGGGCACCAAAGGCGCGAGTCGGTGAGAGTGCGAAATTTCAGCAAGCGCAAATTTTCGGCTTTATAGCGCGCCGTCAGCCATTCTTCTTTGAATTGGAAGAGTTGGCCGATGGCGATGAGGACGAGCGTGATGCCAGCCACAGCGGCTTCCGTATAGGTGAGAGGTCTGTCTGAGGACTGAAAGATGAATTCGAGTATGGCTATGAGAATGGTCACGGCGCCGCCGAGAACCGCAGCGATGGAAATTAACTGATACCATTTTTGATTAGAGAGGGCCTGTTTGTCGCAGCGGACGAAGGGCTGATAAATCGTCTCCTGCACCAGCGACAGAGCGTCAAATAGCGGGCGGAATTCCGCGTGATGGCCCTGGTCAATGAGGGCTTCGTACTCTTTGAGTTCCACGGTGTCGTTCATTTCGTCTTTCGCAGCGCGGCGCTGATGCGGCAGCGCGCTGACTGACGAGTGCGCGGAGGTAGCGGAAGCGTTCGCGGATTCTGGCATGCGTCACCTCTTCGTGATGCGATAGCCCATGGCAATGATGGCCTTCAACGCTTCGTTGACCATGATGCGGTCGTAGTCCTTCTCGGATTCCGAGAGACTTTCGTAGGGGACAAGGCAGGGGTGAGTGCGCTTCACGTCGTCGCGATGCGCGCCGTAGGTCCAGCCATCGCGGATTCGTTGCTGCGCCCAGATGTCGTGCGCGTTGCGGGCGAGGCTTTCGAGCAGGGGCTGCAGGTCATCCAGGTTGACGTGCGAGGTGTCCACGGGATGCGGGACATAGGTTTGATCGGGCATGGCTGCTGCAATCTCCGCAGGTGGTTCCGGCCGCGACGATATAGGTACGTGACCTCGACACGAAAACTCGACGACGTGGTCCAGAGGGCGGCAACTATAGCAGAAATAGGGCGCGGTTCAGAAGAGAGCAAAGCGTCGGCTGCACCAACCACGAAGTGCAACCAGGCGCTCCAAATTCAAGGGCACCGTCAACGACGCCCACCTAAAGGTGGCCGCTACAAGTTCAAAACCGTGAGATGCGTGAGTGTTCGGGAGAGGCCGTTCCACGCGATAACTTTGCTTCAAGCGATCGGGATGACTTTCGGGCGTGGAAGGAAAAATGGAAGGGGCGGCGGGCGTCGCTGTCATATCGCGCGAGCGCCGGGCCGCCGAATTGGGAGCTAATCAACTTCCATGATTCGAGTAGCCTTGACGACCGGGGATTTCTTCTGGCGCTCGGCAAACTTCTGGGCGCGATCGCGGTCTATGTAAACGCGGGCGAATTTTTCGCCGTCGGCGTAGTAGACGGTGACCTGCCAATGGTGGTGCTTGCGACGCTTGTCGCGCTTCATGCGGCTGGTCTTCTTGAGCTTTTGCTTAGTCACTTTAGGTGGGTGCCTCCGCTGTGGGGACTATGGCAAGTTTGCAGGGGCCGCGCAAGTAACAAGTTAGAGGTTAACGTTCCTATACTTCTTCTGGCAGCGGCAACGGGGTTTGAGTGCCATTTTGGCTGATATAGAGTGAAAAAAACTAGAAGCTCTGCAACATTCCCACGCATCCAACCGTATAACCAAGTGGGGCAGGAAAGAATGGCGGGGGAGGGACACGGTGATGCGCTGGGAACCTGACATGCAGATTGAAGATTTGCGGGACCATCCGAGGGAATTGATCGCCGAGCTGGCGGAATTGCTGGCCAGCGGCGCGCCGGCGATTCCCGATCCGAAACACCCCGAGTTGTACGAAATTAAGAGTGACGCACAGGTATTTTATATACACATTTCTCCCGTAACGGGAAAAGTGCTGTTGGTGGCTACTTGGCCTAGCGAAGACGTGCTGGAAGGCGCGCACGCCGCGGCCTAATCTGGCTTGCGCGGGACGGCTGATTTTGCGGCGCTGTCCCGCGCGCGGCTAGAAGGTGAGGTCTGAGGGCTTGAGGTTCAAGTCGGTGAGAATTTGTGGTTTCAATTTGTAGATGATCGGGGATTGGCTTGTTCGCGCGTAAACGAATCCGCCGGATTCCTGTGAAATTGCGACCTTCAGGGTATTTCCGTTCTTCTCGGTAAGAATCGCTTGGAACGCGGGCTTCGCCAGTTTGGCGAGGATAGCTGGCGCGGGGTGTTCGAATATCTCGTCGGCTGCGGCTTGCTGTAGCGGAGTGAAAAGCTTGTCGAGGCTTACCGGTTTTGGCTGCTGAGCGTCCTTCTGTTTGTCGTTTTGCTTTTCGTCTTTCTGCGCTGATGGGTCCAGTGTCCACTCTGCTTCATTTTTGCGCGTGACGAGGATCGTGCCGCTGGCGTTGTGAATTTCGGCATGGGTAATTGTTGCCGGATCGAAATGCGCGAGTTTCTTGTCGCGCAGGTCGTTGAAATTTTCCGCGAGCTTCTTGTACAAATCCTGATTGATGCGGAAGACCGTTGGGCGCGCGGCGTCTCGCGCAAAATACTCGTCGCCTTCCTTTTTTCCCACGAGCAAAGTTGCGATCCCGCCTTTGGCATCCGCTGCGCTGAATGAGATTGCTGGGGATGCGAGGCCATACTTCGTGAGACTGTCCGCGGTTTCGCTGACGATGGCGCTAGTCTTGGCGTTAGCGACGGCCGAGAGCAGGGCGTTGATGGCGTCTCCGTCGGCGGGCGCATCTGCGGGCTTGGTGAACTTCCAGACGTCGTGATCCTTTGCCGCCGCGAGTTCACCCGACGAATTCTTGAGGCCGAAGGATTTCACATCGTCCGTCACGAAGTGCAGGACGGAATGGTCGCGCAAATCTTGCAGCGGTTTATCGGCGCTGATCAGCAACGATTCGGGGAGCAGCGCTACGTCCTTGGCGTTGTCCACAATGGCGTACACCGAGACGCCGGTGAAATCTTTTTTGCCCAGTCGCAGCGTGTGTTTCGCGCCGCTCTGCATTTGAAAATCCAGCGCTAGGGCGGGAGTGTCCAGGCCGAACACTTTCAGGCGATCCGGCGTGCCGGGTTCGGTCTGCGCGACGCGAACCGACGCGAGCTGCTGGAGAATTCCCTGCAGCGATGGATCATCGGCGCCCGTTTTCAGCGGCGCGGTGATTTGCCAGACGCCATTTTGTTTTTCGAAGTGGATTGGCTGGGATTTCGGATCTGCGGGGTAGGAAATGGTCAACGCAGAAATGTCGTCTGATTTCAGCGAGAAGGCGGGCTTGGTGGAATCTGCCGGCGCGTTCTCGGCTTCTTTTTGGCCGCGCTTCCAATCGAAATAATAGGCCGCGGCTCCTGCGATGATCGCAACCAGCAGGACAATCAATGTGGGCTTCTTAATCATGGCGTTCGGGAATGTTCCTCATTCAGTTGGCGTGCGCGTTAGCGGCGTTTCCACCAGATGTAAACACCGGAGAAAATCACCAGGCCGGGAAGAAAAACCAGATCCACCCAGTGCAGCACTGCGGATTGCGCTTGGGAAATGTTGACACGGCGGTTGGTCGCGCTCTTCGGGCGGATAGAGATCAGGCTTTCATCCTGCGTGAGCCAATCAACAGAGTTGTAGAAGAGGTCGCCGTTCCTTTGCTGTGTGACCCAGGGATTCGCGGCGAATTGCGAGTTGCCGATGACGACCAGGCGCGCGTCTTTGTCGCCGACTTTGCGATTCGCGGCCACGCCCAACGAAAGCGGGCCGACCTTGTCTGTCTTGGGATCGAACGAAATTTTCTTTTGGCCAGGCTCGAGTTTGGGAATGGTGAAGCTGCGTTCGGAGGTTTTCAGCAGCTCGACCGTCTGGGGAATTGTTTTGTTCTTATCCGCGATTGCGACGGTGCGCGCGAGCGGGAAGAACGCCACGGAGCCTTGAAAACCCTTGGTGATGGGGCTCGCGCCAAAATCCTGCACCACCGGAATAATCGGGCCGCCGCCGAAGAGCTGGCCCATGCCGCTCGCGTCCACTACGATGTCGTTGCCGGCGGCGACATTCCAAGATTGGAAGAGGTCGTCGAGTTTCGGGTCCGTCGAGGGGTCAACCAGGATCAGCGCATCGCCACCGGCGTCCAGGAATTTGCCGAGCATCGCGGTTTCCTGCGGATAGTACGATTGCTTGGGCCCGGCGATCACCACGGCGCTGCAGTCCGCTGGCACGCCATTGTCCGCGATGAGATTTATGGTTTTTGTGGCGTAATTCTCTTTCTTCAGGCCCGCGTCCACCTGGTTGAAGCCGTCCTGCGAACTATCAGTGAGAGATTTTTCGCCGTGACCGGTGACGAAACAAACTTCCTTCACTTTGTCGCTGGTGACTTTCACGATGGCGCCGGTGACGTCCTCTTCCCCGGGTTCGCTTCGTTGGCCTGACTGCAAATGCTCTTTGCGGGCGCCGTAGGCGACGATGACATCGCCCAGGTGCGTTGCGCCGAAGTCCTGCGCAACTTCGGGCTTCTGGTTCGGGTCCACGAATTGATATTTGAAATGGGGGCTGAGGGCTTTGTACTCGGCCATCAAGTCGTCGAAGGTGGCATTCGGAGTCTTATCGAAGCGCGCGACGGTGAGGTCTTGTTTCAGGTTGCTGACGATGTTGCGGGTCTGATCGGAAAGTGTGTAGAGCTTTTCGGTGGTGAGATCAAAGGTCTTGTGATGGCGGAAGCCGACGAAGTTGAGGACGCCCAAAATTGCGATGACAGCGATGGTCAGAATTGTGGTGTTAGTTCCCTGCTGCGCGGAGCGGCCGGAAAACGCTCTGACGATGCCCCGAAAACCGAAGATCACAGCAGCGAGAACGAAAACGCTGCCGGCGATCAGGAGCACTTTGCTCGTGGTGAGCAGTTCGCCTTGAATGGAATAACGCACGCCGCTGGCGATTAGCATCGCCACGCCAATCGTGCCGATGAAACTAGCTATTTCTTCGCGATCCCATTTCATACTGCAAGTTCCTCCATGAATTGCGAGCTGCGCGCGATTGGATTAAGCGCGGCGCCAGCGCATCGAATCGATCGAGCGCACGGTCAGGAAAATGAACAGAACCATAAAGCTGAAATAATAAATCAGGCCCGAAGTATCAATGATGCCGCGAGCGAAATCGTCGTAATGGTGGCTGGCGGAAAGATATTGCAGTACCGCACCGATTCCACCTTCGGTGGTCTGCCCCAGATCCACAACCCACAGCAGCAGGAAGGCTACGAACGTGAGGACTGAAGCGATGAGCTGACTTTCAGTAAGCGACGAGATGAAAATGCCTAGCGCGAGCAGCGAGCCGCCTAGGAGCAAAATTCCGGCGTAGCCCGCTAGCAGCAGGCGCCATGGCGGCAGCGGTTCGCTGTGAAGATACATATAAACCACGTAACCGGCCGTGGGCAACAGCATGACGGCGAAGAGCGATAGGGACGCGAGGAATTTTCCGAGGACGACCTGAATTTCGCTGATCGGCGACGTCATCAGCAATTCCATGGTGCCGCGTTTGCGTTCCTCGGCAAAGACGCCCATGGTGAGAAATGGCGTGATGAAGAGAATGAGCGTCGAGAGCAACCCCAGAAAGACGCGCATTACCTGGCCGGGAACGTCAAATTGCGGCGGCATGCCGAACTGCATGCTCTGCATTTCCATCTGGAAAGACTGCTGAATGACGGCGCGCAGAAAGTAATCGAAAAAATATGCGCTGATGAACAAAAACACTCCAATGCAGACATAGGCGACCGGCGAAACGAAATAGTGGCGCATTTCCTTGCGATAGATGGCGTAGAGGTTGCGCATCGTTTTTCAGACTCCTTGGTAAAAGTTCCGCACTCCGGTTAATTCGCGGATGCCTGCGCATGCGCGGCGTCGTCGGTGGTCAATTCCAGGAAAATTTCTTCCAAGCTGAGGCTGACGCCGCGCAATTCAAACAGCGGCCAGCCATTCTGCACGATTTTTGCGGCGATGGCGCTGCGAATGTCGGCGCCCTGCGCGGATTCGACGATGGCCACAAGATGCCCGTCGGCGGGAAGCTGTTCCGTTTCCACGCGGGTGGTGCCGGAAACTTGCGTGAGCGCGTCACGCAGGGCTTTTTCCGGCGCTTGCACCTCGACGCGAATTTTCTGGCCGCCTTTGAGCTGCGAGGTCAGGTTTTGCGGCGTGTCCACGGCGGCGATTTTGCCTTTGTTGATGATCACCACGCGGTCGCAGGTCATGCTGACTTCCGGAAGAATGTGCGTGGAAAGAATGATGGTGTGATTCCCGGCGAGACCCTTAATCAAGTTGCGCACTTCGATGATTTGCTTGGGATCGAGGCCGACGGTGGGCTCGTCGAGGATGATGACGTCTGGATCGTGGACGAGGGCTTGCGCGATGCCTACGCGCTGCTTGTAGCCGCGGGAGAGGCGCTTGATCAATTGCGCGCGGCGATCTTCCAAATTTGTTTTCTGCATCGCTTCAGTGACGCGCGCAGCGCGTTTATCTGCCGAGACATTTTTGATGCGCGCGACAAAGTCCAGATAGTCTTCGACGGTCATGTCCGGATACACCGGCGGAGTTTCGGGCAGGTAGCCGATGTGGCGGCGGACTTCCATGGAATCGCCGAAGACGTCGAAGCCGGCGATCTTTGCGGTGCCGGAAGTGGCAGGCATGTAGCCGGTGAGGATGCGCATGGTGGTGGTCTTGCCGGCGCCGTTTGGTCCGAGGAAGCCTAAAATTTCGCCTTTATTTACCGTGAAAGAAACGTGATCCACGGCCGTGACGGCGCCGTAGGCTTTCGTTAAATCCTGAACTTCTATCAATGCATTCCTCCCGCTCAGATGCGACCGGCACGAACGCCGGGCAATTCCAAACAAATGTTTATACTAAAAAACGGCGCAAATTGAAAATCACGCTGGAAATTGTGGTGAGTGATTTTGCGGCCGCGCGGACGAACCGCGACCTTTTGTATCGGACCTCTGTTAGATGCGCGCAGCGGTGAAGCAGTTGCCGAACTGGTGTGGCGGGCGGTTTCTCAGTATGATTCGCCACAAAATTAACGAGGAGTCCGCGCCGTGAAACGATTCGTCGCTGTGTTCGTTGTGGTGCTGCTTGTGGCCGTGTTCGCGGCGCCTGCCGTGCTCGTGGCCGGGTCTTCGATGCCTTTCAATGTGGGAATCGTGAAAAAGAGCATCGTGTTTCTTTACTACCCTCGGGGGAAGGAATTCGAGGTGGGCACGGGCTTCCTGGTGGATATTCCGGTGAATGACGACCCGCAGCGCAGCTTCATCGCAATTGTGACCGCGCGGCACATTGTGGATCCGCACTCGGCGGGCTGTTCGTGGGCGAATCCATCGGAGATATACGTCCGGGTGAATGTGAAGAATTTCAAGGCGGGGCAGAAAGAGAACGGCGTGGACGAACTGTCTCTGGGCCTGGTGAATGCGGGAAAAAATGTGTGGTATGCAAGCCCCAACGATCGCGTGGACGTGGCGGTGATTCCGGTTTCTTCCACCCACGTGGAAGAGCTGCTACGCAACGACGTGCGATTCATTCCGGTGGCGGATTTTGCGACCAAAGCCGAAACTGAAAATTATAAGGTGGGAATTGGCGACCAGATCGTGACGGCGGGGCTGGTGCCGGCTTTGCTGGACGCACAACGCAACTATCCCGCGTTCAAGTTCGGACGGATTTCCAATATTCCGGAAGAACCGATCAACATGAAGTGCACACAGGCGGACAAGGCTATGCCCCGCGAAGTGTGGCTGATCGCTGGAAATTTTGTTGGCGGCAATAGTGGTTCGCCGATTTACCTGCTGCCGCCGGTGCCTTCGGCGGTGCACCGCGTGATGCTGATCGGAATTTTGGCCGGAGCGATTCCGGACGTGGACCTGGGCCAGATGGTCCCGTCCGAGTACGTGTTTGATGTGATTCAGGCGCACTACCCCACTGCCAATCTGTTCCGCGGGCACAGCGAGCACAGCATCATGAAGTAGCATCGCAAGCTTTTCGGTTTACCGAAGCCACAGCCGTGTGCGCAGGCTGATTTCTTGCGCGTGACTAGGACATTGAAAAAACCTTAGGCGCTCTCGTCGAAGCCCGTCTCGAGATCTGGGAGTTTGTCGCCTTCGCTCGCTACCCACACGTACAGAGTCGGGAGCAGGAAAATGCTCAGTACCAGCGCAGCGACCAGGCCGCCGACGATTACGATGGCGAAGGGGCGCTGTGAGTCCGAGCCGATGCCGCGCGACAGAGCTGCGGGCAGAAGTCCGAGCGTGGCGACGAGCATCGTCATCATGATGGGGCGCAACCGCAGCACGGCACCTTCGATCGCGGCGTCCGCGATGGTGTGGCCGCGGGCGCGCAATTGGTTGATGTATTCGAGCATGATGACGCCGGTCTGTACGGAGACACCGAACAGCGCCAAAAAACCCACGCCTGATGAGACGCTGAAGTGGGTGCCGGTGAGCAGCAGGGCCAAGAGTCCGCCAACCGGGGCCATGGCCACGTTGCCGAGAATCAGCAGCGCCCACTTCACGGAGCCGAACATGGTGTACAGAATCACAAAAATTCCCAAGATGGTGAGCGGCAGGACGAGCATGAGGCGCCGCTCGGAGCGTTTCTGACTTTCGTACTCGCCGGCCCAGTCTATGCGGTAACCGGTGGGGAGTTTCACCTGCGCATTCACTTTGCGGATGGCTTCTTCGACGGCGCCGCCCAGGTCACGGCCGCGGACACTGTATTTGATGGCGACGTAGCGTGAATTTTCCTCGCGATAAATTTCCGAAGCGCCATCGCGCACTTCGATTTTCGCGAGCTCGGCCAGAGAGACCCGCGCGCCGGAGGGCGAGAGCAGGCGAATATTCTCGATGGCTTCCTGCGTGTCGCGGTAGGGCGCCTGATAGCGCATGACCAGGTCGTAGCGCTGCTCGCCTTGCAGCACCTGGCTGACGGCGTTGCCGCCCACGGCGGTCTGAATGGCGTCCTGAATATCCGAGACGTTAATTTGGTAGCGCGCGGCAGCTCTGCGATCAACCACGAAATTCAGGTTGGGTTGGCCGATGACGCGAAAGACGCCGAGATCTTCGACGCCGCGAACACTGCGCATGATGGCGACGATGTCGTCGGCTTTCTTTTCGAGGAGCCGGAGATCGTCGCCATAAATTTTTACAGCTAGCTCGCCTTTGACGCCGCTGACGGCTTCTTCCATGTTGTCCGAAATGGGCTGCGAAAAATTCCAGAGGACGCCAGGAATTTTGCTGAGTTCGCGGTCCATCGCGCCGATCAGCTCGTTCTTGTCGCTGCCAAAAACCGGACGCCATTTATCTTTCGGCTTGAGATCAACGAAATATTCGGTGTTGAAGAAGCCGGTGGTGT
>Ga0210390_10002250_pt1 | contig 17262 bp, 9 predicted proteins | sample IncBWH11OmetaG_FD_161050 | JGI IMG/M metagenome (GOLD analysis project Ga0210390, IMG submission 161050) | Forest soil microbial communities from Barre Woods Harvard Forest LTER site, Petersham, Massachusetts, United States - Inc-BW-H-11-O ... | reverse complement strand
AGCGCTATGCCAGTGTCGCCCAGTGTCGAACTCGAGGTCATTTGCGTCACACCGGCGATGCGGCCAAACTGCCGCTCCAGCGGCGTGGCGACCGACGATGCCATGGTTTCCGGGCTGGCCCCGGGCAACGAAGCGCCCACACCGATAGTCGGAAGGTCCACCTGGGGAAGTGAAGCAACCGGCAAAAATTGAAACGCCACCACGCCGGACAGGAAAATCGCGATCGTCACCAACGATGTCGCAACTGGCCTGCGGATAAACGGCGCGGAGAAATTGGCTTGGAGGTTCACCCTCAGTCTCCGCTAGCCGGCTCTTCGACAAGACCATGCGTGCCCAAATGTAAACGTCGCGCTAGCCAATCAAACGCCAGGTACACAACCGGAGTGGTATACAACGTCAGCAGCTGGCTGAGAATCAATCCGCCGACAATCGTAATTCCCCGTGGCCGCCGCAACTCCGAACCCACGCCTTGACCCAGCGCTAGTGGCAATCCGCCCAATAGCGCCGCCATCGTCGTCATCATGATCGGGCGGAAGCGCAATAGGCACGCTTCGTAAATCGCATCCAGGGGACTTTTGCCTCCTTCGCGCTCCGCTTCCAGAGCGAAGTCGATCATCATGATGGCGTTCTTCTTGACGATGCCGATCAGCAAGATGATGCCAATCAGCGAAATGATGCTGAAATCCGTGCGGCAGAGAAGGAGCGCCAGAATCGCGCCCACTCCAGCTGAGGGCAGCGTCGACAAAATGGTAATGGGATGGATGTAGCTTTCATACAAAACACCCAGCACGATATACACCGTAACCAGCGCCGCCAAGATCAAGATCGGCTCGTTGCTGATCGAGCGCAAAAACGCCGCCGCGGTGCCCTGGAATGTCGCCTGAATGCTTGGCGGCAATCCCACTTCCGTTCGCGCAGCTTCGATTGCGTCGGTCGCCTGACCGAGAGACCCGTGCAGCGCAAGGTTGAACGAAATGGTCACCACCGGAAATTGTCCCTGGTGGTTGATCGCCAGTGGCGTTGTACCTGGTTCAAATCTTGTAAACGCGCTCAATGGCACCTGTGGTCCATTCGACGAGTGCACGTAAATGTTCTTCAATGCATCGGGGTTCTGCTGGAAACTCGGGTCGACTTCCATCACCACGTGATATTGGTTCAGTTGCGTAAAGATCGTGGATACTTGGCGCTCGCCGAACGCATCGTACAACGTATTGTCGATGTCCGCGGGGAAAATACCCAGGCGAGAAGCGGTATCGCGGTCGATAGTCAGCGTGGCCATCAGCCCATCGTTTAGTTGGTCTGTGGCTACATCGCGCAGTTCCGGCAAAGTTTTCAGCTTGGCCACAAATTTGGGCACCCAAAACGCGAGCTCCTTGGGATTCACGTCTTCTAGCGAATACTGATACTGCGTGCGCGAAACGCGGTCTTCGACGGTCAGGTCCTGCACCGGCTGCAAATAAAGCGTGATGCCGCTGACCTTCGCCAATTCCGGCTGCAACCGCCGGATTACATCGGAGGCCCCGATCTTCCGATCGGCCAGCGGCTTCAAATTAATTTGAATGCGCCCGCTGTTCAGCGTCGTATTCGTTCCATCGATCCCGATGAAGGACGACAGGCTCTCCACCGCCCGGTCTTGCAGGATGACGTCCGCCAGAGCCCGCTGGCGCGCCGACATTGCCGTGAACGACAGATATTGCGGTGCTTCCGATACCCCCAGAAGCACGCCGGTGTCCTGTACCGGGAAAAATCCTTTGGGCACATAGATGTAGAGAAGAATCGTGCCCACAAGCGTGCTGACGGTCACCAACAGCGTGATCCCGCGAAAACGCAAAACCACCTGCAGGGTCCGCCCGTAAAAAGCGATTACATCTTCAAATACCTTTTCCGATTTGCGATAGAACCATGTTTGCTGCGATTCCGGCTGGTGCTTCAGCAGTTTTGCGCACATCATCGGCGTCAGCGTCAGCGAAACAATCGCGGAAACCAGAATGGTCACCGACAAGGTCACTGCGAATTCCCGGAACAGGCGCCCGACAATGTCGCCCATAAACAGTAAGGGAATCAGCACAGCAATCAGCGAAACCGTCAGCGAAACGATGGTGAAGCCAATCTGCTCCGAACCCTTTAATGCCGCCTGCAACGGCGACTCCCCTTGTTCGATGTAGCGGCTGATGTTTTCAATCATTACGATGGCGTCGTCCACCACGAATCCAGTGGAAATCGTCAACGCCATCAAAGAAAGATTGTTCAGCGAATACCCCAGCAGATACATCACGCCAAACGTGCCCACGATAGAAAGCGGCACGGCGAAACTCGGGATAATCGTCGCGCGCACGCTTCGCAAGAACAGAAAGATCACCATAACCACCAGCGCGATGGTGAGCATTAACGTGAATTTCACGTCTTCCACCGAAGCGCGTATGGTCGTGGTGCGATCGGTCAGAATCTCCACGTGCACTGATCCCGGCAGCGCCGCTTGCAACTGCGGAAGAATATTTTTCACGCGATCCACAACGCCGATGATGTTTGCGCCCGGCTGGCGTTGGATATTCAGGATGACCGCCGGGCGTTTGTTGGCCCAGGCCGCCTGGCGGACGCTTTCTGCGCCGTCACTGGCCACGGCTACATCGGACAGTCGCACCGGCGCGCCGTTGCGGTAAGCGATGATGATCGAGTTATAGCCTGCGCTGGACAGAAGCTGATCGTTGGCGCCAATCGTAAACGCCTGGTGCTGGCCATCAAAGGTGCCCTTCGCCTGGTCCACGTTGGCGTTTCCCAACGCGGTACGCAAATCCTCCAGGCTGAGCCCGTAAGAGGCGAGCGCCGTGGGATTCGCCTGAACGCGCACCGCCGGCCGCCGGCCGCCGCTGATGCTCACCAGTCCAACCCCAGAAAGCTGTGAAATTTTTTGTGCCAGCGTCGTATCCGCCAGGTCTTCGACCTTCTCGAGCGGCAAAGTGTCCGAGCTTAGCGCCAGGGTGAGAATCGGAGCGTCAGCGGGATTGATTTTGCTGTAGATCGGTGGATTCGGCAGGTCTTTGGGCAGAAGCTGCGAAGCGCTGTTGATTTCCGCCTGCACTTCCTGCTCGGCGACGTCGATATTGAGATCCAGCACAAACTGCAGCGTGATGACCGAGCATCCAAACGAGCTCGTCGAGGTCATCTGCTGCAACCCTGGGATTTGCCCGAAATTCCGCTCTAGCGGGGAGGTCACCGAGGACGCCAGCACTTCCGGACTTCCTCCGGGATAAAACGTCGTAACCTGGATTGTCGGGTAGTCTACCTGGGGCAAAGCGGAAACCGGCAACTGCAGGTAGGCCACGTAACCTACCAACATCACGCCCACCATCAATAACGTGGTAGCAACCGGCCGCAGAATGAACGGCCGCGACGGATTCATCGACCCGGTCCTCCCGTAGGAGCGCCGGGGGTCGAACCATCCGGTAGAAACGAACTCTGCGCGGAGCTGCTTCCGCCCGGCCTTTGCGCGTGAGGATCAACCACGATTCCGTCTCTCAGCTTGTCCTGGCCATCCACGACCACCACGTCACCATCGGTGAGCCCCGAAGAGATTCCCGATAAATTTCCAGTGGTGTCCGCCACTTTTACATTTTTTACCGCCACAGCGTTCTTGGAGTTCACGCCAAACACATAAGTCCCTTGCGGACCCCGCAGAATCGCGGTCGTGGGCACAAGCACGACATTCTTTTTCGTATCCACCAAAAGATGAACATTCACAAACTGGTTGGGAAAAAGTTGGTTCTTGTTGTTGTCGAAAACCGCTTTCAACTTGTAGGTGCCCGTGGTGGTATCGATCTGATTATCGATGGTCAGCAATTTTCCATTGGCGATTTTATCGCTATTGTCCCGGTCATACGCTTCTACCGCCAACTGACGGTCGGAACGCATCCTCGCGAGCACCTCCGGCAATTGATCCTGCGGCAGGCTGAACAGCACGGCGATGGGCTGCAATTGCGTAATCACTAGCAGTCCATTCGTATCCGTGGCGTGTACGATGTTTCCGATATCTACCAGGCGCAAGCCCACGCGTCCGCTGATTGGTGCGGTGATGTGCGAATAGGTGATCTGCAGTTTCGCGTTGTCGATCGTGGCAACATCGGCCTTGATGGCCCCTTCGAATGTCCCTACCTGAGCCGCTTGTGTGTCCAGTTGTTGTTGCGGGATCACGCCCTCTTTTAGGAGCAACTTGTAGCGCTCGTAATCGACCTGCACGTCCTTCAACTGCGCCTGATCCTTTGCGAGTTGCCCTTCGGCCTGTTCGAGTTGCACCTGATAGGGCCGTGGATCGATCTCGATGAGCGCATCGCCCTCTTTGACGAATTGCCCCTCGGTGAAATTGATCTTCACGATTTGGCCGTCGACCCGGCTTCTGACCGTCACGGTATTGAACGCGGTAACGGTTCCGAGTCCGTTGAAATAGACCGGCAGGTCGCCGCGGTGGGCGGTCGCAACCACAACAGGGATCGGCCCCATTTGCGGCATGCCGCCATTGTCTCCACTGGCCGCGCCAAAGCCGTTCGCCTGTGCGCCGCGGGAATGGAAATACCAATACACGCCACCAAGGACCACCGCCAACAATAGCAAAATCCACCACTTACCGCGGGAAGAGCTTTCCACCCGCGCAGAATCTCTTAGGGAAACACGCCTTCCGTCTGCGCTCGGCGCATCGACCTCATCAATGGGGGTCATTCGATCTCCTGTCTTGAACTGCCGCCGCGGCGCTTACTGCGGGGATTTTTCTGGGAGCCTGATGCTTGCACCTACACACTAGTGTACCGCGCCACACGCGGAAAGGCTCTGTGCTATAAGGACGACGGAAAACGCGATTTGGTTACCGCCCAAAACGATTTTTCGAACCGTTTTTTTCGATGCTACAAATCCATCGTGCAGAATTTTTGCTCCCGTCGTAAACTACGGGCGGTCTTATCGATAGCAGCGGTTTCTGGCGCTGGCAGCACCTCAGGCGAGGAGGAACAGAATGCTTCGAGGCGTTATTCTGGGAATTTTGCTCGGCATTGTACTGATCATTCTTGGTGTCTATTTGTACTTTGCCGGGGGCCATGCGCCGGTCGCCGCAAAGGGCCCGGAAATGCCTTTTGAGCATAAGCTCGCGCATATGGCGCAGGACGCCTATATCAACAAGCTTCCTCACCTGCAGTCGCCTGTTCCCGAAGACGAAGCCAATTTCCTGGCGGGCGCCAAGGTCTACAAGGAGCACTGCGCCATCTGTCACGGCCTGCCGGGAGAGCCCAAGTCCGCCGTAGCGGACGGCATGTTCCCCAGTCCACCCCAGTTGTTCCGCGGCACGGGTGTCACGGACGACGAAGCTTGGGAAACGTATTGGAAGGTTTCGGGCGGCATCCGCATGACCGGAATGCCCGCTTTCGCCGAGCATCTCGGCGAAACGAAAATGTGGCAGGTCAGCGTTCTGGTAAAGAACGCCGACAAGATTTCTCCTGCGGTGAAGGCGGAATTGGCTAGCGGAACAACTCCCGTCGCGCCGCCTGCGCAGACTCCGGCTCCGGCTGCGACAGCCCCCGCGCCAACACACTGAGCTCTTGCCGAATTTCGGTCGCGCCTACGCTTTGGTGCCTGCCAACCGGTCCGCTTTGCGCAACTCGGGAAACATCAATGCCCAAAGCACCGTGACAAGTATGGTTCCCACCCCACCGAGCACCACCGCGGGCACAGCTCCCATCCATTGCGCTGCCAGACCCGATTCGAATTCGCCGAGTTCGTTCGAAGCGCCGATAAAAATCATATCCACAGCATTGACTCGCCCTCTCATTTCGTCCGGCGTGTCCAACTGAATCAGCACACCACGAACCACTACGCTAACCATATCGGCCGCCCCCACGAAGAACAGCGAGATCAGCGAAAGGGGCAGGTTCTTTGAAAATCCAAAGACCATGGTAAACACGCCAAACCCGCCGACGCACCACAGCATTGTCGCTCCAGCGCGCCTGCGAATGGGCTTGAACGCGATGAGCAACGCCATCACCCCGGCGCCGATACCCGGAGCGCTCCGCAGCAGCCCGAGCCCCCACGGACCGGTGTGCAGAATCTCTTTGGCGTAAACCGGCAGTAGCGCCACGGCTCCGCCCAGCAGAACCGCAAAGAGGTCCAGCGAAATGGATCCCAGCACGAGTTTGTGTGTCCAGATATAACGAAAACCCACAAGCACCGTTTTCAGAGCGAAAGGTTCTCGCGGCCTCGGCCGGCGTTCCATGCGAATTTTCAGGGTGGTCAGAACGGAGACAATGGCCGCAAGCAGCGCCACGGCATAGACCAGAGCCGGACCTCGCGAGAATGCGTACAACAAACCGCCAAGCGCCGGGCCTAGAATTGTCGCGCACTGAAAAATCCCCGAATTCCAGGCCACCGCGCTTTGAAACTGGTCTTCAGGAACCAACTGGGGTAGCAAAGCCCGGCTCGCGGGCATGCTGAAGCAGCGCACCACGCCGACCAAAAACAGAATGGCAAATATCGGGGTAGTCGTCTCTGCGTGGTGCCACAATTGGAATGTGAGGGTCACTGCCAGCAGCAGTGCGGAGGAAAATCCGTAGCCCGCATAGCACACCGTCAGCATCTTTCGCCGGTCGAACCTGTCGACCGCGTGACCCGCCAGCAGAAATAAAGCTACTCCCGGCAGGAACTGCACCAGCCCCGTTAATCCCAAATCCAGCGGCCGCTTGGTGATGTCATACACCTGCCAGCCCACTGCCACGGACTGCATTTCGGTGCAAAAGACAATGCAAAATCGCGCGACCTGGTACAGCCGGAAGCCGGAAAACTGGAAGGCGGCGAGGCCTGTGGCAAGCCGTTGATCGGTGGTCGCCATTGCTCCTTAGAATGCCATAAGAACTCTAGAATTGGCCTGGCCCTGTCGGCATCGAGAATGGTCTCACGCAAACGACGGCGGCCGGTCCGCACGGTCTGCGCCAAATTTTTCGTTGGGCCGGTCTCCCATGTGAATCACAAACGTTCCGCCATTCGCAATGTCGGCATGACGGAACCAGCTTTTCGTGTACGGCTTCCCGTTCCACGTCACCGATTGCACGTACGGCTTTCCTTGAGCGTTCCCGACTGCCTCGATCACCAACGTCTTGCCGTTCTCGAGCTGAATACTCGCGCGGTCAAACAGCGGCCCACCAAACACATAATTCCCACTTACCGGATCGACCGCGTAAAAACCCAGCGCGCTCAGGACGTACCATGCGGACATTTGTCCACAATCTTCATTCCCTGCCAGCCCGTCCGGATCGTTGTGATACATGGTCTCCAGCAACATTCGTACGCGCGATTGCGTTTTGTAATGCTCGCCCGCGTACGCGTACATGTACGCCACGTGATGTCCGGGCTCGTTCCCGTGCGCATACTGCCCCACCATTCCCGCAATATCGGGGGGCGCGTCCGGCGGCAGCTCGGAACTCTGGTTGAACAGATTGTCGAGCTTCTCGACAAACCCTTTTTCCCCGCCGAACAATTTCATGTACTCGTAAAGGTCATGCTGATTTAAAAATGTCGCTTCCCAGGAATTGCTCTCGGTAAAATCGCGCCATTTCTTGGAATGCCCCATGCCGCGAGGATCGAACGGCTCGGCCCATTTCCCATCGGCCAGCCTCCCGCGCATAAACGTAACCGAACCATCGAAAGTGTTTTTGTAATTCCGCGAGCGTTCCAGCAACAATTTGCAATCGTCCTCCGCGCCCGCTGCACGCGCCAGGTGCGCCACCGCCCAATCATCGTAGGCGTATTCCAGGGTCTTGCTCACCGCTTCTTCCTCGAGGTCGCACGGAATAAATCCCATCTTCCGGTAATAGCCGAGCCCGCGGTAATCGTCGTCCATCGCTCGTTTCCGCCACAGCGGATAAGCCTTCTTGTAGTCCACGCCGCGGACCCCCTTCGCGTACGCTTCCGCCAGCACCGGCGCCGAGTGATATCCGATCATGCAGCCCGTTTCGACCGCCTGCAGCGGCCACACGGGGACTCCCGCCGGACTCTGCTGCGCCATCAAAATCATGGTATTCAAAATGTCCGGTAAGCGCTCCGTCTGCACCAGCGTGTAAAGAGGATGCAGCGCCCGGTAGGTGTCCCACAGCGAAAAGGTGCTGTAGTTCTTCGCTCCCGTGGGCAATTGATGAACCTGTAGGTCCATCCCGCGATATTGTCCGTCCACGTCGCTGAACAAGGTCGGAGCTACCAGCGAATGGTAGAGCGCGGTATAGAAAATCTTCCGGTGATCCTCGCGCTTCGTTTCGATTGTGATTTTTTCTAACTCGCGATCCCAGGCAACATTTGCCGCTCGCCGCACACCTTCGAAATCCCAACCCGGCACTTCCGCTTCCAGACTCTTCCGCGCCCCTTCGATACTCACCGCAGAGATCCCTACCTTGACCAGGATGGCCTCGTTGTTCGCCGTCGGGTAATGCACCACGCATTTCAAAGACTGGCCTTTCGCTTCGTGTGCACCACCTGCTAACGGTTTCAAATCCGACACGATCTCCGCGCTCTCGAACGGCTTGGAAAACTTCATCGCAAAATAGATGTATCTGCCTGGTGCCCACTCGTCCACGCGCCGTCCGCCGGTGATGGTGTCCTTGCCGGAGATATGAATCTCCGCACTGATAATCTTGGTCTTTGTGAGTTGTGGCAGATCAATCGTCCCGTGCTCCAGATCGATCACGAAGTGGCTGGTCTTGTCCTCCGGAAAAGTGTAGCGATGCAGTCCCACGCGCGCCGTCGCAGTCAGTTCCGCTTTGATCTTGTAGTCGTCCAGAACAACAGTGTAGTAACCCGGTTCTGCATGTTCGGTAGTGTGCGAAAATTGCGAGCGGTATCCCGTGCCATGATCTTTCGGGCTTCCCGGTTCGTTGTGCACCTCTCCCGTGCCCGGCATCAACAAAATATCCAGCAAGTCGGCCGCGCCAGTTCCGCTCAAATGCGTATGGCTGAACCCCATGATTGACGTGTCATCGTGGTGATACCCAGAGCAGTGGTCCCAGTCACCCACGCCCGTGTCCGGGCTCAGTTGCACCATGCCAAATGGCACCGTGGCTCCTGGATAACAGTGGCCGTGCCCTCCCGTTCCGATGAACATATCCACGAACTGCGTCAACCCTTTCCTGTTCGCCGGTGACTCCGCCAGACTATCGAGCGCTTTCAAGTCCAATCCGTTCGTCGTCGCTGCCGCCAGACTCGTTAGCGCCGCCGACTGCAGAAACTCCCTTCTCGTTACGTCCTTTGCCTTTGCCATAATCCCGGGCTCCTTAAAACTCTCACGCACCCTTCAACAGATTGGGTCGCTCCTGGCTCAACTTCACGATCAATTCACCAAACAACGTGTTCGCCCATGCGAACCATTCGCGCGTGAATTTCGCTGGATTGTCTTTGTCAAAAGACTCGTGCATGAATCCGCTGCCATTGTGCGTGGTCTTCAACCAATCGAGGCATTGCCGAATCTCCGCATCATCGCTGCTGGTCATCGCCTGCGCGATCAGTGCCATCGGCCAGATCATGTCCAGCCCTTCATGCGGTCCGCCAATACCTTCCGCCGCGCGGCCTTTGAAGAAATAAGGATTGTCGTCGCTCAGCACCATCCTTCGCGTCCTCTGGTAAACGGCATCTTTCGCATCACAACAACCCAGATAGGGCAAACTCAGCAAACCTGGGATGTTCGCGTCATCCATAAGAAGCTGGTTGCCATATCCATCCACTTCGAACGCCCAAATTTCCCCTCCGTCCCGCCCCTTGACGCGCGCGCATTTCCTCAAAGCCTCTTCCACTTCAGTCGCCAGCGCCCGGCACTCGGAAGCCAACGCGTTGTCCTGGAGAACCGCTTCCGACATTTCCGCTAACTGTCGCAGCGACACCACTGCAAACAAGTTCGAAGGCACATAGAACGAGTACAAACACGCGTCATCCGATGGCCGGAACATGGAATAAATCATTCCCACAGGCCGCGCTGGATTTCCAAATCCTCCCAGCGCCTGCGTATCCGACGGCACCTCCGTTCGCCGCTGGAAGTGATAAGGCCCAGCCCCATTCTTCCTCTGCTGTTCGCGAAACGTGGCCACAACCAGATGCATTGCCTCCATCCATTCCTTGTCGAATGCAGACGTTTCTCCGGTAGCCTTCCAATATCCATGCGCCAGCCGAATGCAGTAGCACAGTGAATCGACTTCCCATTTCCGCTCTGCCACTCCCGGCCGCATCTCCGTCACATCTTCCACGGCCCATTCCAGCGCCTTCTTGCTTTTCGGATCGGGCAAAAACGCATTCGCATAAGGATCAATATGAATGCACTGCGCCTGCCGGGCAATCAACCCACGGAACATTCTGCGCAAATCGCCGTCATCCTTCGCCAACGGCACATACGGCCACACTTGGCACGCCGAATCGCGCAGCCACATGGCATCGATGTCTCCGGTGATAATAAAGGTGTCCGGCCTTCCAGCCGTCTCGCTGAAATTAACCGTGGTATCCAGAGTGTTCGGATAGCAGTTCTCGAACATCCACGCCAGCTCCGAGTCACCAATCCTGGCTTTCACTCGGGCAATTGTCTTTTCTACTGCGTGGGAAACGAATTTTCTCTGCTGTACCGGCGGTCGCTTTGCGACAAAACTTTCTGCGGCAAGCCCAATTCCCTGCGGCATCGCCACCGCTAACCCACCATATACCGTCGCCTTGAGAACCTCGCGTCTGCTATAGATGACAAACTCCTCTCACCCAGCAAAAACCCAAAACTTGATCATACCTCAGCCGCTTTGGCATCTGCGTCCGTGCCCATGCGATACTTGCAAATCCTTACAACCCTCCTTCACGAGGTATACTTCCCAGTGGACTCCAGGCCGTCCGTGAAAGGCCCTTTCCATGATTCGACGTGACTTTCTGCGCCGCACGCTTTATGGCGGCACAGCATTTGCTGCTGCAGGAGCAGCCAGGGCAGCAGCTTTCGCGAGTGACTTACGAAGCCTCCCCGGCACAGCCGAGCCAAGTAACTACACCCTCCCGACACCCGCTGCCATCCCATTCCGCCTCGAAGACGTCAAAATTCTAGATCCAGACCTGCTGCGCATGCGCCAGCAAACCCTCCACTACATGCTCGCCCTTGATTTTGACCGCCTGCTGCACAATTTCCGTGTCACCGCCGGGCTGCCGTCGTCCGCCGAGCCGCTTTATAACCGTGAATCTCCAACAAACGGCTGGCGCGGTCATTACGTGGGCCATTTTCTTTCTGCCTCCGGGCAAATGTATGCCTCGACCGGTGATGCCCGCATCAAGGCAAAAGGCGACGCCATGGTCGCGGAGCTCGCAAAATGCCAGGCGAAGCTAGGCGACAAGGGCTATCTTTCCGCGTTCCCCGAATCGGATTTCGACAATCTCGAGCAGGGCCGTCCTTCCGCGGTCCTGTGGTATGCGCTGCACAAAATCATGGCGGGCTTGCTCGATTTTCACGAATATTGCCAGAACGCGCAGGCGCTTCAAGCCCTCGAAGGCATGGCCGCGTGGACGGACTGGCGCACTGGCCGGCTTTCTGAAGAACAGATGCAGCGCACGCTGCAAATCGAATTCGGCGGCATGAATGAAGTCCTGGCCAACCTCTCCGCTGTCACCAAAAATCCCCGCTATCTGGTGGTCGCCAAACGCTTCGACCATCACGCCGTGATGGATCCCGCCGCGCAGGGGGGCGACACGCTCACCGGTCTCCACGCCAACACCCAAGTCCCCAAGTTCATCGGGGCCGCGCGCGAATACGAACGGACCGGCGACCCGTACTATCACGACGCCGCGCTATTTTTCTGGCAACAGGTCACGCGGCACCGCAGCTACGCCACCGGCGGCAACAGCATTAACGAACATTTCCGCACGCCACCGGATGTGCTGGCCTCCGAACTCACCGACTTGACGCAGGAAACCTGCAACACCTACAACATGCTCAAGCTGACCAGCCATCTGTTTACCTGGCAAGCCGAGCCGCAATACGCCGACTACTACGAGCGCGCATTCCTGAATCATATTCTTGCTACTCCCAACCCCGCGGAGGGTTCTCCGCTCTACTATCTCGGAATGCTGCCCGGCCAGTGGAAAGTTCACTTTGTGCCTCATGAAGGCTTTTTTTGTTGCTGCGGCACGGGCCTGGAAAATTTTGCGAAACTCGGCGAGGGCTTCTATTTTCACAATGCGCAGTCCGTGTGGGTGAACCTGTTCTTCGCCTCTGAACTGAACTGGCGGGAAAAGGGTGTGATCCTTCGCCAGGAAACGCGTTTCCCAGACGAACCCGGAACCCGCTTGATCGTCCAGACGAAATCGCCCGCCACTTTCAGCTTGAACGTGCGCATTCCTTATTGGGCCGACAACGCCAGCGTGACAATCAACGGCAAGCCCTTCCGTCCAAATGAAAAGTTGGCGCCCTCCAGCTTTGCGAAAATCGAGCGCAACTGGAAAAATGGCGATCAGGTGGAAGTGAAGCTGCCCATGCGCCTGCATTTGCAAACCATTCCCGATGATTCGAACCTGGCTGCTATTCTCTACGGCCCGCTGGTTCTCGCCGGTGAACTCGGCACGCAAGGTCTCGACCCCAAGCGCATCTATTCCGACGACAAAGTTCTGCACGGTGGTTTTCCTGTCATCGCCGTGCCCGTACTCGCCGGCGACCGCAACGCCCTCGACAAATGGATTCAGCCGGTCAGCGCAAAAGAAAAACCGCTCACCTTTCGCACCGTAAACGCCGGCCATCCGGAAGACGTCACCCTCAGCCCCTTCTACCGCCTGTTCGACCAGCGCTACAGCGTCTACTGGCGTTTCCGCCCCGAAGCATAAATTCACAGCAAATTTTCAAATTGGGTTCCGAATGTAGGGACCGCCTTCTAGAGGCGGTCCGCCAACACAAATGCTTGGCAAATCCTCGCAGTGCCTATACACAGTCGGGTGCCCCACCCTTGATTCTTAACGGTGGGTCTTGGGTTATCTTGCCTTTCCCCCCGAAACTTCGGCACCGGCTTTCGTGACAACCCACCCCAAATTTACCCAAAATCACGCAAGTTGACACAACCGGAAAACGAGAGTAGCGTAGGCGAATAAAAGGAGAAACTTTGAATGGCTTCCGTCCCGGCATTTGTCGAAAAAATTACCTCTGCCGGCTTCGCTCGCGGCCTCCAAGGCCTTCGCAGCCGCATTGCTGTCCAGTTTCAGCCCACGGGAATTCCGGAATTGGACGAAATGCTGGGCGGCGGCTTTCCCCGTGGAGCCGTAGTCGAGCTATGCGGTCCCTCTTCTTCAGGCCGGACAAGCTTGGCTTTTTCCCTGTTGGCAAAAGCGACAGAGCAGCAGCAAACGTGCGCATTCGTCGACGTTTCCGATTCCCTGGACCCTCTTTCGCTTGCAGCCGCCGGCGTGGAGATGCGGCGGGTTCTCTGGATCCGTTGCGGGGAAAGCGAAAATGACTCATTGGTTGTTCCTTCTTCTTCCGTCTTCGCGGCGCATGAAAAAGTTCATGTCAAAGAGCCTGCACATCACAACGGCAGAGCCACAAGAGCAACGAGAGAAAGCCACGGTTCCTGGCGGCATCCGCGCCAGGAAGTTCGTGGAATCGATGAGGCCATTCCCATTCTCATGGGTGCAAAACCCACGGAGCGCAAAACGAAAGAAATCGGCGTCGTTGCAAGCTGCGCGGGGGAACAGGTGGAAAGAGACCGGCAATTTCCGCGGCGGGGAATTCGTCCGTTTCTTGAGCTGAAATCGAAATCAATCCCGGAAAGAGATGCGCCACGGAATATTCCAGGAAATGCCAGGCACGATAAGCCCTGGAAACGAATGGAGCAAGCCCTCCGGGCAACGGAATTGCTGCTACAAAGCGGTGGATGGGGCGTAATCGTGCTCGATTTGGGAGGAATATCCTGGGTGGAAGCGCGCAAAATCAATCTGAGCTTGTGGTTTCGTTTCCGGCGCGTCGTGGAAGACACGACGACGATCCTTCTCTTGTTGGGAGAAGACTCTTATGCAAAAACTTGCGCTTCGCTCATCTTGCGATGCGGGCATAAAGACAAACTTTGGAAGCAAAGTTTTGCGAATGCAACATGCCGAGTTTCGACGTTCGAAGGTTTTGACATACAAACAGAAGTGATCCGTTCACGCGTCCAGTCCCCGCCCGGCGGTTTCGCTTGCTGGCACGCGCATGCTTTATGACCGGTAACTTCTAGAAACCCCGTCCATTCCCCTCTCCTCTAAACTTCAAGGGTTGCACGATGCCTTTCGCTTGTATTTTCGTCCCTGATTTTCCCGCTCAGGCAGCCGTCCGGCTGGAGCCCGGACTTCGCGGCAAACCGGTGGCGGTATTTTCCGGCGCCCCTCCGCTCACCAGAGTCTGTGCGGCAAACAACGAAGCAAAAGAATTGGGCGTGAAACCCGGCATGACCAAAATACAGGCGGAAGCCCTTACCGGCATCACCTGGCGATGGCGTTCGCCTTCCCAGGAACAGACCGCGCACGCTGCCCTGCTGGATTGCGCCTGGACGATTTCTCCACGCGTTGAAGATATAAGCAAACGCACGAAGCAGGACTTGACCGGCATCGTAGTTCTCGACATTTCCGGCTGCGACAAGCTTTTCGGCCCTCCGGAAAAAATTGGCCGCGATTTATCGCGCATCGCTTCGGAGGTTGGATTCGCGGCTAACATCGCTGTGGCCGCAAACCGCTCCGCCGCGATCTGCGCCCCGCAAGGGTTCCCGGGCATCACTATTATTCCTCCCGGCGAAGAAAGCTTTTGGATCGGCAAACTTCCGTTGCATGCGATGGGAATTCCATCCGAGAGCATCGAAACTTTAGACCGCTGGGGCATTCGAACCTGCGCGGAATTCGCGGCTCTTCCTCAAGTTGCGGTCGTCGAAAGATTGGGACAGCAAGGCCGGCATTGGCAACTGTTGGCACAAGGACTCGATCCACAGCCCTTAATCGCGGAAGATTTTCCAGATCAGTTCGAAGAATGCATGGAACTGGATTCGCCGGTGGAGTTGCTGGAGCCTTTGCTCTTTGTAATAAACCGCATTCTTGTGCAGCTCTGTGTGCGGTTAAAGATGCACATCCTGGCGATCGGCGAGATAAAAGTCAGTCTGTCGCTGCAACAGGACGATTCCGGGAAACAGCAACCGGCATTTCATATACGCACCATCCGGCTGCCCGTGCCGGCGAAAGAAAGCACATTTCTTCTGAAGCTTTTGCGTCTGGATCTCGAAGCGCACCCTCCCCACTGTCCCGTGACTGCGGTTCGCATAACCGTTACGCCCGCGACGGTGCGCTCCCGGCAACTCGGTTTATTTCTGCCCGCGAGTCCGGACCCGGAGCGGCTGGAAATTACCCTCGCGCGAATTCAAAAGGCCGTGGGTGAAGGAAGAATAGGCTCGCCCATGCTTCTCGATTCGCACAGACCCAATGCTTTTGTGCAGAATCGCTTTGTCCTCGCGGAATCTTCGGCGGTGCAGCGCCTCAGCAAACCCAAAGCGGTAGCTGCCATGCGGATTTACCGCCCCGCAATTCCTGCCAGGCTGGATTTTCAGGAAGGAAAACCAGTTCATTTGAATTGCGACGGAGTTCGCCGGCAGGTACTGGCGTTTGCCGGCCCCTGGCGCACGAAGGGCGATTGGTGGTCGGAAACCACATGGGCCCGGGACGAATGGGATATTGAGATTCGCTCTTTGCATCCCCGCTATCGAGCAAATTCTTCGAACACCGATGAAGAGGACACTGCGTTATACCGGATTTACAAGGACCTGCGCCTAAAGCGCTGGTTTGTGGAAGGAATTTACGATTGAAATATGCAGAGCTACACTCCTGTTCCGCATTTAGCTTCCTGGAAGGGGCTTCGCTTCCGGAAGATTTGGCTTGCCGCGCGTCCGAATTGCAATTGCCCGGAATCGCTTTGTTGGATCGCGATGGATTTTACGGCTCGCCCCGTTTTCATGCCGCGGCAACAAAATTGGGCGTTCGCGCGCATGTAGGCGCGGAAATTTCCGTCGAAGGCTTTGGAAACCGGGCAGGCCTGCCGTCCTGGATGCCGAATTCGGCCTCTTCCCGACCGGTGCGTCTAGCTTTGCTTGTCGAAAACCGCAAAGGTTACCAGAACCTGTGCCGGATGATGACGCGCTACAAAATGCGCGAAAAAGAGAAAGGAACGGGGGCAGCAACTCTGGAAGAAATCGCCGAGCACGCGGACGGCTTGGTTTGCTTGACCGGCGGTGAAGAGGGAGTTCTTGCGGCCTCGCTTGCGCACGGAGGAAACGACGAAGCGCAAAGGAATATCCAAGAACTGATCCGGCTGTTTGGAAAAAACAATATATTTGTGGAGCTGCAACGGCATTTCGATCCGATCGAAGAACGCCGTAATCAGGCGGCTATCCATCTGGCGGAAAAGTTACGTCTTCCGCTGCTTGCAACCAACGGCGTTCGTTACACGCATCCCGAGCTGCGGGAAATTCTCGATGTGTTCACCTGCATTCGCAATCACTGCAAGCTCGAAACCGCTGGCCGCCTCCTGGAACGCAATGACGAACGGCATTTGCGCTCCGCGGAAGAAATGATCGCCATATTTTCGGATTTGCCGGAAGCCATTGCTAATACAAATGAACTTTCCGCTCGCCTGGAATATACCCTGGCCGATCTTGGCTATGAATTCCCGCGTTATCCGGTGCCCGATGGTGGCACTATGGATTCTTTCCTGCGCAAACGTGCCGAGGAAGGCTTTCGAGCTCGCTACGGACGGAAGAACGATGAGAATCTTTTTCAGCGTGCGGAGAAGCAAGTTCATCGGGAACTCGCGCTCATCGAAAGGCTGAAGCTCTCCGGTTATTTCCTGATCGTGTGGGACATTGTGCGATTTTGCCGCGAACAGAACATTCTGGTTCAGGGACGCGGTTCCGCAGCCAACAGCGCCGTTTGTTATTCGCTGGGCATTACTTCTGTAGATCCCGTGGGAATGGAATTGCTCTTTGAGCGCTTTCTCTCCGACGAGCGCGGCGAATGGCCGGACATCGATCTCGATCTGCCCAGCGGTGACCAGCGGGAAAAAGCCATTCAGTATGTTTATCAGCGCTACGGGCACCTCGGTGCAGCTATGACGGCAAACGTGATTACCTACCGGGAGCGTTCCGCGGCCAGGGAAATCGGAAAAGTTTTGGGTTTCGATCAGGAGATGCTCGAGCAACTTTCGGATCTCGTGAACAGCGGCCAATGGCGCGGGCCCGCAGA
>Ga0210390_10002249_pt1 | contig 17263 bp, 14 predicted proteins | sample IncBWH11OmetaG_FD_161050 | JGI IMG/M metagenome (GOLD analysis project Ga0210390, IMG submission 161050) | Forest soil microbial communities from Barre Woods Harvard Forest LTER site, Petersham, Massachusetts, United States - Inc-BW-H-11-O ... | reverse complement strand
CGTGGAACGGTCGCAATCCGGAAAATCCGTTGGGGCGCAAACAGTTTCGCGGAGAATATGGCCATAACACTCTTCGAGCGAAAGTACAGCTGCGGTAAGCGGCGCGCAATGAATGGAAATCTTTGCGAGAGCGTCGTCCAGCGTCGTTGCCTGGGAGGTGCTTCCTGGTGGGTTCCCAACACTCTCCGCATTCCGGTCGTTGTATCGCTGCTGTTCGGTGATTCCTTCAAGGGGCACGGCGTGGCGCTTCCAAATCGGCACATCCTGTTTGAGCCGGTCCATGAATTCGGCCAGGAGCCGGATGGCTTCCGCGCGGTGTGACGACGCAACGCCGGCGTAAATCGCCGTTTCGCCGACGGGAATGATTCCAATGCGATGGATAATTTTGGCCGCCAGGCACGGATAACGCGTGGAAATTTCCTCGAGGAGCCGGCGGATTTCGCGCTTCGCCATCTCGGGATACGCCTCGTATTCGAGGGCGGAGATCTTTTCGCCGTTTTCTTCTCCGCGAACAACGCCGCGAAATTCCAGCCATGCCCCGTGAGCACCGGCGGGCGGTGGAGGAACCATTCCCGGTATTGGCTTACGCGTCAGTTCGATCTCCACATTCATAGCTTGCGACTGGATCGTTGGATTGATGGACAGAAAAAGGCGCGCAATTGGCGATTTTCAAAAATCCATCAATCCAATAATCCATTAATCCAATTTTCATTCATCCTCCTGAAACCGGCGGAATGAGCGCGACTTCATCGGTATCTGAGAACCGACCCGTCGCCGCGGTATATTCAAAATTTTTTGCCAGCCGCACGCTTGAGCGGTGCCCGGCCAGCGCGGGAAATTTTTTGAGCAATTCAGACCATAGCTCTTCGACGGTGACCGATGACGAAAACGCGATATCAATCGAATCGCATTTCGTTGCGTCCTTGAGCTGGGCGAAAAATAGAATCCGCACAGCCTTATCGTGCCTTGTTTCGTCCTATTCTGTCAAATAGAGCGAGTGAAGTGATTTTGCGCTTCGCCGTACCACCACACCTCCCAAGTATGCATTAGCTATCAGCAGCAACCAACACCGGCGTCTCAGCCGGCTTCGCGCGCTTCCCGGGTCGGTTAAATTTCTTCTTCAGGCGAAGACACGGACGTTCTACCACGTAATATGAAAACATCGTTGCTGCAGCGGCTACTGGAACGGCAACAAGCCGCCAATGAACGGGGTAATACACCTGCATTATCCGAAAGATCGGAAAATGCCAGACGTAAAACCCATATGAAATGACACCCAGGTAAACCAACGGAGGGCTTCCAAATATCCGATGAATCATCCCTTCGGGAGAATAAACCAAATGCAAAATGAGGACCGCTGTAAAGATCGAGGCCAGAAACCAGCCCACCTCATACATCCAGGGATCGTGGAGCTCATGTCGGGCCAGCCAAATCAATCCCCAGATGGACATCGCTGCGGCGAAATAGAGTGCCCATTCCAGCCAACGCCGGCGTGGAAATAACTGAGCTGATACCGCAATGGCGAGAGCGCAACCCGTCAGAAGCGAATCCGCCCGTGTATCCAGGCCTCGCGCCAGCCGCCAATAGTTGTTCCAAGTCGGGGTACCTAATTCGACATAGATCACCCTCATGAACGCCAGGCACAGCGCCACCAGCACCGTCCACCACAACAATGACTTTTTCGATTCCGTCCGAAACAGCAACAGGAGAAGTATCGGAGGCCAGAGGAGATAAAATTGTTCTTCAATCGACAAGGACCACGTCTGCGCAAGAAAATTCAGCCTCTCACCAAGGCCGAGAATTTGTCCCCAATTGGTCCAATAAAATAACGCCTCAAAGATATATCGAAAATCCTTCGCGATCCGGGTCGCTGGATTTGCCAGACAGGTATAAACAGCAAAACACGCCAGCATCACCAGAAGCGTCGGCAACAATCGGAGGGCCCGGCGATAATAGAAGTCTTTGAAATTGATCGTCCCCGTATTGTGCCACTCCGTAATCAACAGCCACGTAATTAAAAATCCACTTAAGACAAAGAAGGCGTCAACGGCTATGAAGCCGACATTATAGCTCAGGATGCTCAAATGGCCCAAACAAACCACCACCATTCCGACGCCTCGTATCCCGTCCAGACCTTTGACGTATCTCGGGCGGGAATAATTTACCGTAGCGTTTGGAAAGCCACCGTTTTGGTTTGCACTTTTTTGATTCAAATCAGCCATGCCTGCGCTTTGCACGTTTTTTGTATTGTATCCGATTCTAAAAATGCGGAAGGAGTAAGTCCAGAGCATACTTAGGTGCGGCCGTCCCTTTTGCCGTGTGTAATTTAGCCGTCAGCAGGAATCAACACCGGGGTCTCTGCCTGCTTTACACTCTGCCCAATCCGGGAGAATTTTTTCTTTAGGCGAAGACAGGGACGTTCCACCAAATAATATGAAAGCAGGGTTGCTGCTAATGCCGCTGCGACGGCAGTGAACTGCCAATGATTGGGATAACGCTCGTGGATTATGTTAAAAATCGGAAAATGCCAAATGTAGAGCCCATATGAAATAATCCCAACATAAACCAACGGAGAAGCTTCAAATATCCGATGGAGCATGCCTCTCGGAGAGTAAACCAGGTGCAGAATGATAATCGCTGTAAAGAGTGAAGCTAAAAACCAGCCCACGTAATACATCCAGGAATCGTAGATCTCATGCCAGGAAACCCAAATCAATCCGCCGATGGAAATTGCGGCAGCAAGGTACAGCGCCCATTCCAGCCAACGCCGGCGCGGCAATAATTGTGCCGTTACAATAATGCCGGCAGCGCAACCGATAAGAAGGGAGTCGGCCCGTGCATCCAAACCTCGCGATACCCGCCAAAATCCATAAAATCCAGCTTCGCCAAAAAAGGTACAATATGCCCTGATCAGTACCGAGCAAAGTGCGGCCAATACCGTCCACCATAACAATGATGTTTTCGATTCCGTCCGGTGCAGCAAAAGGAGAAGCATTGGCGCCCAGAGGAGATAAAACTGCTCTTCAATGGACAAGGACCACGTGTGAGCAAGATGATTCGCGATATCGCCACAACCGAGTACTTGCCCCCAATTGGTAAAATAAAATAACGCCCAAAGGATATAGTGAAAATCCCTCGCGACCGTGCGCGGCGGACTCACCAGGCACGTATATGGGGCAAACAGCGCAAGCATGACAAATAGAGCCGGGAACAGCCGAAGCGCCCGGCGATAATAAAAATCTTTAAGTTTGATGGTGCCTGAATCGTTCCATTCTGAAACCAAAAGCCATGTAATCAAAAACCCGCTCAGGACAAAGAAGCAGTTAACGCCTATGAAGCCTACGCTGTGCCTCAGAAGGTCCAAATGGTCCTGCACAACCATCAATATCAGAACGCCTCGAATCCCATCCAGGCTCCTGACATATCTGGGACGAAAATATTTTACCTCTGGATTTGCGGCGTCACCTTTGTGATCCAGAGCGCTTGTTTTAATCTGATCGACCATCGCCTGCTGCATTTTCTGCGTTATATCCGATTCTAAAATGCAGAACGAGAAAGTCCAGAGTATACTTTGAAGCATTCCACACTGCCCATAATCAATCCATCTGCTCAGTCTCCGCGATAGATCGCCCGCGCCGTGCATGTCTCCGCAACGACCACTTCTATCAATAGCGGCAATTTCGGCTTGAGCTTTTGCCAAATCCACGCGGCGATGTTTTCGCTGGTCGGATTATCCAGCCCCGGGATTTCATTCAAATAATAGTGGTCCAACTTTTCCCAGATCGGCTGAAACGCGGCTGAGATGTCCGCGTAATCCATGAGCCATCCGTTCCCTTCATCGCACTCGCCGGCGACGGCAACCTCAACTTTGAAACTGTGGCCGTGCAGCCGCCGGCATTTGTGCGATTCCGGCAATCGCGGCAACAGGTGCGCCGCCTCAAATTGAAAGCTCTTTCGTAATTCCATTTTCATAATTGGATTTCCAAATCGGTCCACGTCACCAAATCACCGAGTGGCGGACGACCGTCGTGCAGCCAGGTCAACGGCGGGTTTTGCATCTGGCCCAATGGACAGATCCGTGTCGCACCCCAGTGCGCCAGTTTCGCCGCCAGGTCCGGAACCATCTCCTCCGGCGCAGCGATGCCCACCGTCGAAACTTTTCCCCGTACGGCATCCACGCTTTCCAACAGCGCCTTCACATGCGGAACGGGTTTGACGTAGATGAAACGGTTAAGACAGGAAAGCTGGAAGCGCGGGTCCGCTTCAAAAATCACCGTCCAGGCCGTTGAACCTTCGCTCTGCCAAAAGTGGGTGCTTTCAGGCGCATGCGCGAAGCGGATTTCGTAAATCGCGCGTCGGGACGCGATTGTCGCCGATTCTGCCGCCGATATTTCGCCGCGCGGTTCGCTGGTGTCACGGCGCTCCAATTCACGGGCCAGCATTTGCGCGAAATGCTCAGGCCAAACGGTGCTGCCGGGCTGTATATAAACAACATGCGGCGACAAACAGCCGAGCTGGTTCCACGCCACGACATCGTCCACGACAGCGGCAACAACTTTGTCCGTGCGTGATTTGACCAAAACTTCTCCCGCGACAAAACCAAAGCTAACTCGATGGCCATACCGCAGAAAACGGACATGGCCGGGAATTTTCGCGCGGATGTTGTCGAGTGTTTCCTCACTGCCTGTTGCCGTCACGCAATCGGCTTCGGCGAACAAAACCTTCTCCAGATCGGCATTGCCCCCGCGCCATTCGGCGATTTCCAGGCAAGCACCCAGCTTCGGGTCAGCATCGTAGAGAGAATGCGCGAACAGCCGAAGAAAAAACGAACTGCCGCTGGCGCATTTCAGGAATTGCGCCGACCGCGTCAGTAAACCAAAAATCAGGCTCATGATGGCCGGACTAGGAATTTTACCGGCGGCGATGTGAACCTGAAATTCCGGGCCGCGCCAAAATCGGCCTCTGGGCAAAGCGCCCGCCTCCAACCTGCCGGCGGAAGCATCCATGGCATCTCCGAGTTCCTGGGTGATCAATGCTCGAAAATTTTCCCGCGTCAATTGTTTGAAGAAATTGTCCAGGCCGCGCTCCAAGGTGGCCCGCGAAAAACCCGTGTCCGCCGCGCGTTCCAGGGCGAGTTTCCGGAATGGATATTCCGGTTCCAGCCAGTTTTCGGCAAGCCTGGCCAGTAAATTCACCATGCTTTGCAGCGAACGATTCGCCAGGTACTGTTCACGATTCCGCTTCAGCGTCTGGCACGCCTCGGAAATCATCAGCGGTGAGAGCGTGGCTTCCGGCGGCAAATCGGCCAAAAAATAGTTGGGCAGGTTCATAGCGTCATTACGCCGTCATCAAGGAACATCCGCGCGATTCGGACAGGGCGGCCCGGCCAACCAAATCGAAACCATTACCCCTGCGAACAGCCAGGTCTTCCGTTTGAATGGCGGCCACTGAAAATACGTTGGCGAGATCAAAAATGCGAATCAAACCCGTTTCGCCGTCGCCAACCTCACGCCCGGTTTCCGGCGAAATGATTTGCGCCCGCGCCCACGACGGAAAATGAAAATGTCGTCCCGGATTCCCGGAATCGTAAGCTTGCGAACTGAGCTCGCTCATGCCGTATTCGCAAATAATTCGCTCGCGTGGAATGCCAAGAAATTCCTCGATGAGTAAATGCAGCTCCGCCTTGGGCATCGTGCGCGAGCGATTTTTGTATCCACCGGTTTCAATGACTCGGGATGCATCCGGCAATTGCAGGCGCAAGTCACTTTCAGCCAGAAAATCCAGGAGATGAACAAAAGAAAACGCCGTACCCAATATAATTTTAGGCCTATCGGCCGCGCGCAATGCCGTCATCGCCGCGTCAAAATCAACGATCCACGCGCCAGCGTTGTCCAATTTCCCAACGAACACCGTCTCCAGGCCGGTCGTTTGCCGCCCGACCGTTTCGAACATATGAACCAGCGACGAATGAGGCGCCGCCTGCGGTTCCGGCGAGAGGAAGAGCAAATCGCAGTCCTTAAAGGACCCGGTTACATTTTTCTCGAACGCCGCCCGGAGCGATGTTTCATAGAGCTTGAGAGATTCGCGGCAATGAATGTGCCGGCTGGGCGTGTATTCTGTCGTGCCGCTGGAATGAAACACCGCCGTCCGCTCCTTCGTGGGAATGCTGGACAGTTCCAATTCCTTAAAAGCTGCCGCGGGAACAAAAGGAACCTCTGCCCAGTGTCGGACATTGTTGGGAGTCAGGCGTTTTGCCTCGGAGAATCGTCGGTAAGCGGCATTGTATTGGAATTGCAGGCTAAACAGCTCCAGAGCCGGGCCGTCGAAGGCGTTTTCCCGCTCGAAAATTGTGCGCCCGAGCCGCGTGGCAAAGTTGATAAGTTCAGCGTTCATTGCGGTTTTTTATTCGGCTGGTTTTCCGCCACAGCCGTCATCCATCCTAACAGAAAACGCTCCGCCGGCAACGTTTTTGCCTATTTTCTCGCAAAAATGCCGATCCAAAGCTGTGCGCTCGTTTGGACCTCCGTTGGATTTCCTTCAAACCACCGATACACGTCAGGGCCGCCATTCGAGGGAATCTCAATCAGCCCGACCAAACGCAATCGTTGCTTTTGATATTTTGGGAACCAATCCATAATTAACGTTTTCGAGTCTGAATACTGCAACCACGAGGCTGGAACATGAACAAAAACAACATAGTCAGGATTGGTTTGTTCAATTTCGTGAATCATTCCTTCCTGCATCTGGAGAGCGTAAGGCTGTGGCTCCATGAGATCGTGGGTGACAAGATATCCTGTTGCAGCGCGGCGATGGCTGTAGAAGTAAATCTCGGGCTCGGAACCCAGAACGGCGATGCGCCCATCGGGCGGGCAATGTGCAGCGAGATAGCGGCCGACCTGTACCGCCTCAGGGAATGGATTCGTCCCGTAGATCGTCCGCGAGACGGCAATGGGCCCCAGCGTAAAATAAATATCACTCCATTGAAGCAGTGGGCTCGCCAGACCAACAAAAAAAACCGGCATTAAAATCAGCCGTGGGGCAAAGGAAATTTTTAAGCGCATCACAATGGCGGACAGCCCGTCAAACGCCGCGCCGCAAAGCAACCCGGCGGCCGGGAATAATTGAATAAAATAATGCCCGCGCCAGCCGGGATATACTGCCGCGACTGAGAACAGGAAAAACGCACTCACGAAAAACCGCCAAGTTGAAAGAGCGGGAGCACAAAAGAGCAAAACCAGCCCAAGTAATGAAAGACTCCATAATCCCGGCGCGGCCATAAACAATAGAGCGACTTGACCCATCGCCGTTTCCAATCCGCGCTTGAACGGGAGTATGCCGGCGTGCGCTGCGGGGAACTTGAAGCCCCAAAACCAGAATTGCGGCCAGTCCCCTGCGAATGCGATCAGAATGCAGGTGACGAAAAAGGGAAGCAGACCGCCCAGCGCAAGGCAACCCAGGCGCACCACCAAACGGCGGGGCGACCGCTCTTTCGAAACCCATTCACAGCGAACCAGCCAAATCGCGGCAAAAATGCCGAAAACCGCGCCGGTTTGCTTCATTAGAAGCGCCACGCCCAGCAACAGGCCCGCAAAAAAAATTCGGACTGAACCGGATTGGCGGCCAGGGTCCCGGAGCAAAAAAATGCCGGCAACGGCTGGCAGCATGACGAAATGGGTGGCGTGCGCAGCAAGCGCGAGGGAAGGTGGACTGATGGACAAAAGAGCGTAGCCCGCGGCCGCAGCGGCGGCGGCAGCTTCGCTAAAAACGCCCCGCGCCAAAACGAAAAGGAGAACGGCAGTAGCCAAAGTGACTAAAATAACTGCAGCGTGAATTCCAGCGGTGGTCTGGCCAAACAGCAACATGGCCAGCGCGTTTGCCGCGCACGTGCCGGGAAATTTCAAAGCATCCGTGTAAGCCCCTTTATAAATTGAGACTCCCTGCAACATGAGCTGTCCGCCGTAAGCGAGTTCCCCTTCGTCACGTTCCAGCGGCGTATCGAGAAGACGAATCCGAATCACCATCACGATCAGTAAGACCGCAAAAAGCCACAACAAGGACCACCGCCGTTTGCGCGGCTGTGCAGGCAGAGCTTTCGTATAATCATTCATCGTTCCAACGGCCCGCTCGACATCGATCCGGCCCAATGTAATTTCTTCAGGCTCACAGGCGGTTTTGTTCTGCCCTATCGTTTAAGCAAAAACGAGCGCGGGCAAGAAGAAGATTTAAAATCCTCGTGTCCTTTTTTTATTTCTATGGTTTAATTTCAGCTGTGACAAAGGAATACGCATCGCTGCTTGCGACGTTGCTGTTTTTGGCCGCCGGCTGCCGTCGGGAAAAAGTCGAAGTCTACCAGGTAAACTCCGACCAGGACCAGCCGCAGCAAACATCTTCCGCGCCGACAACAAATTCTGAAAACCTTCCACCCGGTCATCCGGACATTTCTATGACGGACAATTCGTCCGCCCCCATGCCGTCTGGCGTCGTGCCATCGGATGTACAAAATGCTTTGCCCGTGACATGGACGACTCCCTCTGACTGGGTATCTGTTCCGCCCAGCGAAATGCGCGTTGCTTCATTTAAGGTCGCCGGGGAGGGCGGCCAGACCGCGGACGTCAGCGTTGTCCCTCTGGCCGGCATGGGGGGCGGCGACTTCGCCAACGTCAATCGCTGGCGCGGCCAGGTTGGTTTGCCAGCAGCGCCAGACGATGAACTGCAAAATGCGGCGCAAAATGTCCCGGCAGGAGGCCAGCCGGCAAGTCTCTTTGACATTTCCGGCCAAAGTCCGTCCAGCAACCGTCCCACCCGGATCCTCGGGGCGGTTCAGCACCGCGACGGAACAACCTGGTTCATCAAGATGACCGGCGACGCCGCTCTGGTTGAGCAGCAAAAGCCCACGTTCACTAAATTTCTTAAGTCCCTGGATTTCGCTCCGCAACAGACCCAGGCGCAGTTACCACCGGGCCACCCGGAAGTCAGTGGCATGCCCGCGCAAACAGCGGAAGAAGCTTCTTCGAGCCATCCTAACTGGACTGTCCCGGCGGACTGGCAACCCGTTCCTGCCGGACAATTTCTTGTCGCGAAATTCAATATCAATGGCAATGGCGCCCAGGCGGATGTCAACGTCAGCTCTTCCGCAGGCGATGGGGGTGGACTTGCGGCCAATGTCAATCGCTGGCGCGGTCAACTTGGCTTGCCGCCGATCGATGAGATTTCCACGATGACATTCGAAGTTCCCAGCGGCCAGGCCCAACTCGTGGACCTCACCGGCAACAATGTCGAAACTGGAAAGCCATCAGAAATTGTGGGTGTAGTCGTCACGCTGCCGGGCCAGACGTGGTTTTATAAACTCATGGGCGATCCCTCCGTCCTCTCCGCGCAAAAGGATGCCTTCACACGGTTCGTCAAAGGCGTGCAATATTAGCCTTTTTTCCTTTTTCCTTTCGCCTTTTTCCTCTTTCCTTCACGTGTGGCTGAAAAAGTTGAAGCACCGGTTGAGCGCCTGAAGCCGGAAGATTTTCTGCGGCTCATCGAAAAGAGCCGTCTGGGCAAGCTCAAAATCTACCTCGGCCTGGCCGCAGGGGTGGGCAAAACCTATGCCATGCTCGAAGAAGCCCGTCGCCTCAAAAAAGCCGGAGTGGACGTCGTCATCGGCTGGGTTGAAACGCATGGACGCAAGGAAACCGAGGAACTCCTTGAAGGCCTTGAAATCATTCCCCGAAAGAAAGTCCCTCACGGCAACACTGTTGTCGAAACACTCGACGTGGAGGCCATATTCAAGCGCTACCCCACAGTCTGTATTATTGACGAACTGCCCTTTTCAAACGTTGCCGGATCACAATATCCAAAACGCTACCTGGAAGTTCACGATTTGCTGTTGGCCGGCATTAACATCATCACCGCCATGAACATCCAGCACATGGAAAGCCTGCATGATACGGTCCTGCGGGCCACCGGCGTGGATGTGCGCGAACGTGTTCCCGATCGGTTCGTCCTGGAAGCCGACCAGATCGTAAATATTGATTTGACCGCCGAGGAATTGCGCGAGCGAATGAAGAGCGGAAAAATCTATCATGCCGACCGCGCTGCCGCTGCGCTGGAAAATTTTTTCACCGGGAACAATTTAAATACCCTGCGCGAGCTCGCCTTGCGCGAAACAGCCGCCGCGCTCGACCGCCGTCCCCGCATCGGCAGCAAGTCGCCAACGGACGTCAGCGAAAAAATTGCCGTTTTTTTCAGCACCAATCCCGATACGACGGCCCGCCTGCTCCGCGCCGCTTCGCGGCTGGCCGGTAAACTCAATCGCGAGTGGATGGCCGTCTATGTCCGCCGCAAAAGCGAAGACCCTAATCGCATCCCATCGGACGTGCAGCGCAAATTCATGCAAAACGTCCAACTCGCCACCGAACTGGGTGGCAGCGTGACCGTTCTGGAAAGCGAAAACGTGTGCAAGGCCTTGCTGGATTACTGCCGAAAGAATGACGTGAACCTCGTGGTCATCGGCACCAGCGAACGCAAATGGTGGCAATTCACCCGTCCTGACGTGCTCGACTTTTTTATGCATCATGCGCCAGGAATCGATATTCACATCGTGGACCCCAACAATTGACGTTTGTCAACCCATTGCTATTCAAAGGTTTATCAGTTTTTAATTGAATTTTTCCCAATTTACGGTCTCTTGTTAGGGAATGTGCCGAGGCTGTTTAACCTCAATTTTTGCCATTGCTCTCGCTTACACTGCGGCCGCGGCGCCGCAAGCGGTCAATGTCAATCTGGATTATGTGGCCGGTCTTGCGCTGGCGCGCGCGCAACATGCGTTCCATTCACCGAGCGCCAACCTGCCGGCCATATTGAACCAGACAAACCTGGACTATGATAAATACCGCGTAATCCGTTTTATCCCCGGCAAGGCACTTTGGACAGAAGATGATTTGCCGTTTCGGGTGGAATTTTTTCATCCGGGCTACATTTTCCACGAACCAGTTCAAATCAATGAATTTACACCCGGCTACACTCAACGGATCCCATTCGTAGAGGATTTTTTCGATTATGGAAATTTAAAGATTAAGAATAAAATCCCGAACGATGTCGGCTACGCGGGATTTAAGGTCGTATATCCGTTGAACAAACCAAACGTCTTCGACGATCTGGCGGTTTTCCAGGGGGCCAGCTATTTCCGCATTCTCGGCCAGGGCCAGAGCTATGGCCTGTCGGCGCGTGGCCTGGCTTTGAACTGCGGAGAAACGGGAGTCGCGAACGAAGAATTTCCCATTTTCACCGATTGGTGGCTCGGCAAACCCGCAAAAAACGCTACAAACCTGGTATTGTATGGCATCCTGGATTCCGTCAGTTGTGCCGGCGCTTACGAATTTAACATCCGGCCGGGCCAAACAACCACCGTTGATGCCGACGCGGTCGTTTATTTCCGGGAACCCAGTATGATTCTTCAGAACGGCCTGAACATTCCGCCCATCAAAACTGTGGGTATGGCGCCGCTCACGAGCAGTTATTGGTTCGGCAAAACCACCGAATATAAACCCGACGATTACCGGTCTGAGGTTCACGATTCAGACGGTTTGATGATGGAAATGTCCAATGGCGAGCGGCTTTGGCGGCCGCTAAACAACCCCCGGGAACTGCGGCACCAGATCTTCGGCGCGCCAAATATCCGCGGTTTTGGCCTTATGCAGCGCGAGCGCAACTTCACCGCTTATCAGGACCTGTTTACGGATCATCAGGATGAACCGAGTGTCTGGGTCGAACCGCGTGGCACAAACTGGGCCGATGGCGACGTGCACCTTGTGGAATTAAACGGCCCGACGGAAGATTGGGACAACATTGTCACATTTTGGAGTCCCAAAACCGCGCCACGGCCTCTCCAGCCCTGGCGCTTCAGCTACACGCTTTACTGGACGCGCGAAATTGACCGGAAATTTTCACCACCTGACAAGGTCGTCGCGACGCGCGTTGGTATAAGCAAGGGATCCGATGCGCGCGAGATAATGATTGATTTTGCCGGGCCGAATTTGAACAAAATTGCGCCGACAAATCCGCCTGTCGCTATTGTCAATTGCAGCCCCAACGCGGCGATCGTGGCAAACCAGGTGGTTTGGAACCCATTCGAGAAAACCTGGCGCGCCGTTCTCAAGATGCAGCCCTCCACCAATAGTACTCCCGTGGATCTTCGCTGCACGCTGCAACAAAACAAAAAGCCCATCGGCGAAACCTGGATCTATCAATGGACCCGGCCGTGAACCCACTCCCCGTTCCTCTGCCCGCAGATGCAACCGTTCTGGCCGGCCGTTCCCTCGACGAATGGAATGCCGCCTACGCGAAGGTGGAAAATTATTTTTATGCTCTTCGCGTCCGCAACAAGACGTTGCTGGGCCAATCCGTCCTTCGTGTGCTTGACCGCGCCATGGCCCGCGCCGTTTCCGAACCGAGCCGCTCCGCCACAGAACTGGCAGTTGAAGAAATGGAGCGGCTTGTCAACGAGTGGTTTGCTGACGTCCTGCAAATTCCGCCTGAGAAGCGCGACCGCACACTCTCGACTCGAGGCCGCCTTGCCCTCTTGCTGGCCGACATGCCCGGCAAATGGCAGGACCAGTTTCTGCGCCCGAGCCCATGGCCCGACGAATTTGTGAGTGCCATGCGCGAAGGCTACCTTCGGGCCGGCCCGGACTTTCAACTCTCAAAGATGGCGCCCCGTCCCTTTGATTTAGGCCCGCTGACCACGCTCACTCAACTCGGTAGAATGCCCTACGTCCGCATGGTCCTCATCTGGGCCATTTTTATTTTGCTCTTTGTGCTCGTCTTTAAGCTGACGCATTAACAGTAGGCGTAAATCGTAAATCCCTAAGCCACCGCCCTGTCCGGCGCGATGGCCGCCGCCTTGGCCAGCAGTCCATCCAGGTTTTCAACACAGAAACGCGACCACGATTCATAGGCATCCGGATTTTTCGCCGCCTCGCTCACTGGAATAAATTCAGCGCCCACAATGCCGTCACGCCCATTGGCGATAACTTCGTCGGCTACATAAACAACATGGACGATTCCCAAATGCACGAAACCAACGTCCGTGCTGTCGTCGTTAATGACCGCGACGGCCATTTCTTTAGTGACGTCAATGGCCACTTCCTCCATCAACTCGCGCCGCATGGCTTCGTGGTAGCCTGGCCCGGTGGTAAAAAGTCCCGTGTCTTCCTCGGAAATATGTCCGCCAACGCCCACTGAATACAGCCCGTGCAGCCGGGTTTCCTGTCCACCCTTGCCGCGCCGGTACCGCAAGATCCGGTCACCGTGGATAATGAGAGCGTAGGGGATCAACTGCTTGTAACGCCGGTCCTGTTCAGCTTCGCTCCGGTTCAGGTAAAGCACGTTGGATTGCGCGCTGACGACCGGCAGATATTTTTCCACCTTCAGGCTCAAGCCTTGAAACACGCCGATCTTTTCAAAAAGGGTTCGCTCGAAACACAGGACTCGTTCTTCAGTAGCCATAGTTATCTTTCCATGCTGACGATGCGGCTCGACTCAACGAAGCAAAACTTATTTTTTTTGTTGGCAAATTATTCACACATTTAAATGGACCGGCCCGAAAAAACGCCTTCGCCGGCTGATGGTATTCCCCGTTCGAAATCCCCGGGCAAATCTTCCGGCATCAAGGTCGTGAGCGCGTCGCGGTCGGACTTGCCGCTGTTAACCAGGCGCGTGCTTTGGTTGCGAACCGCCGCTTCAAACAGGTTTCGCATTTCGCGCGCATTGCCGAAGTGATCGCTTCGCGCCGCGCGCAGGCTTTGGCAAATGGACAGGACACGTTTTTCCGTTTCCGCCTGGCATATCAGTCCGCTCTGGGCGGCCATGCGATGAAAGATCTCAAGCAATTCTGCCGGCGCATAATCGGGAAAATTCAGATAGTTCGTGAAACGCGATTCGAGGCCGGGGTTCGAGGCGATGAATTGCTTCATCGGCTCGTTATAGCCTGCCACGATGACGATCAGCCGGTCACGGTCGTCTTCCATTCGCTTGAGCAGCGTCTCAATGACCTCGTTTCCATAATCCTGTTCGCCGCGGCCAGCCAGCGAATACGCTTCGTCAATGAACAAAATCCCGTCCAAAGCCGAATCGATCATTGCGTGCGTCCGCACCGCCGTTTGTCCGACGTATTCCGCCACCAGGCGCCCGCGGTCGCATTCCACCACGTGGCCGCGCCGCAGGAGGCCGAGCGATTTATAGATTCGGCCCATGAGTCGCGCCACGGTTGTTTTTCCCGTGCCAGGGTTGCCAAAAAAGACGCTGTGCAGGCCCGCCTCCACCACGGGCAATCCCTGTTGCCGGCGCAACATTTGCATTCGCGCAAAATTGGTTGAACGATGGACCTCGTTCTTCACCGGCTCGAGCCCGACCAGGGCGTCGAGTTCCTTAAAAATGGCGCTCAGATCTTCCTCGCACACGCCGGGGTCGGACGCGCGCGCGGCAAAATCCGCGGCGTATTGCCGGGAAATATCGGTGAGTTGTGCTGAAACGACCGCTGAACGCCTGCGGCAGGCATCGGAGATCTCCCCGCCAATCGCGGCGAGCGCCCCGGCGAGCGTCTGCACGGTGTAACGGACGAACTCTACCGTCACCGGCTGTAACTGCAGGTCCAGCGCATGCCTGGCGAAAAGCCTGAAAATTTCGTCCACTCCGTGCTTTTCCACCGGCAGCAACATCGTTTCGACTTTTTCCATAGCCACGCTCCCGCTCTTCTGAAACCAATTTTCAAAAGCGATGGGTTCGCCCTGGGACGCGGCGTAACCAGAATCGATCAATGCAACTGCGTCGTCCCCTTTGCGGGCCAACGCGGCTATGCACGCCGCCAGTGCCCCGTAGGCCTGTTCATCCACACCGGTCGAAGCCAGCCGCTCCCAAAGGACCAGCGCCGTCAATCGCACAAACCCGCGAAGATCATCGATCAAATCAAATTCTTCGCCGCCAATCTGTTTGACCGTGAGCAGCGGCGGCGTAAGAATTTCCACGCATTCAATGAGCAATTGGAGTTGCAGCACGCTCCGCAGGATGGTTTCTTCCTTGGCCGCCTCCCAGCCAAATGCGCCTGCCCGCCAGTCGGCACGTCGAGACAATAGATAGAGCCGCCGCGAATACGTCTCGACGCAGGTGCGCAGGCGGTCGGCGTCCTCGCCGGCAAGCACCGATTGCGACTCATAATATTTCAAGAGGTAGTCGGCCGTCATGTCGTCCAACTGCGCAAGTTCTTCGCGCTTGAACGAAATGGTGCGCCCGGTTTTTGGATTGCGGAAAAGAGTCGTAAGGACGGACCCGGGCAGGATGGATTCATGTAACGGTACGGCGACCGGCGCGGGTTCCTGGACCCGCGGCAGTCCATCCGGCGCGCGCGTCACCTGCTCCAATTCGCGCGCGTGACCCAGCAAATCCTCCAATTCCTTGCACAATTTGTCTTCGTCAGATTCAGGTGACCGGGTCGTTTCCATGCTCGACTTTATCCCCAAACTGCCATTCCGGCAATCCCCGCCTTGACATTCGGCGATGATGAAAGATGGATGGTCGAAAATTAACTGCCGGTCCATCTTCCATCTTCCATCTTCATTTTTGGCGCACGCGCCTCGGTTCTAAAATTTAAGCTTGGAGAAGACCGTAACTTCGTAGTTAACTCCCTCGTGGCCACGCTTGTTTTTGATATCGAAACCTCCGCGCTGCCTCTGGATAATTTCGACGAGGCGCAGCAGGAATATCTCTTTCGCGAGTGCGAAAAAATCGCCGACGAAACCGGGCGCGAAGCCCGGCGGGCAGAGTTGCGCCAGATGTGCAACCTGTGGCCGTTTACGGCCCAGATTGTCTGCATTGCCATGCTCAACGCCGAAACCGGGCGCGGTCAATCGCTCTTTCTGGCCGATGATTTTCAGGAGGAACTGGACGACGTCGCTCCGGTCAAATTCATCCCCTGCGCCGACGAAACGGAGTTGTTGACGCAATTCTGGGAGGCCGCGCGGAAATTCGATTTGGTCGTTACCTTCAACGGCCGCGGTTTTGACGTTCCGTTTGCTTACCTGCGCTCAGCCATATTAAACGTGCCCATATCCAAAAAGAACTGGCTCGGTTATCGTTACGCGACCGAGCCGCACTGCGATTTGGCCGAACAACTGACCTTTTACAGCGTAAGCGGGCGCGACGGCGCCGCGCGGCGGTTCAACCTGGATTTTTACTGCAAAGCCTTCGGCATCGAGTCCCCAAAAAGCCACGGCGTCACCGGCATGGACGTGAACCATCTCATGGCCGAGGGCAAATTCCGCGAAATCGCCGAATATTGCCTGCGCGACGTGCGCGCCACCGTCGAACTTTATAAAATCTGGAAAGAACGGCTGGCTGGGATTAAATGAAGTCGGGCAAATTAGTCTTTTCCCCTACCGTGACCGGTAGATTCGGCGGTCAAATCAGCGTCGGCCCCATTTCGGCCTTCACGCAGCGTCCTTCTGGCATATTTTAAGCTGGTTTCTGAAGTCGGAAAAAATGCCTTTTTCTTTTTTTCAAAAAAAGTGAAAGGTTTTCCTCCGAACTGCGTATTATTATTGTCGGTCTGAACAACCGGCGCTAAAAGCGAATCAGCTGTTCAAGTTCTGAAGGTCAACGCGGAGAACGACAGCGAAACCGTGAAACCTTAACAAAGAACGCCCGCTATCCATGAAAAAGTCCCCGATTGTCATCGCCATTGCTATTATCGCATTGTCCCTTAACACTGTTTTTGCCCAGGAAAACGATCCCGACGGCCCCGACGGCGGCTTCCAGCTTTCAGTTCCCCAACCGCAATATCCATTGATTATCATGCAACCCGACGACCAATGCGTGCGTTGCGGCTCAAATGCCACCTTTTCTGTCACGGCGTTCAATGCCAACGGCTATCAGTGGCTATTTAATGGAAATGCCATCACCAATGGGACCAACAGTACCCTGGTCATTCAAAACGCCGGAATCCAAAACGTCGGTTACTATTCATGCGACGTATTCAAGGGCCCCGAATCTGTTCCCACGCGCTCAGCCTTGCTCCAGGTATTTACGAGCAGCATAGACCCCGTAACGGGCGTTGATCCGGTTGTGGTTTATAGCTTCCCTTGCCAGGGCGGCGGGTCGCAGGGACAGTGCCCTGGCCCCTATGTAGGATTTGTAAACTTTACCAAGCCTTACACTAACGGCTGGGGTTGGTCGCCCGATACGACCAACGGCAATACTGTCTTTACCGCGGTGGATACCAACC
>Ga0210390_10002247_pt1 | contig 17267 bp, 12 predicted proteins | sample IncBWH11OmetaG_FD_161050 | JGI IMG/M metagenome (GOLD analysis project Ga0210390, IMG submission 161050) | Forest soil microbial communities from Barre Woods Harvard Forest LTER site, Petersham, Massachusetts, United States - Inc-BW-H-11-O ... | reverse complement strand
CGAGAGCGGCAGGACCCACAGCAAAGGAGCCGCCGCCACGTCGGTTGAAATATGCGCGGTCACCGCGATCAAAAGCCCGGACGGCACCGCGGCAAGAAACACCCAGCGCGCGCGCAAAAGCCAGGATGGCGCTGGCGCGTCGCTTTCGGCCGCTCCCGTCACAGCGACGGAAGCCGGCGCGCGCCACAACAAGAAGCCGCTAGCGGCGATCAGAACGATCAAGAGGCCATAGCCGCCGGTCCAGATCAGGTTTTGCGTCCGTAGCGTGAAGACCGGCTCGAGCACCAGCGGATAGGACAACAGCGCCAGAAAACTGCCGATATTGGACGAGGCATAGAGAAAATACGGATCGGCCCCGTCAGGATGTCCGGTGCGGACGAACCAGGCTTGCAGCAGCGGATTATTCGCCGCGAGCGCAAAGAACGGCAGCCCAATCGAAGCCACAAACAGGCCGAGCAGCCACAACGCGTAACCTGAAGTCGGCGGATCACCCCAGCGCGCCGCAATCGCCAGCGGCAGCGTCGAGAAGGCCACGATCAGCAACACCACATGCACCAGAATCGGGATCACGCGGCTCTTGATCCGCATCAACACATGCGCATAGACGTAGCCCGCCAGTAGCAGCGACTGGAAAAACACCATCGCCACCGACCACACCGCCGGAGAGCCGCCGAGCCGCGGCAGCACCATTTTCGCGAATAACGGCTGGACCGAGAACAACAACAGCGCGCTGACGAAAATCGAAGCCGTGTAGACCAGAAGCACCAGCCGGTTGCGCGAGATAGCCGGCTGGTCTGTAGCCAATTCAGCAGCGGACATGGAAACTCCGGTAAGAAGCCGGCAGGCAGGGCGGCGCAATGGAGCACATGACGTGGACACGAGCAATCCGGACCCGATCAAACCGCTGTGCCCGCGACCACAGGTTCGCTATGTAGTCTCTTTGTCATTGGCGTGACCTGAAGCCCACATGAACGAAACAGACGTCGTCATCATCGGTGCCGGACATAACGGCCTCACCTGCGCCGCCTATCTGGCCGCCGCCGGGCTGCGCGTGAAGGTGGTCGAGCGGCGCATGGTCGTGGGCGGCGCGGCGGTGACGGAGGAGTTCGTGCCGGGCTTCCGCAATTCGGTCGCTGCCTACACGGTGAGCCTGCTCAACCCCAAGATTATTTCTGATCTGAAACTCAGCGAATACGGCCTCAAGATCGTCGAGCGCCGTATTCAGAATTTCCTGCCCGCGCCCGACGGCAACTCACTCATCACGGGAGAGGGCCGCACGAAGGAATCGCTGGCCAAGCTCAGCCCGCGCGACGCCGAAGCGCTCGATGGCTTCAACCGGAAATTAGAAGAAATCGCCGACGTGCTGCGCGCCTTCGTGTTGCGCGCGCCGCCGAACCTGGTCGAAAGCTTTGGGGTGGGCGCGATCCGCGAGAGCTTCAACGCGCTGGGGTCAGCCAGCATCCTGCGCCAGCTCTCGCTCGAGCAGCAGCGGGTGTTGCTCGATCTGTTTACCTGCTCGGCCGGCGAGATGCTGGATGACGTCTTCGAGAGCGACCTGATCAAGGCGCTGTTCGGCTTCGACGCCGTCGTCGGCAATTATGCGAGCCCTTATGCCGCGGGCTCCGCCTATGTGATGCTGCACCATGCCTTCGGCGAGGTGAACGGCAAGAAGGGCGTCTGGGGCCATGCGATCGGTGGCATGGGTGCGATCACACAAGCCATGGCCAAAGCCGCGCGGCAGGCTGGCACGGAGATCACGCTCGAGGCCGGCGTGCGCGAGGTGATCGTCGAGCGCGACCGCGCCGTGGGTGTCATTCTCGATAATGGCGAGACCATCCGCGCGAAATATGTCGCTTCTAGCGTCAACCCGAAACTGCTCTACACCCGCCTCGTGCCGTCAGACGCCTTGCCGGAAGACTTTCTCAGGCGCATGCAACATTGGCGGAACGGCTCCGGCACCTTCCGGATGAATGTGGCACTGAGCGCGCTGCCCTCGTTCACGGCGCTGCCGGGCGAAGGCGACCACCTCACCTCCGGCATCATCATGGCGCCCAGCCTCGCTTACATGGACCGCGCCTGGCAGCACGCCCGCGAGGACGGCTGGAGCCGCGAGCCGATTGTCGAAATGCTGATCCCCTCGACGCTCGACGACAGCCTCGCGCCGCCGGGTCAGCATGTGGCGAGCCTGTTTTGCCAGCACGTCGCCCCGGAACTCCCGAACGGGCGCTCCTGGGACGACCACCGCGAGGAGGTTGCCGACCTCATGATCGCGACCGTGGATCGTTATGCACCGGGCTTTGCGAAAAGCGTGATCGGGCGGCAGGTTTTGTCACCGCTCGACCTCGAACGGCAATTCGGGCTCTTGGGCGGCGACATCTTCCACGGCGCGCTGACGCTGAACCAGATATTCTCGGCGCGGCCGATGCTGGGACACGCCGATTACCGCGGCCCGCTGAAGGGTCTTTATCACTGCGGTTCCGGCGCCCATCCCGGCGGCGGCGTCACCGGCGCCCCCGGCCACAACGCCGCGCGGGTGATCTTGCGGGATCACCGCGGGTTGTTTGGATAACCGGTGGATAGGCTGTGGATGAGATGGGGATGGATACAGTTTGAATTTCAGATTTGCCTGGGAGCCGACGGCAACTATCAGGCGGGCGCGTCTCCCGATATAAGACGGGAATGCTGAAGCTTACCTGTCTCTGCGGCCAAGTCCGCATCGAAGTGGCAAAACGACCGGACTTCATCAACGAGTGCAATTGCACGCTATGCAGCAAGTCTGGCGCTCGCTGGTCCTATTTCCACCCCTCCGAAGTCGGCATCGACGGCCCGTCCAAAGAATATAGCCGGGAAGACAAGGACGATCCCGCCGCAGAAATCCACTTCTGCGGCCGATGTGGTTCGACGACGCATTTCACGCTGACGGAGAGCGCCATATCGAAATTCGGCAATATCCAGACGGGCGTTAATATGTCGCTGGCAGATGAGAGCGATCTCGTCGGAATCGAACTTCGTTACCCTGACGGACGGGCCTGGTCGGGCGGGGCCGACTTCGGCTATGTGCGGGAGCCACGAGTCATTGGTCAAAGCGCGGCTTCGCAAGGCAGTGCATCAGTTTGAAATTCAGCAAGAAAGACCCCGCTCACCGGGGGTACGGAATGAACGGGGTCAAAGAAGTTTAGACGCGGATGAGTCTCTGAAATCTCATCACACAGCAAATGCTACGCTTGCCTCATGACGGCTCTAAAACAGACGCTTCTTCTCTGTCAGAACTTCACGTCCATCGGTACGGAAGTACTTGAATGGGAGCTTGCATCGGTTCCACAACTGAGAGCAGCGAAGACTGCCCTACCCCTCCGTCAACCACTTCAGCACCGCGTGAAAGCTGAGGCTGCGCGTTCCCACCAGGGTGGTGCCGAACACTTCGGACGAGTCGCCGGAAAATTTGCCTGAAAACCCGGTCGAGACCTCCTGCCCGCCGAACAGCGGGCGGACGAAGGGATCGTTGAAGGGCGTATGCTGATTGGTGACGAGTTCGCCCTTCCAGGTTCCGTCACCGACGCTGTAGCGGCCGACCGACCAGAAATACGGACCGCCGCCCAAAAGCTGGCCGTCCCTCAGGATGAGCACCCCGCTGTCGCGGCCCCTCACCCCGTCGAGCATGTGGATGTGGATGGAGTAGAGCCCATTCCGCATTGATCCTACCGCGTTCGCTTCCCGGACCTCGCGCCCGATCTAACCCTTGAACCGCGCCTTTGTCGCCCTCTAAGCCCGGTTCCACAACACGTTGAATCATCGCGGTATGTTTCGGTGCACAAGCCTGTGGATGAGCTTGCGTTGGCTGTGAACTGATGTGGATGAAATGCAGGTTTGCGGAAGCCGCGCTTTACGCAAAGGGCTGCATCTCGACTGTCGTTGTGGATTGCGGTTTCGTCAGGACAAGGCAAGATGACGTCAACGCGCGAATTCTTTGCGTGATCAACCAGCAAATTCAAAATGATCCAGCGCGTACTTGAACCAACACTTTGACGGCTCAGAGGTGATGGCTGACTTCAGTCGGGTGATTGGAGCTGATTTGACGGAGCGGATGAAGGCATTCAAAAAGTGGTTTGAGAACCACCGCCATATCCTTGCACTGTCATTTGTTTCGTACAAATTTTCCGCGAAGAATTTGATCGCAGACCGACAGTGCTTCAGCACGGTCGAACCTATTAGAAGAAACTGAATGAAGCTTTAAACTAATACCTACCTGGCTTGCCCCTCACCCGAAACTCACGATGACCTCAACGCTCACACCTCAGACCCACCGCGCGACACTCGCGATCGGCGACGAACAAACCGCCCGTCGCGTCTCGGATCTTTTGACCGAAAGCCTCGATGCGGGTGAGGCCGCGATCGCGGCGTTCGAAGGACCGGACGGGCGCTGGGACATCACCCTGCATTTTGGCGAAGCACCGGACGAGGCCAGGATCCGCGAACTGGTGCGATTGGCCGGCGGCGACGAGGTCGCGCGATCCGTCCGGTACGACGTCGTCGAGGCCAAGGATTGGGTCAAGGCCACGCTGGAGGATCTGATTCCCGTCCATGCCGGCCGTTTCATCGTCCATGGCCAGCATGATCGGGCGAAAGTGCCGCCCAACAAGCTCGGCATCGAGATCGAGGCCGCGCTCGCCTTCGGCACGGGCCATCATGGAACCACCCGCGGCTGCCTGATGCTGCTCGGCCACGTCCTGAAGGCGCATCGGCCGCGCCGTGTGCTCGATCTCGGCACCGGCACCGGGGTACTGGCGATCGCCGCCGCCAAGGCGCTGCACGATCAGGTGCTCGCCAGCGATATCGATATGTTGTCGGTAAAGGTCGCCGCCGAAAACGCTCGCCTGAACGGCGTCGGCCCATTGGTCGAGGTGACCTGGGGGAGCGGCTTTTCCGCCCCCCGGCTGCGGCAACGCCGGCCTTTCGACCTCGTGCTCGCCAATATTCTCGCCAATCCGCTGCGTCAAATGGCGACGGCGATGTCCGCCCATCTGGCCGGCGGGGCGCGCGTCATCCTGTCGGGGTTATTGTCGGCCCAGGCGCCCTCGGTGATCGCCGCCTACCGGGCGCGCGGGCTGGTGCTGGAACGGGAAATCAGAATCGACGGCTGGAGCAGCCTGCTGCTTCATAAAGCGCGGTAAGGGAACTTGATCGCCAATCCTCATGGTGAGGAGCGCTCCTTGCGCGTCTCGAACCATGAGGCCACCCGTCGGGCCTTCATCCTTCGAGACGCGGCGTAAACGCCGCTCCTCAGGGTGAGGGATTTTTACTTCGCTGGCTTGCGCTGCTGCGGTCGAGCCGCCTTTTTGGCCGGATTTGCGGGCTTGGCCCGCTTCTCGACGAAACGATCCAGGATCTGAACGATGACGCTGCGCGGCTTTTCGGCAGCGGGAGAAGCAGATACGCGGCGCATCGGCGGCGAAATCTTCTCGAACGTGAAGACGGGCATGGTTAATCCCTCGACGCTGGTCACAAAACGCCCTTGGAACTGGCCTTGGCATTCCACCCGGAAGGATTTCTTCTGAATCGCCCCATGAAGGTGTGCATCACGAAACGTTCAAGCCCGTCTAACGCGGGTGCAGCAATTCAATCACAATAAATTCGGAATCGGAAGCAAATTGAGTCGGTTGCTGAGTTCTCTACCACGCGATGGATTTGACATTCGCGCAACCCTGCCGCGAGCACTCATAGCGAATGTCAAATCCAAAACCGAATACCATATTTTGCTTGGTACCCGTTTGGTTCTGACATTCGTAAACGGGCTCTCCGAAACATGATACGAATGTCAGAACCCGGATACCAACGAAGCTGATACTATCGACTAATGTTTGAGGCGCACTTCCAGACCTTCGACGAGCCCGAGACCGGCATTGCCCTGTCTGCACGCTTGTCCGCGTTTCGCGAGGAACTGGCGAAACGCAACCTGAGCGGCTTCGTGGTGCCGCGCGCCGACCAGCAGCAGAACGAATATGTCCCGCCCTCCGAGGAGCGGCTCGCGTGGCTGACCGGCTTTACCGGTTCGGCGGGCCTCGCCATCGTGCTCGCCCACGAGGCCGCGGTCTTCGTCGATGGGCGATATACGCTCCAAGCTGCCAAGCAGGTCGACACCAAGGCATGGGCTGTCGAATCGCTGGTCGACCCGCCGCCGGAGACCTGGCTGGCGCAACATCTTAGCCCGGGCGACCGTCTCGGCTTCGACCCCTGGCTGCACACGACGGCGGCGGCGGAAAAGCTTGCCGCCGCCTGCGCCAAAGCGGGCGCCGAACTGGTCGCGGTCGAGACCAATCCGGTCGATACCGTCTGGACCGAGCGCCCAGCGCTGCCGCTCGCCCCCGTCAACCTGCACGGTCAGCCATTTTCAGGCGAGCTAGAGGCCGACAAGCTGAAGCGGATCGAAGCCGAGATCGCCCGGCTCGGCACTGAGGCGCTGGTATTGTCGGACAGCCACGCGGTGGCCTGGACTTTCAACATCCGCGGCGGCGACGTCGCGCATACGCCACTACCCCTGTCCTACGCCCTGGTGCCGAAAAGCGGCCGGCCAACGCTGTTCATCGATCACCGCAAGCTCTCTAACAGCGTCCGTGACCATCTCGAACAGACCGCGACCATCGTCGAGCCCGGCGCGCTGACGGCGAAACTAATCGAACTGTCGAAAAGCGGCGCCTCGATCGCGCTCGATAGCGCGACGGCGGCCGATGCCCTGACCCGCCTGATTTCGTCCGCCGGCGGCAAGCCCGTGCGCGGCAGTGATCCCGTCAGTCTTTTGAAGGCGGTCAAGAACGATACCGAGATTGCTGGTACGAAAGCGGCGCACCGGCGCGATGCGATCGCGCTGGCACGTTTTCTCGCCTGGGTCGACCGCGAGGCGCCTTCGGGTGCGCTGACCGAGATCGACGCGGTCGAAGCGCTGGAGACCTTCCGCCGCGACACCGGGGCGCTGAAGGACGTGTCGTTCCCGACCATTTCAGGCACCGGGCCGAACGGCGCCATCGTGCATTATCGCGTCACCCGCAAGAGCAATCGCCGCATCGCGCGCGGCGATCTCCTGCTGATCGATTCCGGCGCACAATATGAAGACGGCACCACCGACGTCACCCGCACGATTGCGATCGGCGAGCCGACGCATGAGATGCGCGACCGCTTCACCCGCGTGCTGCGCGGTCACATCGCCATTGCACGTGCGCTGTTTCCCGACGGCACCACGGGCGCGCAGCTCGACAGCCTGGCGCGGCAATTCCTGTGGCAGGCCGGCGTCGATTTCGAACACGGCACCGGCCACGGCGTCGGCAGCTATCTCTCGGTGCACGAAGGTCCGGCGCGGATTTCGAAGCTCGGCTCCGCTCCGCTGAAGCGCGGCATGATCCTCTCCAACGAGCCCGGCTATTACAAGACCGATGCCTTCGGCATCCGGATCGAGAATCTCGAACTCGTGGTCGCGGCCCAAGTCGCGGGCGCCGAGAAGCCGGTCAACGCGTTCGAAACACTGACGCTGGCGCCGATCGACCGCCGGCTGGTCGATCTCAGCATGCTGACGGGCGACGAATTGAGCTGGGTCAACGAGTACCACGAGCGCGTCCGCCACGCCGTGCGCAGCCATGTCGATGACGCCACCAAAGCCTGGCTCGACGAGGCCACCGCGCCGCTGTCGCTGTAGCGAGGGTCGTCACACCCGCCCCCTCCGACATCATACCCCACTACCCGTCTACGCTAAGGCTTCGCCGGGGTTTAGTGCGAGGGCCGCCGAAGCTTCAGCGAAGGCGGCAAGCGGGGTATGACGTACGTTGCGGCTCCTCCGTCTCCCGTAACAGCCTCTGGAATACTGGATCACCCGCTTTCGCGGGTGATGACAGCGCGCTGCATTTACCGCCTCTCAACCATTCCCTGACGACAGGCCTGCTTGCGCCAAGCGCATCCCGGAAAACGAATAGCCGCATTCCGAAACTCCCGTATTCGCGATGCCGAATAACGCTAAAGTCGAATTCGAACAAAATCACACAAACGAATCTGGAGGGCACCTGCCGGATCGCCACGCGATCTGATGGTGCCTGCGCCTAACGAACTGGACTCCTGATGCACGGCGTCGTCGGCAAACCGGCCGCACTAACTGATGGCAAGGTGGCCAACGGCAAAATAGCCGACATCGCGACGACGCGAACGATGCTGCTGCTCCTGGTCGCCATGACCGGCGTGGCGCCGATCTCGCTCTACATGCTGGTGCCGGCGCTGCCGCTGCTGGTGACGAACTTCAAAAGCGACATTTCCATCGCGCAGATGACGGTGTCGCTTTACATGGTCGGCATCGCCTGCTCGCAGATCCTGATGGGGCCGCTCTCCGATCGCTACGGACGCCGGCCGGTATTGCTGGCGGGCCTCTCTTTGATGGTGGTGGCGAGTGTAGCCTGCATCTTCGCCGAGACGCTGCCCCAACTGATCGCCGCACGGTTTTTCCAGGCGCTGGGCGGCGCCAGCGGCATGGTGATCAGCCGCGCCATCATCCGCGACCTCTATCAGCGCGAACGCATCTCCTCGATGATCAGCCTCGTGATCGCGGTGATGATGATCGCGCAGATGCTGAGCCCCCTGACCGGCGGCCTGCTCGAGAACGCGTTCGGCTGGCGTTCGATCTTCTACGTCACCACGGCGGGTTCGCTGGCCGTGGCAGTCGCGATCGCGCTTGCATTGCCGGAAACGCGCCGTGTTCGCTTAGAGGCGAGTGGCTTTCGCGGCGATGTCGGAAGTCTCCTTACCAGCCGCGCCTTCATCGGCTATGTGCTGTGCCAGGTGCTGGCCTCGCAGATCATCTTCACTTTCGCAGGCGGCGCTCCCTATATCGTCATCACGCATATGGGCCGCACCGGCGCCGAATACGGCGCCTGGTTTGCGATCATCGGCTTCGCCTATCTGGTCGGCAATCTCTTTTGCGTGCGCTTTGCGCCCCGCCATTCGCTCGAGAGACTGATCTGGTTCGGTCTCGCGCTGCAACTCCTCGGCAGCCTCTTGAATCTCGTCTGGGGGATCGCTGGGCTCAACCAGATGCCGGCCTGGCTGTTCGGCACGCAGATGATCGTGATGTTCGCCAATGCGTTCGTGATGTCGAATTCGGCCGCGGGCGCCATCAGCGTGCGGCCCGAGGCGGCCGGCACCGCATCCGGCGCGATGGGATTTCTGCAGATGGGGCTCGGCTCGTTCCTGTCGCAGTTCGGCGCCTATCTCGGCGGCCATTTCACCACACCCGCGCCGCTGAATGCCGCCGTCTTTGTTCTCTCGCTCGCCTGCGCCTCGACCATGGTGTTCATCATTCCGAGGCGGAATATCTTCGTCAGTGAGGAGCTGATTGAGCAGGCCGAGGAAGAGAGCGGGATGGTGTGATGGATATATCTGCACCGCTCTTCGTCATACCCCGCGAAGGCGGGATATCCAGTACGCCGAGCCTTATCGACAGCAAACTGGCGTCTCTGGAATACTGGATCATCCGCTTTCGCGGATGATGACGACGGAGGGTGAACCATCACTCCCCGACCATCTTCAGCCACTCATCCTCGGTCAGCACCGTGACGCCGTGTTTCTTGGCTTCCGCTAGCTTTGAGCCGGCGCCGGGACCGGCGACGACGTAATCGGTCTTCTTCGACACCGAGCCGGCTGCCTTGGCGCCCAGGCGCTCGGCCGTCGCCTTGGCCTCGTCGCGCGTCATCTTTTCCAACGAGCCGGTGAACACCACCGTCTTGCCGGCGACGGCGGAATTGCTCTTCGGCTTCTCCGCATCGAGGATCGTTACCTCGCGCGTCAGCCGCTCGACGATGCCGCGGTTATGGCTTTCGCCGAAATAGGCCTTGATGCTGGCGATCACGGTGTCGCCGATCTGGTCAAGCGCATCCATCTCGGCGATCGCGTCCTCGTCGTCCTTGGCGACTTTCAGGCAGGCATCGTGGAAGGCGTCCCACGATCCGTAGCCGCGCGCCAGCGCCAGCGCCGTGGTCTCGCCGACATGGCGCATACCGAGCGCATAGATGAAACGCTCCAGCGATATCCGCCGCCGCTCCTCGATCGCGGCAAACAGATTGCGCACCGACGTTTCGCCGTAGCCTTCGATCTCTTCGAGCTTGAGCTTGGCGTTGCGCTTTTGCAGCGTGAAGATATCGGCAGGCTCCTTTACCCATCCTTCTTCGAAGAAGAACTGGATCTGCTTCTCGCCGAGCCCCTCGATATCGAAGGCGCGCCGCGAGGCAAACAGTCTCAGGTGCTCGATCTTCTGGAAGGGACAGGCGAACTCGCCGGTGCAACGGGCGCGCGAGCCCTCCTCGCCGGTTGCGGTTTCTTCGCGCACGACGTCGGTGTGCAGCGGACATGGGCACTTCTTCGGAAAGTGAAATTCTTTTGCGTCCTTCGGCCGCTTGTCGATCACGACATCGACCACCTGCGGAATCACGTCGCCCGCGCGCTGGATCACCACCGTGTCGCCGATCCGGATATCGCGGCCCTCGCGCAGTTCCTCGCCCTTGTTGCCGATCCCCTTGATGTAGTCCTCATTGTGCAGCGTCACGTTCTGCACGATGACGCCGCCGACCCCGACCGGCTCAAGCTTGCCGACCGGCGTGAACGAGCCGGTGCGCCCGACTTGAATCTCGATATCGCGCAGCACGGTCATGGCGCGCTCGGCCGGAAACTTGTGCGCGATGGCCCAGCGCGGGGTGCGCGACACAAAGCCGAGACGCTCCTGCCAGTCGAGCCGATCGACCTTGTAGACGACGCCGTCGATGTCGTAGTCGAGCCTGGCACGCTGCTCCTCGATCTTGCGATGAAACGCGATCAACTGCTCGACCGAATGGCAGATCTTGGTGAGCGGATTGGTCTTGAAGCCGCAATGCTCGAACCAGGCGATCATGCCGGATTGCGTCTCCTCCGGCATGTCGGCCATTTCGCCCCAGGCATAAGCAAAGAAGCCGAGCGGGCGCGAGGCTGTGATCGAGGGATCTTTCTGGCGCAGCGAGCCGGCGGCCGAATTGCGCGGATTGGCAAAGATGGTATCGCCGGCGGCTTTCTGCCGTTCATTGAGCGCGAGGAACGCCTTTTTGGTCATGTAGACCTCGCCGCGCACCTCACAGACCTGCGGCACCTTGCGGCCTTTCAGCTTCTTCGGCACGTCTTCCAGCGTGCGGATATTAGCGGTGACGTCTTCGCCTTCCGCGCCGTCACCGCGCGTGGCGGCCGTGACGAGTTCACCATCCTCGTAGCGCAGCGACATCGAAAGCCCGTCGATCTTGGGCTCGGCGGAAAAGTCGATCTGATCGTCTTCGGACAATTTCAGGAAGCGGCGAATGCGGCCGACGAAATCGACGACGTCACCTTCCGCAAACGCGTTGTCGAGCGAGAGCATCGGTATGGCATGGCGGACTTTCTTGAATCGGCCGGAAGGCGCCGCGCCGACCTTCTGCGACGGCGACTCGGCGCTGACGAACTCCGGAAAACGTTTTTCGACGGCGTTGAAGCGCTGGCGCAGCGCGTCGTATTCGGCATCGGTCACGCTGGGCGCGTCGTCCTGGTAGTAGCGCCGGTCGTGCGCCTCAAGCTCCAGCGCAAGCCGCATATGCTCGACCTTGGCCTGCGCCTTGGTGAGGTCGGCGATTTCGGGAAGTTTTTTGGTCTTGGCCTTTGTTGCCATGGCGGGAAATATACTACGCCGTCGCGGCCTTGAGCAGCCGCTCGGCGGCCGCCCTCGCTTCCGCAGTAATTTCCGCGCCGGCGAGCATGCGGGCGATTTCCTCGCGGCGGTGGTCGGCGGCGAGCGCGTTGACGCGGGTGGCAACGCGCTTGCCCTTGTCGAGCGCATCCTTTGAAATCAGCAGATGCTGGTCCGCGCGGGCCGCGACCTGCGGCGCATGCGTCACCGCCATCACCTGGACCTTGGAGGCAAGTCGCGAAAGCCGCGCGCCGATCGCGTCCGCCACCGCGCCGCCGACCCCAGTATCGATTTCGTCGAACACGAGCGTGGGCGCCGAGCCGCGGTCGGACAACACGACCTTGAGCGCCAGCAAAAAGCGTGACAGTTCGCCGCCGGAGGCGACTTTCATCAGCGGTCCTGGTCTGGTGCCGGGGTTGGTCTGCACCCAGAACTCGACGCGGTCATAGCCTTGCGGGCCGGGCGAAGCCGGATCGGACTCAACTTGCGTGGTGAATTTCGCACGCTCCAACTTGAGCGGCGCGAGCTCGGCATTGACCGCCTTGTTGAGCTTCTCCGCCGACTTGATTCGCGCCGCGGAAAGCTTGGCGGCCGCGGCAGCGTAAAGCTTGTCGGCAGCATTCGCCGCCGCCTCCAGCTTTTTCAACTGATCGGCGCCGGCATCGATCAGCGCGACATCCGAAGCGTATTTCGCGGCCAGTGCCGCAAGCCCATCGACCGGTGTCGAATATTTGCGCGAGGCAGCACGAAGCGCAAACAGCCGCTCCTCGATGCGCTCGAGCTCGGCGGGATCGAAATCGGCAGCAAGCAACGCAGCGGAGAGATGCTGATCGGCCTCTTCCAGCGCGTTGATCGCGATATCGATCGCCTTCACCGCGGGCTCGACCAGCGCCGGCGAATTGGCCGCCCGCCGTTCGAGCCGGCGCACCGCCGCCGAGAGGCTGGCGACCGGCGACTGATTGCCGCTGACGGCGTCCTGCGCCTCGCGCAGATCGGAGGCGATCTTCTCGCCCTGCATCATGGTGGTGCGGCGGGAGGCCAGCGCCGTCTCCTCGCCGTCCTTCGGCGCGAGCTGTTTCAATTCGTCGGAGGCGTGCCGCAGATAATCAGCCTCGCGCGCGGCACGCTCCATGCCGGCGCGGTGGTCATCGAGCACGCGGTTGGCGTCGCGCCGCGCGTCCCAGAGCTTTTCCAGCGCGGCGACATCCTTCTCCAGGCTGGAAAACGCATCGAGCAGGCGGCGATGGGTCGAGGCGTCGACCAGCGCGCGCTCGTCATGCTGGCCGTGAATCTCGACGAGTGCCGTCCCCAGCGCTTTCAGGGTCTGCACGCTGATGGCCTGATCGTTGATGAAGGCGCGGGTGCGGCCGTCGGCCAGTTGCACGCGGCGCAGGATCATTTCACCGGTATCATCGAGGCCGTTCTCAGCAAGCAGCGCGGCTGCGGGGTGGCCCTTCGGCACATCGAATACCGCCGTCACCTGACCCTGCTCGGCGCCATGCCGGACCAAGGTGGCATCGCCGCGGCCGCCCAGCGCGAGCGCGAAGGCATCCAGCAGGATGGATTTGCCCGCACCGGTCTCGCCGGTCAAAACCGCTAAGCCGCGGGCAAACTCGATATCGAGCCGTTCGATCAGGACAATGTCACGGATCGAAAGGCGCGCCAGCATAAATCAATTCCTAGCAAGACCCAGCTTCCTGAAGGCCTTGGAAATGTAAGAGCCCGTATCTTCGGTCGGTTCGGTACCGCCGGACTTTACGAGATTATAGGCGTCTTTGTACCAGGGGCTATCGGGAAAATTGTGCCCGAGCACCGCAGCGGCCGTTTGCGCCTCGCTGACGATTCCGATCGCCATATAGGCTTCGGCCAGGCGAGCCAGCGCCTCCTCGACATGGCGCGTGGTCTGGTACTGGGTGACCACGGTCTTGAAGCGATTGATGGCGCCGGTGTAGTTGCGCTTTTCGAGGTTATAGCGGCCGACGGTCATCTCGCGGCCCGCCAACTGATCGCGCGCGGCTTCGAGCTTGGCCTTGGCGCTGACCGCATATTCCGAGGTCGGATATTTGCGCACGACTTCCTCGAGCGCGGCGATCGCCTTTTCGGTACGGCCCTGGTCGCGGGTGACGTCGGCGATCTGGTCGTAATGCGAGGCGGCAATCAGATATTGCGCATAGGCCGCGTCCGAACTTCCCGGGTGCAGCGTGACGTAACGGGTCGCCGCACCGATGCAGCTGTCATAGTCGTTGGCCTGGTAATAGGCGTAGGCCGACATCAGCAGCGACTTGCGCGCCAGGTCCGAATAAGGGTGCTGGCGATCGACTTCCTCGAACTTCTTCGCCCCGCCCTTGGCATCGCGCTTCTCGTTGGTCAGGAACAGGCCTTCGTTGTAGAGCTTTTCGGCGGGCTCCTCGACGAAGGTATCGTCCTTCTGGGTGACCTTGTCCCAGATTTCGGTGGCCGAACTGCACGCGCTCAAAACCGTGCCGGCAACGGCTAGGCCCGCGGCCACGCGCACCAGCCGTGCGAGGGCGCCAAAGTCCCAACGGTTTGAAAGTCGGCGATGTGAGAGCGTCATACGCTTTGTCGACATGAAGTTCAGACCTGACGCCTTTCGAGCGTGATCAAGGGCGCAGCCAAAAACAGGGCCGCTGGCGTCGCCTCGGCCCTGTTTATCTAAAACAAGTCCCTTAACCAACCGGATACGCAGCTATTTCGCCCGGAATAAGGCGGGTTTCAACGGCCCTGATCCCTCAACGGTTATCGTCGGGAGCCGCCATTCAGGGGGTAAATTCGCAGATTCGGAACCTAAAGGCACGCTTTGCCGCTGCGGGCATCGATCGACGCGCAGGAAACGGGAAAAGGACGCTTCAGGAAACGTCGGGACCGTAGGCGGGCGCGACCATGCCGCCGACCATACCACTGCCGACCTCGGCATGGGTGCGCGACCGGCGGGCGGTTTCACCCTCAACCACCCGATAGGCGGTGCGGTCGGCCAGAAGCGCCGTCAGCACGGCGTGGTTGAGCTTGTGGCCGCCCCGGACCGAACGGAAGGCGCCGAGCAGCGGCAAGCCCGCAAGCGCGAGGTCACCGATCACATCGAGCACCTTGTGGCGGACGCATTCGTCGCTGTAACGCAGGCCCTCGGTGTTGAGCAGGCGGGTTTCGTCGAACACCACCGAATTCTCGAAGGAAGCGCCGAGCGCGAAACCGGCGCTCCACAGGCGGGCAACGTCGTTGACGCAGCCAAAAGTGCGTGCGCGGGAAATCTCGCGGCGGAACCGTTCGGCGCTGAGATCGAGGAGATAGCTTTGGCGGCCGATCACGGGATTGGCGAAATCAATTTCGACCTCGGCGCGGAAGCCGCCGGCATGCGGCCGCAGCTCGCCGAAGGAATCCCCGATCGCGACCTGCACCGGCTTCACCACCTGGATGAAACGGCGCGCCGCCGATTGGGAGACGATGCCGGCCTGATCGATTGCGGCAACAAAAGCCGCCGCACTGCCGTCCATGATCGGCACTTCGGGCCCGTCGACTTCGATGGTGGCGTTATCCACACCCATGCCGCGCAATGCGGCCAGCACGTGCTCAGCGGTAGAGACCAGCGGCCCCTCGCGGTCGCCGAGAACGGTGGCAAATTCGGTGGCGATCACGGACTCGGCAACGGCGCGAACGTCGCGGTCGCTGCCTTCAAGAGCGGTCCGGACAAAAATAAAACCCGCATCCACGGATGCAGGTCCAATCGTCAGATTAACCGGCAGTCCGGAATGGACACCGACACCCGTCACGGTAGCTTGCGAACGCAGCGTTGTCTGCCGGCCGAATTTCATACAGAAGTGCCCACACTGACTTACCGCGAGACCAAACCGGCTCCCCTATTGATGCCGGTTCGACTCAGTGGTTCCCCAAGTCACGGTCGAGAATAGTCGCCGCCTTAATGCACGCCAACTCACGCTTTTTTACCGATTGTTACCCTATCTCTGCCGTATTCGCGCCAAAGCCCGACCCCAATCCGGCAGCGAAAAGCGACGCCAAACAACCGCCACTCCAACCCTAGCACATCTATTTAACATTTTAGTTTCAATGGCTTGGGCCCGCAGCCGAGCCTGACCCTTCCCCTAAAAGGAAAGGGCCCCGGCGGTGAGACCGGGGCCCTTTGGCGTCATCGAGATTGTCACAAACTTCAGGTCACCTGCCGGCGAAGGAAGGCCGGAATATCAAGATGGTCATCGCCCTGTGGCGCGGCGGCCACAGGTGCCGGGCGGCCGTGGACGTCTAATCCTTGAGGCGCGTGACGCGGAGCATACTCCGATACCGGAGAGCGATTCGCCATCTGCTCAGCGACGGTCCGCTGAGGCTTGCGCTCCGGCAGCGGCGGCATGGCCGGCATCGCAGGTCCGGAAGCGCGCGCCGCGATCGGCTGTTCGGCTTCGTCGTCGCGGCGGCCAAGGCCGACATTGGCCAGACGCTGCAACAGCGACATCCTGCTTTTCTGTGGATGATCGTCCTCGGCCTCACCGCGAGCCTGGCGGATTTCGTTCTGGGCCGGCATCGGCAGGTCCTCGAACTTGGGCATCCGCGGCGCACGGGCCGGCGCACGCTCAGCCGCCTGCGGAATGAACGTTTCCGGCGGCGCCGGTTCCTGCGCGGGCACTGTTGCGACTTCCGGGTCCGGGAACAGCGTCGGCTTCTGCGCGATCGGACGAACCATGACGTCGCCGTAGGCGGCCGGCTGTAACGGCGCGGGTGCAGACGGCGCTTCGGGCGCGACAGCAGCGGCAATCGCCGCCAGGGCCGCGCGCTCGACCGTGCCACCGGGGCGCTGCTGCGGTGAAGACGCCGGCTGGGCCGGGTGCGAGCCTTCGTACTTCTGGGCGCGTTCGGCGAGCCGCGCATTGTCGGCACGAAGCCGTGCGGTCAGTTCGGCGAGGCGCGAATCGGCCGGCGAATTCGAGTTTGAGGGACTGACAGCGGGAGCGGGAGCAGAAGCCGGAGCGTTGCCGGTGTTGCGGGAGATCAACGCCTGCTCGATGCCGGTGGCGACCACCGAAACGCGGATGATGCCATCGAGCGTCTCGTCGAAGGTGGCGCCGACGATGATGTTGGCGTCCTGGTCGACCTCCTCGCGAATTCGCGTGGCGGCTTCGTCGACCTCGAACAGCGTGAGGTCGCGGCCGCCGGTGATCGAGATCAAGAGGCCACGGGCGCCCTTCATCGAGGAATCGTCGATCAGGGGATTGGCGATCGCAGCTTCGGCTGCCGTCAGCGCGCGCTTCTCGCCGGTGGCTTCGCCCGTGCCCATCATCGCCTTGCCCATCTCCCTCATCACCGCCCTCACGTCGGCGAAGTCGAGATTGATGAGGCCTTCCTTGACCATCAGGTCAGTGATGCAGGCGACGCCCGAATAGAGCACCTGGTCGGCCATCGCGAAGGCGTCGGCGAAGGTGGTCTTTTCGTTGGCGACGCGGAACAGGTTCTGGTTCGGAATGATCAGGAGCGTATCGACGACCTTGTGCAGTTCGTTGATACCGGCTTCCGCCGTGCGCATGCGGCGCTGGCCTTC
>Ga0210390_10002245_pt1 | contig 17281 bp, 17 predicted proteins | sample IncBWH11OmetaG_FD_161050 | JGI IMG/M metagenome (GOLD analysis project Ga0210390, IMG submission 161050) | Forest soil microbial communities from Barre Woods Harvard Forest LTER site, Petersham, Massachusetts, United States - Inc-BW-H-11-O ... | reverse complement strand
CGAAGGCTGAGATCGCCGTTGCCGCGTTGCTATCGGCGGGCCGCTGACAGCGTCGTGGCCGTCACAGCCTTGATGATGGTGGCGTACAGGTCGTGCCACGTGATCGAGCTGAATCCCGCGCCAGCGAGCAGCTGATCGGCGCGACGGCAGGTTCGGGCTCTTGCGCGGCGGCTGCCGATCAGGGTGGGGACGAGCAAGGGTGAGAACCGGTCGACGAGCACGAGATGCCCGCCGGGCACGAGTACCCTGGCGCATTCACGCAGTCCCGCCTGCTGGTCTGCCCAGTGGTAGAACGACGTAGTGCTGACGACTAGGTCGAAGGACCCGTCCGAGTAGGGCAGCCGTTCGGCCGCGCCGATCCTGAAGTCCAGGCGGTCATCGAGGGCAAGGCCGTCAGCGGCCTCGATCATGGCAGGCGCTGGATCGATCCCCGCCAGTTCGGTTGCCTGCGGCCACTGGCGGGCCAGCAGGCGCAGTAGGTACCCGGTGCCGCAGCCTAGGTCGAGCACGCGCTCCGGAGCACCGACTACCGAGGCGGCCGCCAGCGCCGTCCGGTCGGCAATGTCGTGGTGCAGGCGGCCTCGCCAGCCTTCCTCGTAACCGGCGGCTCTGTCCTCGAAGGCCGGCACTAGACCAAGTTCGGCGCGTTGTCCTCGGCGACCAGGACTGCCTGCACCCGGTCGAGGCTTTGTCGACGGCGCAGCTCTATGCCCGCCTTACCTAGCCTGGTCGGCGAGACCGATGCCTGGGTAGCGCACCAGTGCGCCAGCGTAGGCACCGACCGCTGGTCGTCGCTGTCGAAAGCCACCAGCAAGGTCGCCCTCTGTCGTGGCCGGGCCGGCCAGCTGACCAGCATGAGGACCAGGCCAGACTCGTCTGGCTGCGGTACGACCGCATGCACGCGGAGTTCTGGCCAGTCCAGCGCCGACACGGGATTGGGGACGGCCACCTTCGACGCGAGCTCGGAGGCGTCGACAGTCCCGATATGGAGCAGATGCGCGGTCCAGGCGAGCCCGGCGGCAGTGCCCAGCAGGATTAGCGCACCCAGGATGGCGACAACTATCACATCACGACCGTAAGCCCTGCGTGGCGCCGTGTCGCAGGGGCGGTCACCTGATTCGTGCCTTCGCGGGCGTCCCCGCACTGGTCGGCTTGGGCGCCTTCGGCGGCTTGAGCTTCCGCTGTCGGCTCGCGGGCCGCTTGCTGCCGCGGCCTCGGACGACCGCGAGCAGTTCGGCAACGCCATCTTCGATGCCCCTGGCTAGCACGTCCAGGTCCGGCGTAGTGGCGTAGTCGCCAGTGACCCCGAAAGTGACCTGGCCGCAGTAGGTGAAGATGGCAACCCCAGTGCGCAGGGTCGTTGCGATGGGCACGTAGGGAATGATCTCGACCAGCCGGCGGCCGAGCGCGTAGAGCGGCTCCTGCGGCCCCGGGACATTCGTTGTCACCGTCACGATCTCCCGCTGCGGCACGCTGAAGGCGAGCCGGACGAACAGCGACGCCAAGACAAACGGCACGTGCCGGCGCAACGAGACAAACGCCTCTCCGGCCTCGGACTCGCTGCTCGCCTTCAGCGTCGCCAGCTGGGCGGTCACCACGGCAAGGCGCTCAACTGGGTCAGCGATCTCGACTGGAAGGTCGGCCACGAGGGCCGACAACCGGTTCTCGTAGATGCTCTCCTCGCCCGCGGCGCGGACCGAGACCGGAATCAGTGACCGAACCATGGCCGGAGCTGGCTCTTCGCCCCTGGACTGCAGCAGAGCGCGAAAGCCGCCGCTGATCACGGCGAGGAAGACGTCGTTGACCGTGCCGCCTAGCTCGTTCTTGATCGCCTTGACGTCGCCGAGCGACGCCCTGGCCCAGGTGCACCGGCGCTGCCGGCCGATCCGGCCGCTCAGGGACGAGCCGGCCGCAGGCGGCAGCGCCCTCGCGTACCGCGCCAAGCCGCGCACAGTGCTGGCCGCTTGCCGGACAGTGAGCTCAGGGTTTGCTGCCGCCCGCTGAATGGTGCGGCCCTCACGCCACGGAAGCAACGCCCCGTTCAGTACGGCGCGCGCGGCAAGCTCGAGCCCTGACGGCTCCGGCGGCGCGGGTCTGTCCTGCACCGCCGGCCACAGCGGCCGGTCAGGTGAAGCATCGAAGATCACTCGGTAGAGGTCAGTGCCCGAAACTCCGTCGACCATCGCATGGTGCATCTTCGAGATCAGGGCCCAGCGGTCCTGGTCAAGCCCTTCGACGAGCCAGTACTCCCACAACGGGTAGTCGCGGTCCAGCCGCTCCGTCATCACGCGTGCCATCAGGGCCCGGAGCTGCTGGTCCCCGCCGGGGGCCGGCAACGCCGTCTGCCTTACGTGGTAACCAAGATCGAACTTCGGGTCGTCTACCCAGACCGGCGGGCCGAGGCTGAACGGCACCTTGCGAAGCTTCCTGCGATACAGCGGTACAAGCGGCAGGCGCCGGGCGATCGCAGCAACGAACTCCTCGTATGACGGCGCCGGGCCCTCGAAGACGGCAATCGATCCAATCGCGAACGAGGTGTCCTGGTCCTGGTCCTCGGCATCGATAAAGGCGGCATCCAGCGATTTCAGCCGCTCCATGCCCGCCCCTTACTCGTCCGGACCCGTGATCCCGACGGACCTTCGGGATCCGGGAGGTTCACATCTCGCGGACGGCCTCCTGCAAGGTGCGGTCGATGTTCTTCGGATCGACGTCGAGTTCCTTAGCGGTCTGCTTCTCGGCCCTCGTGACGGCCTTGCTAATTGCCTCCTCGACCTTGCTCTCGCCGACTACGACGAGTCCAGCTTCGCCTGGGTTGATGTAGTCGCCCAGTTCCTTAGCTTCCGACCGCGACATCCCCTTTGCCAGGTGCCCGCTGACGCCGCCGATCACGCCGCCGGCCGCCGCCGCACCGAGGATCGCCGGCGGGAACAGGACGCCGACGGCCGCCCCGGCGGCGATTCCCCACCAGGCGCCGTGGCGGGTGGCTGTCTCGTCCTTGTTCTCATGGACCTTGCCGGTTGCGTCCTTGGTTATGACGGCCGCGTCGTAGGAGCCGACCAGGCCAGCTTTGCGCGCGTCCTTCACGACCTGGTAGTCGTCCCGCGCCATTGCCTCGTCTGGATACGTCGCCACCAGTACGAATGTGCTGCCCGAACCGGACATATCTGTCTCCCCCCGTATCGCTGGCGCCATCGCCAGCCGAGATGGCGGCCGTCAGCGGCCACCGCGTCGTCATCCAGGCTGTCAGCCTGCCCGCTACCGCGTCGTCACCCATGCCGGGCGAGACGACGCAGGCCAGATCGCCGCGGCTGGTGCCGGGAGATAGGTGCCTGTCGCGAGCGGGTAGGAAGCGGGCAAGCAGGCGGGGGCACTAGATGACATCGACCATGCTGGCCGCGTCGGAGGCGACGGGGACCGCTACCTTCACGGCCGTCATGGACCATGTGGCCCAGGCATTCGAGGCTCTGGGCGCGCTCATCCTGGTCATTGGCGTGGTGTGGTCGCTCGTCCTGGCGGTGGTGGCGTGGCGCCGCACCAGGTCAGGAGATCGCGCCTACAACGTCCTGCGGCAGGCCTTTGGGGGCACCTTGCTCCTCGGGCTCGAAATCCTGGTGGCGGCTGACCTGCTCCGGACGGTCGCAGTAGCCCCGACCGTTGACAACGTCCTGGTGCTGGGGCTGATCGTGCTGATCAGGACCTTCCTCAGCTTCTCCCTGGAGGTAGAGATCGACGGCGTCGTGCCCTGGAAGCGGGCACTGATCAGCGGAGCGGGCGCCATCAAGCAGGCCACCCAGACCGCGGTCAGGCCCGATACGCATCAATAGCCGCGTATGAGCAAGATCACGCAAGTCACGGGTTGCCCTGAAGTGCGCCTGGCGGGTAATCTTCATAGCGTTTGAACAGGCACCTCGTTCGGTGAGGCGTCGACATGAACACAGGCCACTGATCCGACGACGTCGAGAGACGCCCAGGGTCAGGACAGGTCTCCCCGGCTTAAGGGGTGACCCGAAGTGGCTGCACCGGCTGCGGTTTGCGACGCAGCACACCGCGGTGCTACGTCGTGTCGTGCCAAAGCTCTGACGAGAAGGGGTGCGCACCGGCTTGCTGCCGGAGTCTTCCCTTTGTGTGCGCTGGTAGCGACACCCGCGCGTGTCACGGCCGGAGGGAGGCGAGACATGGATAGCAGTAGTCCGGGCCATGAACCGGCCCATATCCAGGCACTCTCGTTTTCTTCCGGCACGCGGTAACCGCCCGCTCTGCGCGGTCCTCCGCTTTAGGCCCTGATCGCCTGCGCGCATGCGCAGCGCGGACGGATGCTGCGTGCCTCCCGACATATCCCCGACCGGGGAGAGGGAGGATCACCATGACGACGGCGCTGGAGTACCAGGCAGCGGTACTGGACTCCGAGCACGTAGGAGACATCCGCGGCGCGCTCGGCACCATCCGGCTGGATGACACGGCGCCACGCCGGGGCATGAGCCGCAAGGCCAAGACCCTGCTGGCAATCATCGGCCCGGGCCTGATCGTAATGGTCGGCGACAACGACGCCGGCGCTTTTGCCACCTACGGCCAGGCTGGCCAGAACTACGGCACCCGGCTGCTGTGGACACTGCTCCTGCTGGTGCCAGTGCTCTATGTGAACCAGGAGATGGTGCTGCGCCTTGGCGCGGTCACCGGCGTCGGGCACGCGCGGCTGATCCTGGAGCGCTTCGGCAAGTTCTGGGGCGCCTTCTCGGTGATCGACCTGTTCATCCTGAATGCGCTGACGCTGATCACCGAGTTCATCGGTATTACCCTGGCGGCCGGTTACCTCGGCTTGCCCAAGGTAGCCGCTGTCGCGCTGGCCGCGGCAGTGATCGTCGGCGCCGCCTTCACCGGTAGCTTCCGCCGGTTCGAGCGGATCGCCGTGGGGTTCTGCCTGGGCAGCCTGCTGCTGATCCCGCTCTACTTCCTGGCTCACCCCGGAGCGGGCCAGATGGCACATGACTTCGTCGTGCCACAACTGCCGGGCGGCGCCGGGCAGCTGTCCACGGTCATGCTGCTGGTCATCGGGATCGTCGGTACCACCGTCGCGCCATGGCAGCTGTTCTTCCAGCAGAGCTACGTCATCGACAAGCGGATCACCCCGCGGTTCATGAAGTACGAGAAGGTCGACCTGCGCATCGGGATCGTCATCGTGGTCATCGGCGCGGCAGCGGTGATGGGCGCGACCGCGGCCGCCTTTGCTGGCACCGGTGGCATCGGCCATTTCACGGACGCAGCCGGACTTGCCCGCGGACTGCAGGCTTACGGCGGCAGGGCAGCGGGACTGCTGTTCGCGATTGCCCTGCTGGACGCCTCGATTATCGGCGCCTTCGCGGTCTCGCTCTCCACTGCATATGCCGTCAGCGACGTATTCGGCCTGAATCACTCGCTGCACCGCGGCGTTAAGGGCGCCAAGGGCTTCTACGCGCTGTACGCCGGACTCATCGCCGTCGCTGCCACGATCGTGCTCATCCCCGGCTCTCCGCTCGGGCTGCTCACCGAGGGCGTGCAGGTGCTGGCGGGCGTGCTGCTGCCGAGCGCGAGCGTGTTCTTGCTGCTGCTGTGCAACGACAAGGATGTCCTCGGCCCGTGGGTGAACGGCCGCAAGACCAACCTGTTCACCGCCGGGGTCGTCGCCGTCCTGGTCACGCTGTCGGTCATCCTGACCGCGTCGGTACTGTTCCCCGGCATCACCGCCCACCAGATCCTGGATGTCGTGATCTGCTGTGGCGCCGCCAGCCTGGCCGCGGCGGGCTATGCCGCGACGCGGCGTCTGCGGGCCGGCACTCCGGCCGCGGCTCCCATAGACCGCACTGGCCAGGAGACCTGGCGCATGCCGTCGCTGAACTTGCTCTCCCGGCCAGCGATGTCCGCCGGGCGCAAGATCGGCATGTCGGCGTTGCGGCTCTACCTCGCGGTGGCGATGGTCCTGGTCATCATCAAGATCGTCGAGCTCGCCATCGGCCATTGACCGCGCTGTGGCGGCCGGCAGGCTCTGGCTCAGCCGCCGCCGAGCTGGACGGCCTTGACGACCAGGAGCAGCACCGAGATGACCAGGTAGCCGCGCAGCATGGCCATGCCCAGCCTGGTGCCGGGCGACCAGGCGACGGGCTTGAGCAGCGCGAGCTGAGGCATGCGCCAGCTCTGCCGCTGGGCGCGTGACATGACGGTGCGCGGGTGCGGGGCCGGCTGCGCGCGCCGGGAGCGGGTCAGCCAGAGCCAGCCACCCGTCACGCCGGCACCGGCCAGCAGCAGGACCGACAGCCAGCTGGCGACCTGACCTGAATTCAAGCCGGGGAAGAGCGTGGTCACCACCAGAGTGCCGGACAGCGTCAGCAGCACGCCGATGATGACGCTGGCCAGGACGTTCAGCCAGCGACGATTCATCCACGGGCCGAGTACCTCGGCGTCGTTGCACAGCAGTAGCAAGAACACGCTCGCGCTCGGCAGCAGCACCCCGGCTAGCGCCTGCACGGCAGTAGTGAGCAGGCCGAGCGGGGTTCCGGGGATCAGCACGATGCCAGCCGCTACCGCGATCATCGCGGTGTAGCTGGCGTAGAACGGCCTGGCGTCGCGGAACTTGCGGTGCAGCGAGTGCTTCAGGCCGAAGACGTCCCCGAAGGCGTAGCTCGTCGACAAGGTAACGGCCGCCGCGCCGATGATGCTCGCGTCCAGCAGCACGATCGCAAACAGCGCGCCCAGCACGCGGCTGTGCGCTCCGAGCGCCGTGGCGACACCGAGCGCATTGGTGAAGTGCCCGGCCAGGGCAGTGCCGCGAACCGCGAACACGGCAACGATCAGGATCGCCGCCGCCCCGACCACCACGACAAAAGCGCCGAGCGTCGTGTCGGCGCGCTCGTACCCGATGAACCGGGGCGTGATCCGCTTGTCGATCACGTTGGACTGCTGGAAAAACAGCTGCCATGGCGCGACCGTCGTGCCGACGATGGCGATGATCAGCAAGATCGCATCCGAGCTGACGCCGGACTGGATCCCGGGCACGACGAAGTGATAGCCGACCGAGCCGTAGCTCGGATGGGCGAGCAGCACGAGCGGTATCAGTACCAGGCTGGCGGCGATGAACACGAACATCGCCCGCTCCCACCGCCGGAAGCTGCCGCTCAAGGCGATGGTCACGAGCAGCAGCGCGGCCACCGGCACGGATACGTACGGGCTGAGGCCGAAGTAACGCATGGCCAGCGACACGCCGATGAACTCGGTGACGATGGTCAGGAAGTTCAGCAGGAACAGGTCCCCGACGCTGAAGGCGCCCCAGAACTTGCCGAACCGCTCGATGATCAGCCTGGCATGCCCCACGCCCGTCACCGCGCCGAGCCTGACCACCATCTCCTGGTTCACGATCAGCACCGGGATGAGCAGCAACAAGACCCAGAGCAGGGTGTAGCCGTAGTCCTGGCCAGCTTGCGCGTAGGTGGATACTCCGCCAGCGTCGTTATCGCCGACCATCACGATCAGGCCGGGACCGACGATCGCAAGGAACGTGACCAGCCGTCGCCGCCAGCCGCTCCGGCTCGCATCATCACCGACCCTGATCCGGCCCAGGGCGCCCTCGATGTCGCCGAGATGCGCGTCGTCGAGCACCGCGCCCGGCCGCACCAGGAGCCGGTCGGGACTGGCGTCGACCCGGTCGGGACCTGACCCGCCGGCTGCGGCGCCAGGCCGCGGCTCGGCGGCGTCGGTCACGGTGGATCCCCGTGATGGGCGTCAGGCGGGGCTGCGGCCTCCCGTCGCCGCCAGTCATCCGGCAGGGTGGCCTCGAGTACGTCGTCCACGGTGATGATGCCGATCATGGTGCGCCGCTCGTCCACCACCGGGACCGTGATCAGGTTGTAGTCGCTCATCAGCACCGCGACATCCGCCACATCGGTGCCGGCGCCGACGCGCACCGGGTCGTCGTCATAGATGTCGGTGAGTGCAGCCGACTGGTCAGCCTGCACCAGCGCAGCAAGCCGGACGACCCCGCGCAGGCGCCCGTCCAGGTCCAGGACATGCACGCTGGTCAGCGCCTCGGGTTCCAGCGCAGCGGCGCCGGCCACCGCCGCGAGCGCCTCGCGCGCCCTGGCGCCCATGTTGACGGCTACGAAATCGACGCTCATCAGGCCGCCCGCGCTGGCCGGGTTGAACCCCATCAAGGTCAGCACCTTGGCCCGCTGTCCCGCTGGCAGCAGGTCCAGTACCGGCTGGCGGCGCGACTGCGGCAGCTCGGCTACAGCGTCTGCGGCATCATCCGCACGCATCCTGGCCAGGACCGCCGCGATGTCCGCGTCAGTCCGGGCGCCGAGCAGACGGGTTGCCAGGTCCTCGTCGAGTTCCTCGAAGACGTCGGCCTCCAGTTCGGGATCCGCATGAACCTGCCCGAGGATCTCCGATTCTTCCTCCTTGGATGCCTCCTCCAGCAGGTCGGCGATCTGGGCGGGCTTCAGCCGGCGGATACGCGCGAACGATCCGCGCATCACCGCGCTGCCGACATGGCCGATCAGCGGCTCAAACCTGGCCCAATCGCGGAACGCCTCCGCGCCGGTTCCGGCGGCCGCGCCACCACGGCCGGCGAAGATCCGCCGAGGCCGACGGCGCGTGTCGACGCCGGCCAGCACCCAGTCCCCAGTCCGCTGCTCAAGCTCCAGGTCGACGGCCTTCACCAGCCGTGCGCTGTCCACATCGATAAGGCGGTGCCCTAGCACGTCAGCGCGCAGCAGCACCTCACCGTGCCGGCGCTCGAACTTACGCAGGTCGATCGCGTTGCTGGTGAGCCTCAGCGCGGCGGGGTCGGCCGCACTCGCCTGCTCGACCGGAACATAGACTTCCCGCCCTGCGACGGCCGCGACCAGTCCGGTGACGAGCGGGAGATCAGCACCGCGCCACCGCACGATGACGTCAGACAGCCGCCCGATCGCCTCTCCGTCCTTGTCGGTGAGCGGGCGTTTCAGTAGGTCCCAGAGCCGGAGCGTGCGCACCTGGCCGGGCCGAGGTGGCGGTACTGCCGCTGTGGTCATCGATACCTTCTCTGCCGGGTCGGCCGCGCGCCGTCAGCATTTGCTGTCTGCGGCCTGCTCCTGGATCATCGTGCCACCCAGCGGTGAACAAGCGACGACATATTGGCTCAGGCCGGCGCAGTATCAGCGGGCCAGCAGCCGGTCCAGGAGCAGCCCGAGATCGACGACCGCGATCCGGACGGACGAGTCACTGCAGCCGTACGGCAGGACGACTGACCCGCCGTGCCTCATCGCACCGCACGAGTAGACGACGTTCGGCACGTAACCCACCCGTTCCGCGCCTTCGGCGACCAGAAGCGGAGCGGGCAGGGCCGCGATCAAGCGTTCGGGTTCGTCCAGGTCGAGCACGATGGCACCGATGGCGTAGTCGCGCATAGGCCCGACACCGTGCGTGAAGACCAGCCATCCCACCGGAGTCTCGATAGGCGACCCGCAGTTGCCGAGCTGGGTCAGTTCCCAGGGACGCTCGGGTACCTGGATCGTGACGGCCTCATCCCAGTGGCGACCGTCGTCAGAGTAGGCGACCGCGTTGCTCTCCCTGTCCCAGCGCGACAGCGCGGCGAACCGGCCGCCGACGCGCCGCGGAAACAGCGCCATTCCCTTGTTTCTGGCCGACGGGCCCGACAGCGGACAGGCGGTGAACGTCTGGAAATCCGCGGTTTCCAGTAGGTGCGGTGCCACTTCCGAGCCGTCGAATGCCGTGTAGGTCGCGTAGTACGTCGCGTCGCCCCCATCGGCGAAGCGCACGAATCTCGCGTCCTCCATCCCGTTGCTCTCGGCAGGCGCAGCGGGCCACAGGACCCGTTCGGACACCACGCTGCGCTCGTCGAAGACGACCGTGTACCGAGAAGGATCACAATCAGAGGGAACGGGCTGACTCCGGCCGGTGTCGACGAATCGGCCCGGTGAGTCCAGCCGAATGTGAGCGTTCGCCTCGATCGTCCCGGTTCGGAACTCGATGCTCGACAAGTGACCTTCGCCGATGGCGCGCAGGCTCATGATGAACCGGACTTCGCCGGGCTGACAGCCGGTCTGGTCCGGATGCGCGACCATCGAGGGGTTGAACAGGGCCGCGGCCTCCAGCGCGTATTCCTGCGTGAAGTACGCCCCGATCAGCAGCCGTCGCCTGGTCCCCGCAGTTATCTCACGGCCGAGCCGGTGCGCGACCAGCTGGCAGTTGCGCTCAAGCGTGGCAGGCAGGTCGCGATGCCGACCGGCGAATCGATCAAGCGTCCGGGCAAGGGTCTCCTCCGCCGCGTCATCACTCAGCTCGAGGATCCGATCGACAACGGCCTGCGCGCGCGATTCCCCGTGGATCAGTGTCTCGTCGCCCGGCACGAACAGCCGGGCGAATGTGCGTGCGGCTGCTGGCTGCAGCCACTGCGGGGTACGGATCAGGACGTCGCCTCCGGCCGGGACGCCGGTCATCGCGGCGCCGGGGACAGCCGGCGACCGAGCTGGAGGACGGAGATCATCGCCAGGGTCGACTCCGCTCCCTGATTCCGGCTGCGGCTATTGCGGCTGAGACCGTCGCAGCCCCCGCCGGTCCGCTCGTCTAGCAGGGGAATCTTCGCGTCGTTGTCGCCGAGGAACCAGGCGGTGCTCAGTTCTACGCCCGCCAGCCAGGTGCTGTCGCCCGTTACCGTCGCGGCTCGCATGCAGGCATCGGCCAGGGCGGCCACCTCGATGGGCTGCTGGTCAAAGCCAGGGCGATCCTCGCCCGGGCCCCACCCGCCAGCCGGGACAACCGACAGGTGGCCATCTCGGGTCTCGATGGTCAGCAGCCAGTCGAGCATCCGCAGGCCATCGCTGAGCACCCGGTCAGATCCGAGTTTCCAGCCGGACACGATCAGCGCCTCGGCTATCGCCGCGTTGGCGTAACTGAGTCGTCGCGCTGGCCAGGGCCAGTCCGCGTTGGCGGGCGCTGCGCCGATGATCGCGCTGGCCTTCTCGAGCACGCCGAGCGCACCCGGATGGTCGGGCCACCGCTCGAGCACCTCGGCGGCGCCGAGCGCGGCAAACGCCATGGCATGCGGCCAGGGTGACGAGACCTGGGCGCCGCGGCTGAAACGGGTCAGTGACTCCTCCTGGATCCCGGCCGTCGGTCCCTGCGCGGCGCCGGTGCCAAAGCCCCACAAGGCGCGGCCCCAGCAGTCCTCTGTGCCTGGCTTGTCATGCCAGCGCCGGTCGTACCCGAGCCGGTTCCGGATTCTGCCGTCGGGCGCCTGAGCCTGCGCCAGGAAGTACAGATAACGGCGCGCGAGGGTAATGAGGTCCTGCGGTGGCGACGGCTCCCGGCACACGACGACCAGGCCGCGGGCAACATCGTCGACGCAGTATCCGTGCTCAAAGCGCGGCACGATTCCCTCGGCGTGCTCGAGCAGGCCGATATGGTCGGTCATTCGCTGCAAGTGCCGGAACGGGGGCTCGGGGTAGCTCATACCGGCGCTCCCGTTCGCTCGACGGTCAGCGCCGCAGCGAGATCGCGATAGGAGCTCGCTACCGCTGGCCACAGCAGCTGCGGGGCCAGCTCGGCGGAGTGGCGGCTCATCCGCTTCGCAAGGCCGGGCTCGATGAGCACGCGCTGGAGCGCAAGGGCAATGCCGGCCGGATCCTGCCGGTCGACCAGGAGGCCAGCGCCACCGCCGAGCAACTCGACGGCATGCGGGAAGCCTGTCGACACCACCGGCTTGCCCGCGGTCACCGCCTCGATCAGCACCCCGGAGGTGACCTGCTCCAGTGAGTCGTAGGGCAGCAGCACGACGTCTGCCGCGTGAATCAGCCGGGCCAGGGCGTCAGCAGGCAAGAACCGGCCATCGAAATGCACGCGATCGGCCACCCTCCTGGTCCGCGCCCGCGCCTCAAGCGCTCGGCGGTAGGCTTCGCCCTCGCGGTCCAGCACGCGCGGATGCGTCTGGCCAGCGACCTGATAACGGACCGACAGCCCGCGGTCGGCCAGGATGGCCATCGCGTCGATCGCGTGCTCGATGCCCTTACCCGGCCCGAGCAGTCCCCACGTCAGGATGCGGGGCCGGCTGGCGGCGGGCGGCGATGACGCTGCCACCCGGTTGTCGGCAGCCCCGTGCGGTATCACGAAGACCCGCTCCGGTCTCGTGCCGTAGATATCAAGCAGCCTGGACCGGGCTGTCTGTGTCATCGTGACGACGGCGCTGGCAGCGCCGATCACCCGGTCAAGGATCGCGCGCTGCCGGGGCGTCGGGTGGGCCAGCACCGTGTGCAAGACGACGATGCAGGGCACGTACAGAGCCTCGAGCAGCGCGACCACGTCCTGGCCGTCAGGACCGCCGTAGATGCCGTACTCATGCTGGACGATCACCACGTCGAAGCTGTTGAGGGCGTCGGCTGCCGCCGCTGCGCTGGCGGCGGAGCCGGCCACGAGGTTCTGCACGACCTCAGGGGACGGGCGGGGCGCAGGCTCGTCGAGCACCCGCACGACCACAACTCTGTCGCCCGGCTCGGGCAGGTGAGCAAGCAGTGCAGAGGTGAATGTCGCGAGTCCGCACTGCGTTGGCGGGTAGGTGCTCAGCAGTGCATAGGACGTCGGCATCAGGCAACTCCGAGGCTGGCTCAGATGGCCTCGCGTACCCGCCGACGTCCCGGGCAGTGGCTGAGCGTCCCCCGCGGCCTCGCGAAGCGAACGCACCATCAGGATAGCGGAGAACACGCGCGCAGGTCGCCGGAGCCGCCCTGCCCCGGGGCTTAGCGGCAGGCTGAGCAGAGTCCAAGAACGTCCAGGCGGTGACCGTGTGCCTGGAAGCCCTCGGCGTCGGCGAGCTGGCCGATGGCCTCGGCCGCCTGCTGCTCGAAGCTTGCCGGGAGCGTGACGTCGATGACCTTGCCACAGCTCATGCACAGCAGGTGGTGGTGGTGCTCGGTGAGGTCTTCGGCCAGCTCGAACCTGGTGAACTCGTCGCTCGCGGTGACGCGGCGCACGAGCCCGGCTGCGTGCAGGACGGTCAGATGCCGGTAGGCGGAGCTGCGAGGCAGGCCGGGGAGGCGCTCGGCGATGTCACCAATGCTCACCGGGTGGCCGGCGCTGACCAGCAGATCGACGACGGCACGGCGGCCGCTGGTGTAGCGCTGGTCGATCAGGCGCAGGCGGCGCTCGACGACACCGTGCATGTCATCGGCCATCTCCTGAGCTGACATGACGCTCCCTACCGGGTGCTCGTAACTGACCGGGTGCTCGGCATTGATTAGTGCTCGTCGTAGTGGTCGCCGTCCGGCGCATGCCGGTGCCCGTCATGGGCGTAGTCGACGTGATTGCCATGCGGGACCGGCTCATGCCCGCAGTCCGGGCCGTGCACGTGGACGTGGCCGGCGTGGGCCAGGTGCGGCAGCGGATGCTCGTCGTAGTGGCCATCGTGCGGCGCGTGGGCGTGCCCTTCGTGGACGTAGTCGACGTGCCCTTCGCGCTCGGCGCTCGCGTGCCCGCAGCCAGGCCCGTGAGTGTGCTCATGCAGGTGAACGTCATGCTCCTCGTCTGTCATGACTCCTCCTTACTGTGATGGACGGCATCGGCGACGATATGCGCGACGTGCTGGTCGGCCAGCGAGTACACGGCCTCGCGGCCGCGGCGCTCCACGCCCACCAGGCGCGCCCCGCGCAGCACCCGCAGGTGCTGGGACACCAGCGGCTGGCTCATGCCGAGACGATCAACAAGCTCGTGCACGAAGCGTGGCTGCTGTGCCAGCTCCGTGACGATCGCCAGCCGCGCTGGAGCGGCCAGCACCTTGAGCAATTCCCCGGCCGCCTCGAATCCTCTCGTCTGCGGTGACACTAAATAAGATAAACACATGCGGATCTGTTTATGCAACTGGGATCGCCGAGGGTCTCGCCAGCCGATACGACCAGCCGATACGACCAGCCAATACCACCAACCGATACCAGTTGCACTGAGACTCAGTCTCAGACTATGTTTGGTCGCATGGGTATCTCGCTTCCCGAAGGCAAGCTGGGTCGGCTCGCGGCGCTGGCGGCGGCGATCACCGGACTCGCGCTGACAGCGACCGGCTGCGGCAGCGGTAGCGGCAGCACGGATACGGCCAGTGGCACGACGGTCATCAACGCCATCGGTGCCGAGAACGAGTACGCCAACGTGCTCAGCCAGATCGGCGGCAAGTACGTCCACGTTTCGTCGATCCTGAACAACCCCAATACCGACCCGCACACCTTCGAGGCGAGCCCGCAGGTGGCGGCGGAGGTCAGCGCGGCTCAGCTGATCGTGCAGAACGGCGTCGGCTACGACACCTTCATGAACAAGATCGAGTCCGCGTCGCCGAATTCGGCGCGCAAGGTGATCACCGTCCAGAATCTGCTCGGCCTGCCCGACAACACTCCAAACCCGCACCTTTGGTACAGCCCGAAGACGATGCCGGCCGCCGCTAAGGCTATGACGGCTGACTTGTCGGCCCTGCAGCCCAGCCACGCCGCCTTCTTCCAGGCCAACCTGAAGAAGTTCGACGCCTCGCTCATTCCCTGGTTCAACGCCATCGCGGCGTTCAAGGCGAAGTACCCGAACACGCCGGTCGCCACCACCGAGCCGGTCGCCGACTACATGCTGCAGGCCGCCGGGACCGATAATCGCACCCCGTTCACCTTCCAGGCGGACATCATGAACGGCGTCGATCCGACACCGGAAGACATTGCGCTGGAGAACGGCTTCTTCACCAAGCATCAGGTCAAGGTCTTCTGCTACAACCAGCAGGTGGTCGACTCTCTCACTACCTCAATCCGGGATACCGCCCTGAAGGCCGGCGTCCCCGTCGTCGGGGTCTACGAGACGATGCCCACTCCTGGCTTCGACTACCAGTCGTGGATGCTGGCCGAGGTGAACGCGCTGCAAAAGGCGGTGGCCGACAAGATCTCCACCCAGAAGCTGTGATGACCGGCGACGAACTGGCCGTTCCTGTGTCGGCGGATTCTGTGTTGGCAGAGATCCTGTCCGTTGACGGTGTCAGCGTGTCGCTGGCCGGGCGGCAGATCCTGGACGAGGTCACGTTCGGCATCGGGCCCGGTGAGTTCACCGGGCTGATCGGTCCCAACGGAGCGGGCAAGACGACGCTGCTGCGGGTAATCCTCGGCCTGCAACGGCCTAGCGCGGGCGAGGTGGCCGTCCAGGGGCGGCCGAGATCCCAGCGGACCCAGCGCGTCGGCTACGTCCCCCAGAAGGTGCTGCTCGATCCGGACATGCCGATGCGAGCCAGGGACCTGGTCGCGCTCGGACTGGACGGCGGCAGATACGGCCTTCGGCTGCCCTCCAGGCAGCGCGGACAGGCGGTCGCGGAGATGCTGCACGCGGTCGACGCCGAGCGGTTCGCCGACGCGCGGGTCGGGAATCTGTCCGGCGGCGAGCAGCAGCGCGTACTGATCGCGCACGCCCTGATCAGCCGTCCCCGGCTCTTGCTGCTCGATGAGCCGCTCGCCAACCTCGACCTGCGCAGCGGCCAGGAGATCATCAGCCTGCTGGCCCGCATCGCCAGGGAGCAGCAGATCGCGGTGCTGCTGTCCGCACATGAGATGAACCCGCTGCTGCCAGTGATGGACCGCATCGTTTACCTGGCCGGCGGCCGCGCGGCGAGCGGACCCACTGACGAGGTCGTCACCACCGAGGTGCTCAGCCGCCTCTACGGCCACCAGGTCGACGTGCTGCACGTGCACGGCCGCGTCCTGGTCGTAGCCGGATCGGGCGACGATCAGCTGGTGCCAGCGCCCCTCCCGGCAGTGCGCCTCCCGACAGGCGAGGCAGGCTGAGCGTCCGTGCACCAGATCTACACGGCCGTGTTCGAACCCGGCTTCTTCGGCAGCGCGCAGGTTCACGTCGCCGTGACCATCGGCGGCATCGTCGCCGTCGTGTCCGCCATCGTCGGCGTATTCACCGTGATGCGCGGGCAGTCCTTCGCCGGGCACTCGCTCGGCGACGTCTCCGCCGCCGGCGGCTCGGGCGCCCTGCTGATCGGGCTCAGCCCGGTAGCCGGCTTCGTCGGCCTCGGCGTCGTCGGCGCGGCCGTGATGGACATGATCGGAGTGCAGCGGCTGCGCGGTCGTGACCTGGCCACCGGCATCGTCCTCGGCGCGGCGATCGGCTTGTCGGCCCTGTTCCTGTATCTCACGAGTGTCACCGGCGCGACGACCGGCGCGACCCAGCAGGTCCTGTTCGGCTCGATCTTCACCACGACTAGCGGCACCGTTCCCATCGTGTCCGTACTCGGCGCGGCGTCGCTCGCCGCCATCGCGCTGATCTACCGGCCCCTGCTGCTCAGCACGGTCAGCCCGGATGTCGCCGCCGCGCGCGGAGTGCCTGTCCGCCTGATCGGCGTGACATACATGCTGGCTCTCGCGGTGGCGGTCGGGCTGTCGTCCCTGGCTATCGGCGCCATCCTGTCGACCGCGCTGCTGATTGGGCCGGCCGCGACCGCACTGCGCCTGACCCGCCGGATGGCCGCCGCGCTCGCCACTGCCTGCCTGATCGGCGTGCTCGCAACCTGGCTCGGCGTGCTGCTGGCCTACGACAGTTACTACTGGGGATCCAGCCACCTCGGGCTGCCGGTCAGCTTCTTTATCGTCGCTGTCATCTTCGTCAGCTACCTCGTCTCAGGGCTGGCAGCCGGCCAGGCCGCCAGGGTCAGAGCCGCGCGCCAGCCCGTCCTCATGCCTGCCGCCGAGCGTGAGGACATCGCCGCATGAGCCAGGCAGCGCCAGCTCGGACGGAGGGCGCATGTTCAGCAGCTTCATGATGAACGCCTGGACCACGGCGACGATCGTCGCCGTGGTGGCCGGCGTCGTTGGCTACTTCGTCGTGCTGCGCGGCTCGGCCTTCCCCGCCCATGCCATCCCCAAGGGTGCCTTCGCCGGAGCTGCCGCGGCCAGCCTGCTCGGCATCAGCACGCTCATCGGCCTGGCCGTCTTCTCACTCCTCGGTGCCCTCGGCATCGGCACCCTCGGACGGCGCGGCCGTCACGACGTCGCAACCGCCCTGGCACTGGTGATGATGCTGGCGCTCGGCGCGGCGTTCCTGTCCCGGACGACCGAGTACGAGCCGGAGATCTACTCGCTGCTGTTCGGCGAGATCCTCGGGGTCAGCACCAGCGAGATCCTGCCCGTCGCGGCCCTCGGCATCGCCTGCATCGCGGCGGTCGCCGTTATCTACCGGCCGCTCATGCTGTCCTCGGTCGTCCCCGAGGTAGCCGAGGCCAGGGGCATCCGCAGCCACCGCATCGAGA
>Ga0210390_10002244_pt1 | contig 17282 bp, 14 predicted proteins | sample IncBWH11OmetaG_FD_161050 | JGI IMG/M metagenome (GOLD analysis project Ga0210390, IMG submission 161050) | Forest soil microbial communities from Barre Woods Harvard Forest LTER site, Petersham, Massachusetts, United States - Inc-BW-H-11-O ... | reverse complement strand
CCGAGGCATTCGACATTGAGTTCGATTTCATCGACCACCAGTTGGTCATCCGAAGCAGCACCGGCGCGACCCGTACGGTGGCGTTGGAACCGAAATCGGTGGCCGAGTTCTATTCGCAGACCATGCATGCACTCGACGAGTTGGGACTGCACACCCGCATCCAGGCACACCCCAACGAGGTAGACCCGGCTTTGCGATTCGACGAGGACGTCGAGCACGCGTCATACGACCCCGTCGCCGCGCAGTTGTTCTGGCGCCAACTGCTTGCGGCCAGCCGGGTATTCGGCCGCTTCCGGTCCCGCTTCGTCGGAAAGGTCAGTCCCGTGCATTACTTCTGGGGTGCAATGGATCTCGCGTGCACCAGGTTCTCCGGCCGCGGCGCGCCCCGCCATCCCGGCGGTGTTCCCAATGTTGGAGACTGGGTAATGGTCGAGGGATATTCGCACGAACTGAGCAGCTGCGGGTTCTGGCCGGGCGGCGGTGAGGAAGGCGCTTTCTACGCCTACGCCTATCCCGAACCTGACGGCTTCGCCGACTATTCGGTGCGGCCCGCAGAGGCCCACTACAGCAAGGAGCATGGCGAGTTTCTCCTTCCGTACGAGGTGGTGCGGCAGGCAGCCGATCCTGACGAGGTGCTGCTGGCATTTTTGCAGGACAGCTACGAAGCGGAGGCGGTCCGCGCCGGCTGGGACCGTAGCGCGCTCGAATGCGACCCGGATCGCTGGAAGGCGTATCAAACCCGGGCATGACTACCACCGGTCCGGCGAAGCCCGTCATGCGCGAGCAGTAGAGCACCTAACATCGGGCGCATGTCGCTACTGAATACCGCTCACGGACCGATCAATACCGCCGACATCGGCGTCACTCTCATGCACGAGCACGTGTTCATCATGACCAGCGAGATTGCCCAGAACTACCCGGAAGCGTGGGGCGACGAAGAGGCACGGATAGCTGACGCCGTCACCCGGCTCAACGAGCTCAAGTCGCGCGGCGTGGACACCATCGTCGACCTCACCGTGATCGGGCTGGGCCGCTACATCCCGCGCATCGCCCGGGTGGCCGCGGAGACGGAACTGAACATCGTCGTCGCGACCGGCTTGTACACCTACAACGATGTCCCCTTCCGGTTCCACTACGAGGGACCGGGCGCGATGCTGGGCGGCCCGGAGATCATGACAGACATGTTCGTCCGCGACATCGAACAGGGCATCGCCGACACCGGCATCAAGGCCGGGATCCTCAAATGCGCCACCGACGAGCCCGGCATCACCCCCGGCGTGGAACGGGTGCTGCGCGCGGTGGCCCAGGCGCACAAGCGCACCGGCGTGCCGATCTCCACGCACACCCACGCGGGGCTGCGGCGCGGGCTCGAGCAACAGCGCATCTTCGAAGAGGAAGGCGTCGACCTGAGCCGGGTGATCATCGGCCATTCGGGTGACAGCACCGACGTCGGCTACCTGGAGGAGCTCATCGCCCCCGGTTCCTATCTGGGGATGGACCGGTTCGGTCTCGACATGCTCTTACCGTTCGAGGAGCGGGTCGGCATCGTGGCGACGATGTGCGAGCGCGGGCACGCCGACAAGATGGTGCTCTCGCACGACGCCAATTGCTACTTCGACGCGCTGCCCGAGGATCTGGTGCCGCAGATGGCGCCGAACTGGCATTACCTGCACATCCACAACGACGTGATCCCAGCATTGAAGGAACGCGGCGTGACCGACGAACAGCTGCACACCATGCTCGTGGACAACCCGCGACGCATCTTTGAGCGACAGGGCGCCTACTCGTGACCCAGAGTGAGCCGGTCCCGCCGATCGGCACCCGGATTTCGGCGCTGGCCGAGCTTGCCCCCGACGAGCCGGCGGTTACCTGCGACGGACGCACGCTGACCCGCGGCGAACTGGACCGCTCGACGAACCGGCTGGCGCGCGCGTACGCGGATCGCGGCGTCGGCGTGGGTGACTACGTGACGATTGTGCTGCCCAACTCCGTCGAATGGGTGCAGGCCGCGGTGGCGTGCTGGAAGCTGGGCGCGGTGCCTCAGCCGCTGTCCCCGCGCCTGCCGGACGCCGAGTTCGAGGACCTGCTGGAACTGCGGCCCCGCGCGCTGCTCGTCGGACGGGACCACCCCGGAACACCCAGCGTGCCAGCGGGTTTCGTGCCGGATCCGGCGTTGTCAGACGGCCCGCTGCCCGAAGCGGTGTCACCGTGCTGGAAGTCGATGGCGTCGGGCGGCAGCACGGGGCGGCCCAAGCTCATCGAGGCCGGCGGCGACAGCCGGCTTCCGCCGGCGTTCGGGTACGCCCTGGGTGCGCAGGAAGGCGATACCACTCTGGTTCCGGTGCCGCTGACCCACAACACCGGCTTCACCAGCGCGACGATCGCGCTGATGATGCGCAATCACCTGGTGCTGATGAGCCGGTTCGACCCGCACGAGTTGCTCCGGCTGATCACCGAGCATCGCCCCCAGCTCGTCACCACGGTGCCGACGATCATGCAGCGGGCGCTGCCGGTCTATCGTGCCGATCCGGGGTCCTATGACCTGTCGTCGATCCGGCGGTTCTGGCACCTGGGTGCACCGTGCCCGCCGGCGATCAAGGAGGCGTGGATCGAACTGCTGGCTCCCGAAAATATCTGGGAGCTGTACGGCGGCACCGAACTTCAGGCGCTGACCATTATCTCCGGAGACCAGTGGCTGACCCACCGCGGCTCGGTCGGCATGGTTGTCAGCGGGGAGATGAAGGTTCTCGACGATGATGGGAATCCCTGCCCGCCCGGTGTGGTCGGCGAGATCTACATGCGGCCCAGTCCCGGCAGCGCGCCGACGTACCGGTACATCGGCACGACGGCGAAATCCCGCGACGGCTGGGACTCGTTGGGCGACCTCGGCTATTTCGACGAGGACGGATTCTTGTACCTGTCCGACCGCCGGGTCGACATGTTCACCGTCGGCGGCCGCAACGTCTACCCGGCCGAGATCGAGAATGCCCTGTCGGCACACCCGGATGTGCTGTCCTGCCTGGTTGTCGGTGTACCTCATGAGGACCTGGGCCAGGTGCCGTACGCATTGGTTCAGGCGGGGTCGGCGCTGGATGAGCAGACAGTGCAGGCGTTTCTGCGCGACCGGATCGCCGGCTACAAGGTGCCGCCCACTGTCGAGTTCGTCGACACCCCGTTACGCGACGACGCCGGCAAGGCGCGCCGCTCGGCGGTCCGCGCCGAGATTATGGCGCGATTGCGTCTTCTTGACGCGGGCTGACGGCGCTGTCGAGCGTGGGCGCGCGCTGTTGCTTTCTGCGAGATTCCCAGCGCCGCAATGCTTCTCGACATGGCGATTCGACGAGCGCATAGCTCACCGCGGCGATGGCAATCGCGAAGATCAGCGTCAGCACCAGCACCTCGGGCATGTGGCCCCTGAAGGAGAATTCGCCGATCACCGGAAACACCATGGTCAACGCCGCAAGATGCCAGATGAAGATGCCGTAGGACCAGCGTCCCAGCGTCACCATCGGCCTAGTGCCCAAAAGCCGATGGCCGGTGTGCGGCCGGTCCAGCACCAGCGGCGCCACCAGGCCCGCCGCCACCAGCGCACCCATCGCGGTCTTCACCGTGAACTGCGTGGCGCTGCTCGGGACCAACCCCGCGGGCCCGGCCAGCGGTGAGGCGGCCACCAGATAAGCCGCCACCGCGACGACGGCCATCAGCACCCGGCGTCGGGCGAGCCGATGCGCCCATCCGAGCGGGCTGTACACCCACTCCGCGAGCAGCATCCCCGCAGCGAACCAGGAGAAGAATGCCGGTGGCCAGTTCAGCGGATTGAGCCCGGCCGCAGCGGCGAAGGGAATCCAGCCCCAAAACCAGCTGGCGACACCGAGAGCCGCGATCGCGGGCACCCGGCCGCGCACCGGCAGCCGGGCCGCCAGCACTGCAAGGATCGGTAATGCCAGATAGAAAGTGACCTCCACCGAAAGGCTCCACATCTGGGTGAGCCCGTGTGTCAACGTCAGCGGCACATACACCTGCGTGAGCGAGAGATTCGCCAGCCACACCGTCAGGCTCGGGTGATCGGCGTCCGGCAGCAGGGTCAGGATCACCACGACGGCCACCAGGTACGCAGGCATGATCCGCACCACCCGCGATCGCAGGTAATGACCGGTCGGCGGGCGCGACCCCAGACCGCGCGCCGCCGCGGCATGTCCGCGCCACAACAAAAATCCCGACAACGCGAAGAACACCGCGACCGCCAGATCGAAGCGACCGAACAGCCGACCGTCGACCCCACCGGAGTGCCCGGTCTGAAATGCGACGTGGGTGACGACGACGCCGATCGCCGCGCATGCCCGCATTCCTTCCACCGCCGGCAGGAAACTACGAGTTCCCCCCACCTGCTGGGCGTCACCATCGTCAGTGCGGGCCATGACGACAGTCTGCCCGCGACGGTGTACCCGACCAACCGGGCACACCCCGTTTACCCACGGTTATCGTCGCAAGGGGACATGAACTGCGACCTTAAATAATGCTGTTAGGGTCGAACGAGTTTTGCTTCGCTGGCCCCAGGTCGGGGCGGTCGGGACGGGCGGGTGTTTGGTGTCCCGAACCGAGTGAGACCAGAAGGAGGTCACGGCGACGTGAACCGAGCAGTCATGCTGCGGATGGCCGCGTGCGGGATCATGGGACTCGGAGCCGCCTTGCTCGTCGCCGCGCTGTTGCTGTGGACCTACACCAGCAGCAGGATCACCAAGATCCCGCTCAACCTGGATGCCACGTTGATCGGTGAGGGCACCGGCACCGCGCTGGACCCAGCGTCCTTGAATAGTCAGAAGCTGGTCGTCGATCACAACGTGCCGCTGGTATCCCAAGAACAGGTCGACGTCGAATCGCCCGCCAACGCCGACGTCGTCACACTGCAAGTGGGTAGCTCGGTTCGACGCAGCGACAAGCAAAAAGACACTGGCCTGCTGCTCGCACTCGTCGACACCGTCACCCTCAACCGCAAAACCGCGATGGCGGTGTCCGATGACACCCATCCCGGCGGGGCCGTCCAGAAACCGCGCGGATTCCACGACGAAAACCCACCCACCAATATCGCGTTGCCGCACGACGGACTGTCCTACCGATTCCCCTTCCACACTGAGAAGAGGACGTATTTGTATTTCGACCCGATCGCGCAGAAGGCGTTCGACGCCAACTACAGCGGAGAGGAAGACGTCAACGGCTTGACCACCTATCGGTTCACCCAAGACGTCGGCTACGACGCCGACGGCAAACTGGCCGAGCCGATCAAGTACCCGTCGCTGTATGCCAACGACGAGGACAGCAAGGTGACGGCCACCGCGGCGACATGGGACGTGCCCGGAGACCCGGACGACAAGATCACCATGACCCGCTACTACGCGGCGCAGCGAACCTTCTGGGTGGACCCGGAGTCGGGGACCATCGTCAAAGAAGACGACCACGCCAATCACTACTTTGCCCGCGACCCGCTAAAGCCTGAGGTGACGATGGTCGACTACAAAGTCACCTCCAACGAGGAGACCATCGAGTCGCAGGTGAATGCCGCGCGCAACGAGCGCGACCGACTGGCGTTGTGGTCCCGGGTCCTGCCGATCAGCTTCACCGCGTCCGGCGTGATCGCGCTGATCGGCGGCCTGCTGCTCGGCTCATTTAGCCTGCGGACCGAGGCAACCCTGCTCGACCCCGGGCTGGACACCGCGGATCACGGCTTCTTCGGCCGCGGCGAACCGCCGGTCGAACGAGTATCCGGCGCTGAGGCCGAGACCGAGAAGCTGCCGACGCCGCCGAGCGACCTGCAGCGGGAGTCGGGGCCACCCGGCGCGGGTCCGCCGAGTTCGGGAAGCCCGCCGACTTCGGGCCCGCCCGATCGGTCCTAGCCGGGCGACGATGCAGCCGGAACGGCTGAAGAGAAGCCCGGCCATCAAACCGAGCCGGGCGACGATGCAGCCGGAACGGCTGAAGAGAAGCCCGGCCATCAAACCGAGCCGGGCCGCGTGAGGCCGGTACCTCGCTGGGTTCTGCAGTCGTCTCGTCCCGGGTACGCACTGGCGTTGGCGCTGCTGGTGACTGCGCCGCTGATCAGCCCGGGATACCTGCTGCTGCGCGACGCGGTGTCCACGCCGCGGTCGTATCTGTCCGACACCGCGCTCGGGCTGATGTCGCCTCCGCGGGCGACGCCGCAGGATTTCGCCATCGCGTTGGCATCGCACTGCGTCGACGGCGGCATCGTGGTGAAGGCGTTGCTCGTCGCGGGGCTGTGGCTGGCGGGTTGGGGTGCCGCCCGGCTGGTCGCCATGGTGTTGCCGGAAGCCGGCGCCAGCGGCCAGTTTGTCGCGATCACGCTGGCGATTTGGAATCCGTATGTCGGTGAACGGCTGCTACAGGGCCATTGGAGCCTGCTGCTCGGCTATGGCTGCCTGCCCTGGGTGGCGACGACCGTGCTGGCGCTGCGATCGACCGACCGGCCTGTCTGGTCAGACCTCTTCGGGCTGATGTTCTGGATCGCGCTGGCCGGACTGACCCCGACCGGGTTGATCCTTGCGGCCGTGGTCGGACTGGTTTGCGTCGCTGTCCCTGTCGGGGGCCCGGGGGCGCCCAGGCCGCGTTGGATGTGCGCCGCCGTCATGTTGGGCACGGCCCTGGTGGCGGCACTGCCGTGGTTGACGGTCGCGGCACTGGGCTTGTCATCGGCCGACCGTATTTGGGCGCGGACCCCGGACGTTGCGGCGTTCGCCGCCCGCGCCGAGCCCGGTCTGGGCACGCTCGGCAGCTTGGCCAGCCTGGGCGGGATCTGGAACGGCGAGGCCGTACCGGCCTCGCGGGCAACACTTTTCGCAGTGCTGTCGGCCGGGGTGCTATTTGCCGTGGTGATCATCGGGCTACCGGCGCTGGTGTGCTGCCGTGCGGCGGTGCCTCTGGTGTTGCTGGCAGCGGTGTCCGTGGTGGTACCCGCCGCATTGGCCACCGGGCCGGGCCTATCCGCGCTGCACGCGATGGTCGAGGCCGCGCCCGGCCTGGGCGTGCTGCGCGACGGGCAGAAGTGGGTGGCGCTGGCGATGCCCGGATACGCGCTGGCCGGCGCCGGCGCGGTGCTGACGTTGCGGCGTTGGCTTGGTTTTTCGGGGCCGGCGGTTCCCGCGCTGGTGTGCTGTGCGGCGCTGCTGCTCGCACTTCCCGACTTGGCGTGGGGCGTAGCAGGGAAAGTCGAGCCGGTGCACTACCCGACCGACTGGACAGCCGTCGCGGCGCTGATCAACCGCGATCCCGGGGAGGTCGCGGTGTTGCCGGCCGACACCATGCGGCAGTTCGTCTGGTCCGGGCGGGCGCCGGTCCTCGATCCGCTGCCGCGCTGGGTGCGCGCCGAGGTACTGATGACCGGCGACCTGATCATTTCGGGTGTGACGATTCCCGGTGAGGGAGACCGGGAGCACCGGGTGCAGCGGCTGCTGTTGGCCGGTGCCGACCCGGTTGCGCTTCGCCGTGATGGCGTGCGATGGCTGGTGGTCGAAGTGGGCACGCCCGGCGATATGGGCTCGGCAGCAAGGACATTCGAGCGCCTGCCGGTGGCCTATCGCGGGCAGGACCTGGTGCTGTATCGGGTCGGCGGCACCTCAGCAGGCGTACCCGCCGATCGTCGACTGCTCGCGCTGATCGCACACCTGGTGTGGTTGGCGACGCTGATCGGCGGAGCTTTGGGTACGACGGTGGTTACCTGGCGTCAGGATGCCCAGCGGGGCCCACGGCCCGACAGACACACCTGACAAAGTTGAGATGTCGTTAATCGACAAGACTCATGCAACGCAAGCTCTGGACTGTCTCCGAACAGCTCACCGGCGTGCCTACCCGATCTGAGCAAATAGCTGCCGGGGCGCTTTCAATGTGAAAGCAAGATGCTAAGCGCTACGCCACTCCGCTGACGCGATCGCCGTCCATCACCGACTCGAGCACGGCGCGCATCGCGTCGGCGCTTTGCGGCCAAGAGAATTCGGCGCTGCGCGCTTGCGCCTTGGCACCGAGCTGATCACGCAGCACCGGATCGTCCAGTAGCTGCTGAAGTCGATTCACCAACTCCGTACGGCTGTCGACCAGCATCCCGGTAACCCCGTCGATGATCGAATCGGCCAGTCCACCGGAAGATCGGTATCCGATGGTGGGCACCGCATGCTGCCCGGCCTCGACCACCGCCAAACCCCAACCCTCTTTGCGGGAGGGCAGCACGTGCACCCAAGACTGTTGCATCACATGGTGTTTGGTGACGTCGTCAATATGCCCGTGGAATGTCACCGCGTCGCTGATGCCAAGCGACGCCGCGTGGTCGACCAAGCGCCGCGACCACCATCCGCCGCCGACGATATCGAGATGCAGCCCGGGAATCGATGGCCGCAACCGGGCCACCGCAGCTAGCGCGTCCTCGATCTGCTTGTGTGGTACCAGCCGGGACAACACCAACACCCGCGGGGTGGCCGCCCGCGGGCCACCCAAGGACGCCTCGGGCGCTTCGTCAAGGCCGTTGCGCACCAGCGCGATTCGCTCGTCACCGACACCCAGGCCGACCAGGTCACGGGCCGACGGCAGTGAAACCGTGACGTACTGATTACGGCGGTGCAGCCTCGGCGACAACCGCGACTCGACGAACCAGCCCAGCCGACCCAGCACCCGCCCGGCCACCGGCCACTGTTCCCGATGGCAGTGATGCACCAAGATCGCTACCCGCCGCCCGTAGACCAACCGCGCCAGAAACGGCAAACCATTCTGGGTGTCAACGACCACATCCGGGCGAACCCGCCGCAGCGGCCCCACCCCCAAACGCGCCGCCGCCATCGCCAACAGCGCCCACACGTAGACCGAATACCGCCCGCCTGCGCGGCTGATCCGCACGCCGTCGATCACTTCCCGCCGCGCCGCGCCGGCGTAGCGGGCGGTGCGGAGTGTGACGCTCACGCCGGACGCGGCCAGTTGAGCGCCGATGCGCTGCAGGTAGGTTTCACTGCCCCCGCCCTGCGGGTGCCCGATATCGCGCCAGCTCAGCAGCAAGACGGAGCGAAGGTCAGACATGGTTTGCCAGCCTAGCGGGCCGTAGGGTTGGCCGGTGGCCGTGACTGATCTGTTCGCGCGCCGAGCGACCCTGTCCCGATCGGTGCGGCTGCTGTCAGAGTTCCGCTACGAGCAGCCGGATCCGGCCCGGTTTTACCGCACGCTGGCAACCGACACTGTGGCCATGGTGAGCGATCTCTGGCGGTCGGTCCACGGCGAGTCTGCGTCTGGTCGCACGCTGCTCGACGTCGGCGGCGGCCCCGGTTATTTCGCCGCCGCATTCGCCGATGCCGGTGTCCGCTACATCGGCGTGGAACCGGACTCGAGCGAAATGCATTCGGCTGGAACGTCTTTGCCACGGGCATCGGACACATTCGTCCGAGCGTCCGGCATGGCGCTGCCGTTCGCCGATGACTCGGTGGATATCTGCCTGTCGTCCAACGTTGCCGAGCACGTACCGCGACCCTGGCAGCTCGGCGGCGAAATGCTGCGGGTGACCAAGCCAGGCGGCCTCGCGGTGCTGTCCTACACGGTCTGGCTCGGTCCGTTCGGCGGCCACGAAATGGGCCTCACGCACTACCTGGGCGGAGCCCGGGCCGCTGCGCGTTATGCGCGCAAGCACGGCCATCCGGCCAAAAACAACTACGGCTCGTCGTTGTTCGCGGTGTCGGTGGCGGACGGCCTGAATTGGGCGGCGAGCACCGGCGCGCTGGTTTCCGCGTTCCCGCGCTACCACCCCAGATGGGCGTGGTGGCTGACGACGATACCGGTGATACGTGAGTTCCTGGTGAGCAATTTGGTGCTGGTGCTGCGACCGCAATGAGGCCGTAGTGCCTGTTGACTGAAACGTGTTCTCGTTTTGCGATCGGCTGGGTAGGGTGGCGCTCAGGCCACCGGCGATGATGCAGAGCCGGAGCGATGAGGAGGAACGGCGCAAATGACCGACTTTAAGACGGAATACGACAAGCTTTTCATCGGCGGCAAATGGACTGAGCCGTCGACCTCCGAGGTCATCGAGGTGCATTGCCCGGCCACCGGCGAATACGTCGGGAAGGTGCCGATGGCGACTGCGGCCGACGTGGACGCCGCCGTCGCGGCGGCGCGCGCGGCCTTCGACAACGGCCCCTGGCCGAGCACGCCACCGAAAGAGCGTGCGGCCGTCATCGCCAATGCGCTCAAACTGCTGGAGGAGCACAAGGACGGTTTCACCAAGCTGCTCGGCCTCGAGACTGGCCAGCCGCCGATCTCCGTCGAGACGATGCAGTGGATGAGTGGGATCGGGGCGCTGAACTTCTTCGCCGGCCCCGCCGTCGACCAGGTCAAATGGCAAGAGACCCGCAATGGCGGCTACGGGCAGACCATCGTCCACCGCGAGCCGATCGGCGTGGTGGGCGCGATCGTGGCGTGGAACGTGCCGCTGTTCCTGGCGATCAACAAGCTCGGTCCGGCGTTGCTGGCCGGGTGCACGGTGGTGCTCAAGCCGGCCGCTGAAACCCCCTTGAGCACAAACGCTTTGGCGGAAGTGTTCGCCGAGGCCGGACTTCCCGAGGGCGTGCTGTCGGTGGTGCCCGGCGGCATCGAGACCGGCCAGGCGCTGACGTCCAATCGCGACGTCGACATCTTCTCCTTCACCGGCAGTTCGGCCGTCGGCAAGGAAATCGGCCGCCGCGCGGCGGAGATGCTCAAGCCGTGCACGCTGGAACTCGGCGGCAAATCGGCGGCCATCGTCCTCGACGATGTCGACCTGGCCGCTGCGATCCCGATGCTGGTGTTCTCCGGAATCATGAACACCGGGCAGGCCTGCGTGGCCCAGACCCGCATCCTGGCGCCACGCTCGCGATACGACGAAATCGTAGACGCGGTTAGCGCTTTCGTGCAGGCGCTGCCGGTCGGGACGCCGTCTGACCCGGCGGCCCAGCTCGGATCGCTCATCTCCGAGAAGCAGCGCGCCCGGGTCGAGGGCTACATCGCCAAGGGCGTCGAGGAGGGCGCGCGGCTGGTGTGCGGCGGCGGCCGCCCCGAAGGCCTGGACAGCGGTTTCTTCGTCGAACCGACGGTGTTTGCCGACGTCGACAACAAGATGACGATCGCCCAGGAGGAGATCTTCGGACCGGTGCTGAGCATCATCCCCTACGACACCGAGGAAGACGCGATCAAGATCGCCAACGACTCGGCCTACGGACTGGCCGGTAGCGTGTGGACAACCAATGTGCCACGGGGCATCGAGATCTCGGAGCAGATCCGCACGGGGACGTACGCGATCAACTGGTATGCCTTCGACCCCTGCTGTCCGTTCGGCGGCTACAAGAACTCCGGCATCGGCCGGGAGAACGGACCGGAAGGCGTCGAGCACTTCACCCTGCAGAAGAGCGTGCTGATGCCGATGGGTTACACCGTCGACAGCTAGCGGCCGCCTTCCCTCGAGTGTGCGGCCAGCCGCACATTCGCGCCCGAGCGTGCGGCTGGCCGCACAGTCGAGCTACCAGCCGATCAGAACGCCTCTTCGCGCAGATCCATGACCGCTAGGTCGACATTTGCGGCGATCCCGCGATCAGCGGTCAGCCGCGGGAGCACGTTCTTGACGAAAAAGTTTGCTGCAGCGACTTTTCCGCAATAAAACGCCCGGTCGGCCGATGTCGGGTCGCGATCGAGCGCCGCCAGCGCGATCTCCGCGTGGCGGAGCAACAGCCATCCGATCAGCAGATCGCCGACGGCGAGCAGGAAGGGCACCGACTCCAAGCCCACTCGATAGAGTTCGCGGGAGCTCTGCTGAGAGTCGACCAGGTATCCGGTCATGGTGTTGACCCAGGCTTGCAGGTCGTCGACTGCGGTGGCCAGCTGCGAACGGGCGTCGGCGAGTTCGGGGCGGGCATCGTCACTGTCGATGAACGACTCGATCTGGGCGACCAGATGTTGAAGCGCCACACCGTGATCGCGGACGATCTTGCGGAAGAAGAAGTCCTGCGCCTGGATCGCCGTGGTGCCCTCGTAGAGGCTGTCGATCTTCGCGTCGCGGATGTACTGCTCGATCGGGTAATCCTGCAGGAAGCCGGATCCACCAAAGGTTTGCAGCGATTCGGTCAAAGTCTGATAGGCCCGCTCGGAGCCCACGCCCTTCACGATCGGCAGCAGCAGATCGTTGACCCGTTCCGCCAACGCAGCGTCGGCGCCCGATACGACGGCGGCCGCCGCCGGGTCCTGGTGGGCGGCGGTGTAGAGATACAGCGCGCGCAGGCCTTCGGCGTAGGACTTCTGCATCATCAACGCTCGGCGCACATCAGGGTGGTGCAAGATGGTGACCCGCGGCGCCCTCTTGTCGGTCATCTGGGTGAGGTCGGCTCCCTGGACCCGAGTCTTGGCGTATTCCAATGCATTCAGGTAACCCGTCGACAACGTCGCAATGGCCTTGGTACCTACCATCATTCGCGCATACTCGATGATCTTGAACATTTGCGCGATCCCGTTGTGGCTGTCGCCGACCAGCCATCCCTTCGCCGGGACTCCGTGCTGGCCGAATGTCAGTTCACACGTGGCCGAAACCTTCAGGCCCATTTTGTGTTCCAGCCCGGTGACGAATACCCCGTTGCGCTCGCCCGGTTCGCCGGTCTCGGGGTCGAGCAGGAATTTGGGTACCAGAAATAGGCTCAATCCCTTGGTACCGGGCGAGGCGCCCTCGGGCCGGGCCAGTGCAAGGTGCAGGATGTTCTCGAACAGGTCGTCGGTGTCGCCGTTGGTGATGAATCGCTTGACGCCGTCGATGTGCCATGTGCCGTCGCCCTGGTCGATCGCCTTGGTGCGGCCGGCCCCGACGTCGGAACCGGCGTCGGGTTCTGTGAGCACCATGGTGGCGCCCCAGTTGCGGTCGATCGCCATCGATGCCCAGTGCCGTTGCTGCTCATTGCCAATGCCATAGAGGATGTTCGCCATAAACGGCCCGGCCAAGAACATGAACACCGGCGGGTTGGCGCCGAGCACCAACTCGTTGATTGCCCATTGCACGATCGACGGCGCCGGCACACCGCCGACGTCTTCGTTGAGCCCGACCCGGAACCACTCGCCGTCGCGCCACGCACTCAGCGACTTCTTGAACGGTTCGGGCAGGCTCACGACATGGGTGTCGGGGTCGAACGTCGGCGGATGCCGGTCGCCGTCGGCAAACGACTCGGCCACCGGCCCCTCGGCCAACCGGGCTGCCTCGGAAAGCATCTCCCGCACCGATTCGACGTCCAGGTCGCCGAACGCTTCGTCGGCCAGCACCTGCTCCAAGCCCAGCGTTTCGAACAGGTTGAATTCCAGGTCGCGCACATTGCTCTTGTAATGGCCCATGGCTAACGCCTTCCACGATCCGCTGGGCCGAGCCTAACGCGGTTAGCGGCCCTGGAATCGCGCTTGGCGCCGCTCGACGAACGATTGCACGCCTTCGGCAGCGTCGGCGGTGGCGAATAGGGCCGCCACATCCGGTCGTAGCCGCGCTATGGCAGCTGCGTCGCCCTGATCGCGGGCCAGATGCGCTGACGCCAGCGTGGCGCGCACGGCAAGCGGCGCGGCGCGCTGCGCGATGGTGTGGGCGATCTCGCGGGCGCGCGCCAGGGCGGCCGCGGCGTCATCGGCCACCTCTTGGACCAGACCGATCCGGTGCGCCTCGGCGGCGTCGAACTCGTCGCCAGTGAGCAGCCAGCGCATGGCGTTGCCCCATCCGGCCTCGCGGGGCAGTCGCAGGGTGGCGCCACCGAAGGGATAGATGCCGCGCTGCACCTCGAGCTGCGCGAACCGGGTGCCCGTCGCCGCGATGCGGACATCGGCGGCCAGCAGCAGCTCGATGCCCAGGGTCATGCACCAGCCATGCGCTACCGCGATCAGCGGCGTGGTCCAGGAGCCGTCTAGACGCCACGGGTCCCGTCCGTCGGCTGGCAGCGGCAGGTCGCCGGAGGCGATATTGGGACCGACGTCGACAAGGTCCAGACCGCCGGTGAAGTGCTCGCCGTGCGCGAAGAGCACACCGACGCGCACCGACGCATCCGACTCGAGCAGGCCATGGGCGCGGGCCAGGTCGGTGAGCATCGCCTGATTGAAAGCATTCCTTTTCTGCGGCCGGTTCAGGCCGATCAGCAAGACGTGTCCGTCCCGCTCCAATGTCACGGTGTCCAGGGCCGGCAGGACCGGCGCGTTGTCGGGTGGGGTGTTGGCCATCGGCACAGTCAAGCGCAGCGGCGAGAATTATGCAATGGAGCATAATTCTCGCCGCGTTACGCTCCCGCCCCGCCAGACCCTTGACAGGTCCAAATGAGGGCACTTGCAGGGATTGCCGCCTATCGGACAGCCGTTGATTTGCGTATCTTACGGCTGTCTTATATGGTCCATAGCATAATCGTGGGTTGGTTGATACGGCGCACGACGGGACCAGATAGCCCAGGAGAAGATCATGTTGATCGTTGAGTTCAATCTCGCCGGCTACCACTTCACCCGGGAGATTCCCGACCTTCGCCGCAAGTCGTTGCGGTCCGTGCGGTTCGATCGACGTGCCATGCACTGGCGAATTCCGCATCTCCGCGACCCGCACGCTGCGTGACGGCCGGACGGTAAAGGGAAGCACGACCATGTCGTTGACAACGCGGCCGACGCCTGCCCGCAGCAAGCGCGGGAATACCCGAACAAATATGCTGATCAGCGCCGCCGAGGTGATGCGTGAACGCGGCGCCGCGGGCGTGACCATCGACGAGGTGCTCACCCGCAGCGGCGCACCCCGTGGCTCGGTCTACTACCACTTTCCCGACGGCCGCAATCAAATCGTCGCCGAGGCGCTCCGGTATGCCGGGGACGCGATCACCGCCGACATCGACGACGCCGCCGGGCGGGGTGCGAAAGTGCTGTTGCGGCAGTTCGTCAAATTCTGGGAAGGCGCGCTGGTTGATAGCGATTTCAACGCCGGCTGTCCCGTGGTGGCCGCGGCGATCGGCTGCGCCGATGACGAAGTCCGGTTGGCCGCCGAGGCTGGACGGATTTTCGCCCACTGGCGCACGGCGCTGACGCGCGCGTTTGTCGCCGACGGCTTCCTCGAGCCGGATGCCGACTCGCTGGCGGTAATGTCGATCGCCGCACTGGAAGGCGCCGTCGTGCTTTGCCGCTCCACACGCAGTGCCGACCCGCTGGGAAAAGTCCACGATCAGCTCGAATTCCTGGTTAAAGCAAGGGAATTCGTCCGCCGCAACGGACTGGCCGAGCGCCAGTAGCGACGAAAAGACGTAAAAGCCCCACGCGGTTTAGCAGGGGCTTTTCCGTCTGGTGGCCGGGCAGGGCCCGGCGAACACCGCTGGAGGTTAGTCGCTGGCCGGCAGCGGTTTGGCTTCCTTGAGGCTGAGCGCGGTCCCGCCGACAGCCAGGGTTCCAGCACCCGCCTTGGTAACCAGTACCTCGGCACCGGTCTCGTCCACGTAGCGCTTGCCCATCACGTTGCCGTCGGCGAAGCCCGGATCCAGTTCACCGGAACGCACCGCGTCCAACGCCACCATCGGTGCGCCGCCACAGCGCAAATCGTCGAGGCTGTCCGCGCTTCGGACGACGATGACCTGGGTGTCGCACACCTGGCTGGCCAGGCGGGTTCCGTTCTTGATCATGATGTTTGGTTCCTTACTGCTCGGCTGGAGCGGCACGAAGCTCGTCGACAATTTCGCGGCGTAGCACCTTGCCTGTCGCATTGGTGGGCAGCTCGTCGCGAAAGACTACTCGGTCGGGGGTGCGCGAACCCCGCAAGCTCTTGCGGACGTGCTCACGCAGCTCCTCGGGATCGGGGTCGGCGCCGGCCGCCGGCACCACCACCGCGACGATCGCCTGCCCCCACTGCGGATCGTCGACGCCGACCACGGCGACGTCATGCACATGGGCGTGCTCGATCAGCACGTCCTCCAGCTCGGCGGGCGCGATGTTCTCACCGCCCCGGATGATGGTGTCGTCGCTACGCCCCCCGATGAACAGGTAGCCAGCTGCATCGAGGGTGGCGATGTCTCTGGTCGGGAACCACCCGTCGGCGTCGAGCACCGAGCCGATCCCGGTGTAGCGGCCGGAGACCTGGTCACCTCGAACGAACAACTCACCGGTCTCCCCCGGCCCGAGCACGGTGCCGTTCTCGTCACGGATCTGGACCTCGATGCCGGGCACCGGTTGCCCGACCGAACCCAACCGCTTGACGACCGCGGGATCCGAAGCAGCCTGCGCCTGGCGGTGATCCTCCGGGGTGAGCACGGTGATCGTGGAACTCGTCTCGGTCAGACCGTAGGCGTTGACGAACCCGACGTCCGGCAGTAGCTCAAGGGCCCGGCGGACCAGCGGCAGAACGACTTTCGAGCCGCCGTAGGCCAAGTTGCGCAGCGACGGCAGTTGATGGTCGCCGTCCTCCAGCACGGTGACGATGCGGTCGAGCATGGTGGGCACCACGGTTGCGGTGGTGACGTGCTCGGCGTTGATCAGCCGCACCCATTCCTGCGCGTCGAACGTGGGCAGGTAGACCATTTTGCGGCCGGCGTACAGGTTCGACAGCGCCGCGCCGACCCCTGCGATGTGATACGGCGGCACGCAGATCAGCGCCGCGTCGGTCGGCTCGGCCGACTCGAATTCGACCGTTCCGGTGACGTAGCTGGTCAGGTTGTTGTGCGTGAGTTCGACGGCCTTTGGCTGCGACGTGGTGCCCGAGGTGAACAGCACGATCGCGACCGCGTCCGGGTCGGGAAACTCCGCTGGGTTTTCAGATGGGGCCGCGTCACGGGCCTGCGCACAAAACTCGTCGGAATCGGTGACGCGCTGACCGGCGTCACGCAGCATCTCGCGGTAGCGGCTGTCGACGATCACCAACGGTTCGGGCAGCCGCCGGATCAGCGCTTGGATGCCTTCGGCGGAGAGGCGGTAGTTGATCGGCGTGAAGGCCAGCCCGGCCCGCGCCGACGCGAAGATCAGCAGCGGGAGCATCGCGCCGCCGGTGCCGACGTAGACGACATGGTTGGCGTTCGATCCGGCGATGATGCCGGCACCGCCGTCGGCGAGATCGCTGAGCTGCTGCGTCGTCAGCCGGGTGTCCCCCGAGACGATGGCCGTGCGGTCGGGATTGCTCGACACGGCCATCTCGAGAAGTAACGAAATGCTCATCCTCGAACTTTCTGTCGTTACACCCGTTACAAAGGTCGCAAGAAGTGTCATGCTTCGCCTGGGCTTAGTTTAGATCATGCAACTATCTGCCGATCGGG
>Ga0210390_10002239_pt1 | contig 17302 bp, 15 predicted proteins | sample IncBWH11OmetaG_FD_161050 | JGI IMG/M metagenome (GOLD analysis project Ga0210390, IMG submission 161050) | Forest soil microbial communities from Barre Woods Harvard Forest LTER site, Petersham, Massachusetts, United States - Inc-BW-H-11-O ... | reverse complement strand
CCTGGAGATTTTGCCGAATGCTTTCGCTGGCTCCCCTAGGGCGCAGGCGTTTCAATTGGCTTTCTCTGGCTACGATTGCACGCACCAGCTCAATTCTGAGAATTACAGGACGCTGGTTGTTGACTTAACGCCGCCGCTCGAGGAATTGCGCAAGAAGCTCGATAGAAAATGGCGGAATCAACTAACCGGCGCGGAAAAAAACAATCTGAATATCGTCGCGGGAACATCCGCTGAACTGTACAAGTCCTTCTCTGAGCTCTATGTGCAGATGTGGGAGCGCAAAAAGTTCAAAACCACTGTGAGCATCGAAGAGTTTGGCCGTATCCAGCAAAGCCTGCCTGAAAATCAGCGGATGCGCATAATACTCTGTTTGCAGGAAGGCAAGCCTGTCGCCGGAGTCGTTTGTTCCGCGATAGGGAATTCCGCGATTTATTTGCTCGGAGCCACCAACGAACAGGGGATGAAGCTGAAAGCGGCTTATCTTCTGCATTGGACGCTGATGCAATGGCTAAAGGAAAAAGGCGTCCACTATTACGATCTAGGCGGTATCGACCCCGAGGCGAACCCGGGCGTATATCACTTCAAGAGCGGTTTTTCCGGCGAAGATCTGTCCCATATCAACTCCCTGACCACTTGCGACAGCAAAATGAGCATGGCGCTGGTGAAGACAGGTCACGCGCTCCGTGAAGGTTGGAAAAGTTTTCAGTCGCGCCACGGGCAAACCTGACGCGATCCCGTCCAGAGAGGAACAAGTACTTTGAACCGCGGAAAGCAGCAACAAATTGCATTACCGCCAGCTCGTCTCGACATTTCCGTCGTCATTGTCAGCTGGAATGCAAAGAGTTATCTGGAGGAGTGTCTCACAGCGCTGACCGAGTCGCCTGGCAGGCACACAACGGAAATAATCGTCGTGGATAACGCGTCCTCAGACGGCTCGCCGGAAATGGTGGAAGCCAATTTCCCGCAGGCCCGCCTGATCAAGAGTGAACAAAATCTTGGCTTTGCGACGGCAAATAATATGGGAATCCGGGAAAGTTCGGGCCGCTATGTCAGTTTGATCAATTCCGACGCGAAAGTCTTGGGCAACTGCCTGGATCTCCTGGCGGACTATCTCGATAAACATCCTGATGTGGGCAACGTCGGCCCGAAAGTGTTGAACCGGGACATGACTCTACAGGGTACTTGTCGCCGGTTCCCCACTCTTTGGAACAATTTCTGTCAGGCCAGCGGGCTCGCCAGGATATTCGGGAAAAGCAGATTCTTCGCTAACGAGCACATGACCTTTTTCCCCCACGATCGGGAGATGGATGTGGACGTCCTTGTCGGCTGTTTCTGGATGGTCCGCAGGGCAGCGTTAGAGGACGCCGGATTGCTCGATGAGGATTTCTTCATGTATGCCGAGGACGTCGATTGGTGCAAAAGATGCTGGGATTCCGGGTGGCGCGTAGTTTTCTACCCAGAGCCGCAGGCCATTCACTATCGCGGCGGAAGCTCAGCGAATGATCCAGTTCGCTTTGCGGTAGAGCAACAGCGCGCCGTTATGCACTACTGGGCAAAGCATCATGGGCCGCTGGGACGGTTTGGGATAGGGACGATCTTGTTTTTCAGGAGCTTGTTTCGCTACCTGTGGGGAATCACTTCCCGGGTGTTCCGATCCTCAGCCACGGCAGACGATGATAAGCGCGTGCGCGTGAGCAGTGCCTGTATGCACGCACTGGTATCGAGCGGCGGAGGCAAGAAGGAATAGTGCCAGCGATGTTCAAGAGATGTATTTCTTACTCATTTTTGCAACTATCAATGTATTGCATGCAGTCTGTTTCCTCGGTGATACTTGGAAGCACTGATGGGGCAGTGTATGGCGTTGGTTTGGAGAAACGAACGGTTGTTTGTGACGGTGATCCGCCTAGATTGATGCTTTTGTCCACCAGGCACAATTTGCTCCGTGCTCAGAGCTGTGCGAACTCCGAGCCAGGACGCACCAGGACTGCGAAACCATTGGGAACTTTCCTGCTACATCGGGGGAAACATTCCTATTGCGGCGGTCGTGAGTTACGTTACGAAAAAATTCAAGCATTGAGCGAGGTAGCGGGTTGATGAAACGCGACGAGTTTCTTCTGCAAATGGATGAGATTCTTGGACTACAACCGGGAACGCTTCGGGGCAATGAAAAACTCGAGGATTTGGAGAACTGGGATTCTACAGCCCTCATCAGTCTGATCGCGCTTGCGGAAAGCAGCAACAATGTTTCGATCGCTCCCGAAGAAGTCGTCGATTGTTCGACCGTTGCCGACCTCCTGCGCCTCGCTCAAGTGGACGGGAATGCCGCGTAAGCGTGCATCTCCTTAGAACGCATAAAGATGAGCGACCGTCCGGTGCCATTGTGATAAAAACCTTACACCAACCCACCAATCAAATTCCTTCACCGCTGCGTAACGCTGCGGGTGTCCCGTGATGGGGAATTGCATGACGTCAGAGTCCAAGAGCCTACAACCCGGTATCCCGAAAGCGTTTCGTTATCCGATTGACGTGGCAACCATCCTGCGCAAGCGGCAGTCTCTTCGCAAGGAGCTGTTACTACAGCCAAATCTCCTACAGACGCGTGTTGCAATTCTGGGTGGTTCAACGACAGCCGAAGTTAAAAGCATGCTGGATCTGTTCCTGCTGGCGCAGGGAATCCAGGCCACTTTTCATGAATCGGGATACAACCGCTATCGCGAGGATGTGCTTTTCGAGAACCCGGAGTTATGGAAGTTCAAACCTGAGATTGTTCTGATTCATTCGACTTGGCGCAATGTATCGGAATTTCCTGAATTGCTGGGCTCCGAAGCCGATGTTGAACAACACGTCCGGCGCGAAATGGACCGCTTTGAGTCTATCTGGGAAAAAATCCACACCCAGTTGGGAGCGCTGATTATCCAGAACAACTTCGATCTGCCCAATCTGCGGCCGATAGGGAATCTGGAAGCTTCTCAGCCGTTTGGCCGAGTGAACTTCCTGATGAGGCTAAACGCGGAGTTCGCAAAATACGCGCGCACGCACTCGCGCTTTTTGATCAACGACATTCTCTATCTTTCTGCACAGGTAGGGCTCGCGAATTGGTTTACGCCGAGCTATTGGTACAACTTTCATATGGCGCTGAGCCCGACGGCAACCATTGCCTTCGCCCACAACGTCGCCGGAATCCTTAAATCGGTTTACGGCCGCTCCAAAAAGTGTCTCGTGCTCGATTTGGACAATACCGTTTGGGGTGGCGTCATTGGTGACGATGGCGTACAAAACCTGATTCTCGGCCGCGACCACGCCATGGGTGAAGCCTTCCTGGATTTCCAGCATTACGTGCAGAATTTGCAGCGCCGCGGCGTGATTCTGGCCATCTGTTCGAAAAACGATGAAGCAAACGCGAAAGAAGGCTTCACGCATCCGGACAGCATTCTTAAGCTCGAGGATTTCAGCGTTTTCAAAGCCAATTGGGATCCAAAGCCCGGAAATATCCGCCAGATTGCCGCGGAATTAAATATTGGCCTGGACAGCATCGTATTTGTCGACGACAACCCTGCCGAGAGAGCTCTCGTCTCGGATCAACTGCCCGAAGTAGCCGTGCCCGAAGTGGGCTCGGACGTTTCTCGCTTCGCGGAAGTGCTGGAGCAGGAGCGCTACTTCGAAGTGGACAAGTTGGTTCAGGACGACGTCAATCGCGCGGCCTTCTACAATTCGAATGCGCAGCGCAACACATTTCAGTCTGGCTTTCAGGATTACGGAGAATTCCTCGCCTCGCTAGAAATGACCGCGGAGATTGCGCCGTTCACTCCCGTCTATCAGGACCGCATCACGCAGTTAATTAATAAGACCAATCAATTCAACCTTACCACCCGCAGGTACACGATTGCGGAAGTAGAATCGATGAGCCAGGACCGGGGGTTTATCACGCTCTGGGGTCGACTGGTTGACCGCTTTGGTGACAACGGCCTGGTGTCTGTCCTCATCGGCCGTGTTCTGGATCGAAGCGTGGAGATCGACATATGGCTGATGAGTTGCCGCGTTCTGAATCGCGAGATGGAACTCGCCATGTTTGACGCTCTTGTCGAGCAATGCCAGGCGCGTGGCATACATGAAATCGTGGGCATGTACATTCCGTCAAAGAAAAACGGAATGGTCGCCAATCACTACGCCAGCCTCGGCTTTACTATCGCCAGCGAAACCGCTGACGGCCAAGCGCGGTGGTCCTTTCCTGTCACCCCGGCGTATTTCGCCAGAACTCGCCATATCCGCAGAGCCACTGTCTCGGATTTTGTACCGAAACCTTGAGGTCATAAAGCAACCATCACCATGGGCATCTCCGACTCCATCGACCGGCTGAACGCGTATTATTCTCGCCACGGTTTTGCGGCGACCATTCGCCGCGCCGTCGTAGGTACCAACCGAGCACTTTTCGCCAATCGCATGGTCGTCCTTTATTGCGATTTAACGGAATTGACTCCGCGGAGCACGAAACTGTCCAGCTCACTCAAGTTTCAGCGTCTCAGAAGCGAGCATGAATTCGATCCTCAGGATTTGCAGGAGATCGCCAGCTTGTGGAATCCGAAGCAGGCGCAGCGGAATATCGCGGAGCGCTTCGAAAAGGGCGCTTCCCTGTGGCTCATCAAGTCCGCCGGCAACCTGGCCGGATACGGCTGGACGATCCGGGGATGCACGATTGCTCGTTATTACTTTCCTCTAGGGCCGGACGATGTGCAGCTCTTCGATTTTTCCGTGCTGCCAAAATTTCGCGGACGCGCTCTTCACTGGGTTTTAACCTTTCATATATTGCGTGCTTTAGCGGCAGAAGGTGCGACGCGCGCCTTTGCTGATACTGCGGAATGGAACCGTGCACAGTTGTCCTCTTTCAAGATGACCCCGTTTCGCCGGTTGGGGCTGGTCCGGACCTTTAAGCTTCCGGGGAAGATGATCATCAGTTGGGTCAACGGTGGGGCTCCCGAGCAGACGCCGGCGGCAAAGCCTGCGCAGAGTGAAGATGCCAAAGTTGCGGTAGGCTCGCATGAGTAACGAGCCAGCCGCAAATCCTTGCCTGCCCAGTCAACCCAAATTGCACCACGTTGGCTTTGTTGTAGCTTCCATCCAGCAGAGCGCACCTTCCTTTGCGGAATCTGTGGGTGGCACGTGGGACGGGAAGATAATTTTCGACCCGGTTCAAAAAGTCTGCGTGAGCTTTTTGCAGGGTGCGAACGGCAATCATCCCATGATTGAATTGGTGGAACCGGGAGGCCGGGATTCGCCGGTTTCGCGCTTCTTGGAACGAGGCGGCGGGCTTCATCATTTGTGTTATGAGGTGGACGATCTGGAATCGCACCTCGCGTTCTGCAAGTCCGTAAAAAACATCGTGATTCGTCCCCCTGTCCCAGCCGTTGCCTTTGGCGGCCGCCGCATTGCCTGGGCAATTTCCCGAAAAAGGCTGTTGATGGAGTTCCTGGAGCGCTACGCCACCAAGCAGTGAGTACGCCCTCCGACGACGATGACCTCTTTTTGAGTAGGCCGGTAGTCCTACGGAAAAGAGCAGAAGTTTTCCTTCACTATTTACACGTTGGAGCGTTCTTGTGCAAAAAACGCCGTGATTATATATATTGCCTAGAATCATAGGCTTACCGGCGCCAAAGGTTGCGGCATGCTTCCGCCTGTGGAAAACTGCGGCATATTAATTGCTAATCTTTAGAAATACTGGTATTCCGGTGCTACAGCACACTAGTATTCCTGGCCTATTGCTCGACCCGCGCCGGGTCCTTAAAGTTATCTGAGGCTAGCTGAACCTATGCCAATGACGAGTCAAAACTTGCTTCTGGAAGTCGACAAAATTCTCGGTCTACGCCCGGGCACGCTTCGCGGTCACGAGCGACTGGACGAGCTGGAGAACTGGGACTCTACCGCTCTCATCAGTTTTGTGGCGCTGGCCGAGGGTCAGAACGGCGTCCAGATCTCGCCGGTCCAGATTGTAAGTTGCTCCACCGTGGACGACCTGCTTCGGTTGGCCATCATGCAGGGAACCCCTATTTGAAGTTAGCAAGATACCCGATGGAGTAACTTTTTCGGCTGTCACTCTTGTAGAAACTGTGTTATAAATCGGCTCCCCGCGCAGAATCTTCGCATCACAATAGTGTAATCAGGTTTAATGTCTGAGCATTTCCAGCGTGCATGGATATGGCTATGTTGAGATACGCAAACCGCCTCATTGCTTATTATTCTCGTCACGGCCTGCTTGCAACTTTGCGGCGGGGAAAACTCGCGGCTCGACGCGCGCTGTTTGCTAATCGCCAGGTCGTGTTTTACTGCGACCTGACGAAGCAGATGCAAGTCGTAGCGGAACTTCCTTCTTCGCTCCACGTAGAGCGGCTGACAAACTACACCCAGCTCAACGCAGAGGATTTGAAAGAGCTGACAAGTTTCTGGAATCCAAAGCAGGCGCACCGCAATATCCAGGACCGCTTCGAGCGGGGAGCGATGCTTTGGATGATCCGCTCGGGAGACAAGTTGGCGGGATACGGTTGGACTGTGCTGGGCCACACGATCGCCCCTTATTTTTTCCCCGTCGGCGAGAATGACGTACAACTCTTCGATTTCTACGCGTTTCCGAAGTTTCGCGGCCGCGCCATCCACTTGCTCCTGATCGCCTACATCCTGCAAACCATGGCGGCCGAGGGAAGAACGCGCGCGTTTGGCGACACCGCGGAGTGGAACGATGCGCAGTTGGCGTCCTTCACCATGACTCCCTTCCGGCGTCTGGGCTTTGCCAGATTTATGACCATTTTCGGTCACAACTTTGTGACCTGGTCCGGAGTGGATCCTGCACCCACGCCCTGCAAGGCTGAGAAACAAACGGGCAACGCTCCCTCCACGGCTAGCGCGGTCTAACAAATCTTCATCATCCGATCAATCGTATCCCCGCGGTACAAATTCTCCCCGAAAGCCAAACGCGCGTTGAGTTTTTGTGTGCCACTTTGCCGGTCATCGCAGAATCACGGGTAAAGGCACTTTTGGCGACAGTGCGTGAGACATTTCTCCTTGTGACCCCCAAGGAATGCTAAATTGCAGAACATGGAAGATCCCCTTCAGTTTTTCCCGCGCCTGTGTACCTGGCTATTCACTCGTTGGCTTCGGCTGACCTACCCGTTTCGCCAGTTTGGCAAGGGTGTCTCGATCACTCACTCGTGCGAAATCCTGCGTTCCATCGCTGCTGATATCGCCATATCGGACAATGTTTATCTTGCACCACACGTTTGGTTAAATGTTGTTCCAGGTCCAAGTGGGCCGGAACCAAAGATTGTTTTGGGCAAACGCTGCGGCATTGGTCGTCGCTCGATGATCTCGGCGAAAAATCAGATCGTGCTGGAAGAAGACGTCCTGTTCGCACCAGCGGTTTTGATCATGGATCATAACCACGAGTTTTCTGATGTATCGCAACCGATCACTGTACAGGGTGTGACGCCCGGCGGCAAAATCAGGATCGAAAAAAACTGCTGGTTGGGCTACGGCGCTGTGGTGCTATGCGGCTCTGGCCAAGTCACGATCGGCCGCAACAGTGTAATTGGTGCGAATTGCGTGGTCACCAGGAGCGTTCCACCGTACAGCATCATGGCGGGAAACCCCGCGAAGCTGATCAAGATGTACGATCCTGAAAGCAAGAAGTGGGTTAAGCCTGCCGAATAGGCTTAGAGTGAGTCTCGCTAAGTATCGATAGCGCAACGTGGGAATGAGGTTTTCTTAATGACTTCGCCAGCAGCGCCGTTTCGGGATTTGGGGTCGTATCTTGCGCACCTCGAACAGCTCGGCAAGTTGCGCCGAATCTCAAAACCTGTCGAAAAAGATTGGGAGCTCGCATGCCTCGCGCGCTGGGCGCTGGAGTCCACCCCCGAGCAGGATTCCTACGCGCTTCTCTTCGAAAACGTCAGAAATCAATCCACGCCTGTCGCCGTCAACCTCTTCTCCACCCCCACCATGTACGGAGCCGCGCTCGGCGTTGCGCCTGAAGATTTGCTGCAAGCCTGGGCCGACGCTCTCGATCATCAACACAAGCCACTCGAGGTTGCGAACGGCCCGGTTTGCGAGGTGATCCACACGGGTTCGAACATCAACTTACTGAATTTGCCCGCGCCGGTGTGGACTCCGGGACGCGATGGCGGTGCCTATCTTTCCGCCGCGAGTGTCATTACGAAAGATCCGGATAGCGGCATACAGAATGTCGGCATCTATAGGATGCAAGTGCACGACGAAACCCATGCGGGTCTATCGTTCGCGGGCAAATTGCAGCACGGCGCAATCCACCATTCAAAATATTCCAAGCGCAAGCAACCGATGCCCGTGGTTGCAGTGATTGGAGCGCCACCAGTTGTAAGCTTCGCCGCCGCAGCCAAGACGGCCTATGGCGTCGATGAAATGGACATTGCCGGAGGGCTCGCCGGAGCTCCCGTGGAGGTGGTGCGCGGCAGAACCGTCGATCTGCTCGTTCCCGCGCATGCAGAGTGCGTGATTGAAGGCTTTCTGCGCCCGGGCGCGGAGCGGACAGAAGGTCCTTTCGGAGAAGTGTTGGGCTATGTAAATGAATCCTCGCCACGGCCCGTTGTCGATATCACCGCCATTTACCATCGCTCGAAGCCCATCCACCACGGATACGTCCAGCAAATGCCACCTTCGGATGGCCACCTGGTTATGGAGATGGGATTTCTCGGCCCGCTCTGGCATTACATCACGCGAAAGCTGGGCATGAAGGGAATTTCCAATCTCGCCATCGCGCGTGGCAGCGCCAGTTTAGCGATTCTCATTGCGCAAATTGAAAAAGTGCATGTCGCCGAGAGCGCTGAGATTGGCCGCGCCCTGGCAAAATTCAATCTCGGACAGAAGTTTATTTACCTGGTCGATGAGGACATCGATGTACGCGATCAAGAGACGATCAACTGGGCGCTGAGTTCGCGCGTTGATCCGGAACGAGATATCGAAATCATTAAGGATTTTCCGACATTTCAGTATGATCCTTCGACTTTGGCCCGTGCGGCCAAGGACGGCAACGAACTCAAGTCGCCTCCGTACCCGTCCTCGATCGCCATCGTAAACGCAACGGTGAAATGTGAAGTGCCGGAAATTTCGCTCCCCGGCCGCTCCGTGATGTACCAGGCATTGAACAATTGGAGTACCACGGGCCTTCCTGCCATCACGCCCCGGCCTCGTCTAGAACGATTGCTCAAAACTCACGACGATCCAGCGCTTCCGCCAGAGCAGGGTACATCTGTGGACGAAAAATCCTCGCTGTAGCCGGTCCCAGCGCGTGTATCGGCAGATACACTGACATTTTTATAATTTGGCGAGTGGCAGGAAAGCGCAGAAGATAGAGGTATCGGAACTTCGCCAACGGCAACATGCATTTTTGCCCGGAGCGTCTGCGCAGCTTCAAACCTGGGTGTTCCCGTATCGCCTATCGGAAAGCGTAGTTTCTTTTGGCAAGCTCGCGACGTGGATTGCAAGGAGGATGTCATTCAAGAACTTTCGAATACTCAACCACGCGAATCTCTTTTCCGCGACACTGGCCCAAAGTTCCTTCAGGACGCGCTTCGCGTCGCAGCCAAAGAGTGCGGCGAACAGATTAAGTTCATCAGTGGCGCAGAGCGTCTTTCCTACGCCGGTATCGAGCTTCAATCGGATCGCCTTGCCAAGCGCCTGGTCGCTCGCGATATTTATCCCGGTGACCGCGTAATCCTTGCCTTGCCGAATTCCGCGGCATTCGTGATCGCCTGCTTCGCAATCTGGAAAGCACGCGCGGTGGTGGTTGCGCTCGACCCGGCGATACGCTCCACCAATCTTTCGCATATTCTCGAGCGAACCGAACCTTCCGCACTGATCGCCGCGAATAATGTTGCCGAACGCGTTCGCGAAATGCCCGAAGCATCACGATGTCTTCGCGTCTTTTTCCTCAAGGATCCTGCACCAGATTCTTCGGGCGCCGGCCAGGTTCCCATCGAACCATTGCAGGAAGCAATTCTGAATGAGCCCCCGCCTGCCACTTTGCCGGATGGCGCGCGGCCAGATGATCTAGCCAGCATTACATTCACCAGCGGCTCCACCGGCGCGCCGAAAGGTGTGATGCACACGCATGAGAGCACGCTCGCCTGTGCTTCGTACACGCTCAATTTCCTGCAGCTTTCCAGCACGGATGTTATGGTGGTGCCGCTTCCTTTGCACCACATCCTGGCGTTTCGCCGCTTTCTTACGGCATTTATGGCGCGCTGTTCCACGCTGATTGCCCCGGACATCTTTGTCGCCTTAGCCCACTTTCCCGAGTTGCGGCCCACGGGACTGGTAATGGTCCCGGCGGCCTGCAACATGTTGATCGACAGTTTCGCTCCCTTCTTCCGGGAAAACGGCAGCTCTCTGCGCTATCTCGAAATCGGCTCGGAGCCCATGTCCCCCGAAAGACTGAGTGCCCTTCAGTCCATACTGCCAACTACGAAAATTCATCTTACCTACGGACTGACAGAGGGACGCGTAGGGTATCTCAAGGCTGGTCCTAACGGCGTCTTTAACCGTGTTCCCAGTTCGAATACCGGGCTGGATGTGCACGTGATCGACAGCCACGGCAAACCCGTCGGACATGGCGAAACGGGAGAAATACTGCTACAAGGATCGGGACTGTTAAAAGGTTACTGGGGAGATTCGCAAGGAGCATTGGAGAACATAAAGAACAACGGGTTTCGAACCGGTGACATGGGCCTGATGGAAGCAAACGGTGATGTTCAATTGATGGGTCGCATCGATGATATTCTCAAGGTAGGTGGCCACAAAATTAATCCTCGCGAAGTCGAAGCCGTTTTGCAGAGGCATCCGAGCGTGGCTGAAGCGGTTCTGGTGGGATTAGCCGACCCGCGAAAAATCATGGAGGCAAAACTCCATGCACTGCTCGTCCTGCGAACGGACGAGGTTCCGAGCGACGAAGAACTGATCGCGCATTGCCGGAAACATTTGGAGCCGTATAAAGTGCCGACAACGTTCCGGGTTCGCACTTCGTTCCCGAAAACGCCACTAGGCAAGATCCAGCGCCACCTGGTGGCTCAGCAAGCGCAACAAATCATGCTTCAAGAAGCTGCTTCGGACCGCCAAACCCAGTAGACGTGCTCCAACTCAAAGGAACAAACCTGAGAATTTTCAAGCCTTGGATCTGTCGCTTTACGCTTTGCGCTGGACTTCGGTGTTGGCGTGAGAATATTCAGCGGAATTGCCGTTCCTGGAATCGCGCAGGAATTTATCGAGTAAGCCCTTGAAGTGCGCAAGTTCTGTCTCGGTCAGATCGGGCATCGCCGCCAGATGCTGGTTGAGTAGCGCTTCGCGCTTGTGCTCCGGCACGGCGCGCAACTCGGCAAATACCGAGCAAGCCGCTACCCCGGCCTGCCAGCGCATAAAACCTTCAATCTGTTCATCGACCAAGGCAATGGCCCGCGGAATCTGTTCTTCGCGGGCTTTTTTATTTTGTTCCACCGTCTCCGTCAATCCGTCGATGTCGGTCAGATGTGCGCCAGGAATCTGTTTCACGTCCATGGCGATATTCCTGGGAACGCCCAGGTCCATGATCATTAGGGGCCGATTTCCTCGTGCGACCATTGCAGCTTCCACCATCGGCCGCGTAATGATTGGTTCAGGAGTCGTGACGGAACTGACGATCAGGTCCGGCCAATCCAGAACTTCGGGAAGCTTCTCCCACGGCACAACCTCGCCACCATAGCGCGCAACCAGCGCTTTGGCATTTTCGAGGGTGCGATTCAGAATCCGCAATTGTGGCACTCCTCGGTCGCAGAGGTGTTTCACCACTTGTTCGCTCGTTGCGCCGGCGCCGACGATCATCACCCTCTGATTTTCCAGGCCGCGTAGCAGCGCTTCCGCTTGCTTCACTCCCGCAAAGGCCACCGACATCGGCTTGGTGGCAATTTCAGTTTCCGTGCGGATTCGTTTTCCGACTTCCAGCGCCGACTGGAACAAACGGTTCAGCACGCGTCCCGTCGATCCGTGGTCCATGGCCACCCGGTATGCCTCGCGAACCTGACCGAGGATTTCCGACTCGCCCAGCAGCAGAGAATCCAGGCCCGCCGCGACGCGGTAAATGTGCCGCACCACTTCGCGATCCGAACGCCGGTACACCGCCGGTTTAAAGTCCTCCGACGACACCTGGTGGTAGGACGCGATGAACATTTCGATTGCGTTCAGATTGTCTACGGAGCGCTCCGGTGCGACGCCGTAGATCTCCGTGCGATTGCAGGTTGAAAGGATCACCGCTTCCTTCAGGATGCCGCGGGAACGCAGCTGATCCGCGGCTTCGCAGGCCTGCTCCACCCGGAACGCCAGGCGTTCGCGCAACTCAATGCTTGCTGTGCGGTGGCTGATCCCTATGAGCGCGATTTCCATATCTTCGCTGGTGCCTTGCCTTTCCACTCTTCCGTTAATTCATCGCTGCACATCCTTCGGATGTGAGCTTCTGCTTTCCATGGATCAGCGAGGCGCAAGCCGGGGGACATCCGGACGTGTGCCTACTTCAATTCCTTTGCGGCTTCCTTTGCAAAATAGGTGATGATAATGTCCGCGCCGGCCCGCTTCATGGACGTCAGCGCCTCGAGCATGATTAGTTTTTTGTCCAGGCGGCCGATGCGCGCGGCGGCGTCGATCATCGCGTACTCGCCGCTTACGTTGTAGGTGGCCAACGGCATCTGGAATTCCGTCTTCGCGCGGTACACGATATCCAGGTAGTACAGCGCCGGCTTCACCATGATGATGTCCGCGCCCTCCTCGATATCCAGGGCGATTTCGCGCATGGCTTCGTTGGAATTGGCCGAATCCATCTGGTGCGTTTTCTTATCGCCATGCGATAGCGCCGATTGTGTTCCTTCTTTGAAGAAGGGATCGTAAAGCTTCGAGGCGTACTTCGCGGCATAAGCCATAATCGGTGTGTTTGTGAATCCGCCGCCGTCCAGGATTTCACGCAGCGCGCGAATCTGCCCGTCGAGCATGGCTGCCGGAGCCACCATGTCGCTGCCGGCTTCGACGTGTGACAATGCTGTCTTCGCCAGCACTTCCTTCGAAGCGTCGTTCAGTAAGTAACCGTTTTCATCCAGGATTCCGCAGTGGCTGTGCGGCGTAAATTCGCACAGGCACACGTCCGTGACGATCAGCACTTCAGGCACGTTCTTCTTTAGCGCGCGCACGGCATCTTGCACGATTCCGTGCGGAGCGTAGGCGCCGGTGGCCTTCAAGTCCTTTTCCTTGGCGTCCGGCACGCCGAACAGCAAGATGCCGGGAATCCCGAGGTCGCGAATTTCCTTCACTTCCTCAATCAGCTTGTCGATGGACAGGTGATAATTTCCCGGGATGGCGCTGATCTCGCGCTTAACGCCCTGGCCGGGAACCACGAACAACGGCAGAATCAGATCGCTGGTCGCCAGCGAATTCTCACGGACTAACCGCCGGAACTTCTCGTTCTGCCTCAGTCTTCTTGGTCTTTGGACTGGAAATCCCATTCGAATTCCTTCCTTATCTTCTAGATTTCAATCGGACTGCTGAATTCTTTGCTGCTCTGCTCGAAATTCCTGTCAGGAATGCTTCTCTTTCGCCCTCAGCTCTGGGCTATTTTCTTTTGTCCTGTGGCATTCGATACCTCGTCGGAAGCGTTCTTCGGTTTCGAAATAAAAAACGGTAAAATCTTCCCGCTGATAGTTGCAATTGGAAACTCCCGCACAATCTGCACCATGTTCGACTGTTTCCACATTTCAGTGCCTGATTGCGACCAGGAATCAGGGCTGTCTTCGGCGCGTCTCAACAGGTTCAGAAAACGATCCAGAACTTCGGTTTCCTGAACATCGCCGACTCGGGGGCTGACCAGCAACTGGAGATGCGTGAATCCGCGCGCGTCTTCTTTCTCGACCAACTGGTAGTCGGTACTCTTGCCGCCAAAACGCTCCGGCAGATCTCTCTCCATGATTCTTATAAAGTCGGTGTCAACGAAGGTTACGCCTTCGCCGGTCAGTTTCTCGTAGCTGCGGATATTGCTCAGGCACCGATCGAAGCCCAGTTGTCCGAAAACGCAGTCGCAGGTTTGCGTTCTGGCTTCGCCATAATCGCCCATGCCAACGTTGAGGAGAATCTTGGGAGATTCATGCACCAGCGAGCTGAAAAGGTACGAGTCCACGAACAAATCGGAATGAGGAACATTCTGCCGATGAGAAATGATCGACGTGGTGTCCTTGTATAAGTGGCAGTGATCGCTTTCCGCATAAATCTGGTCGCAACCAGCCGCAATCACGCCCGCTTCCGAAATGCCATACACCGGAACCGGGGAGGCGCCTACGGCTTCGATCTCATTCTTCTTTTGCGGCGTCAGTGGTTCGCCGGTGACAAAGAACTTCACGCCCTTGATATTCAGATTCTTCTCTGCCGCTGCAATGCAAACTCGTACGGCGGAAGAGGCAAAGGTATAAACCATACACTTTCCGTGTTCCTGGATCGCCGCCGCGGCCCATTCCGCGACCTTTAATGCATCATCCAGGCCCACATACTCGGGCTCCGCCAACGGGATTCCGTGCCGGCGGCCCAGCGTGAAGATTAGCTTCGTGCCCCACTTCTTCTCCCAATTAACAGTCAGCCGGTCTTCCTGCACCTGAGAAAACCAGCGTTGCACGGGATTGCCGATATCTGCGAACCGCAGGCTCGAATTGATGCCGGGAGCTCCCGGGAAAATCGGAAACCAGTTCGCAATCGGCGCCTTCAGGCAGCCATGCATGTTGAGCAGCAATGCATCGTAGAGCGACCGTTGATGCAAGTAATCAAAGTCAATGCGTACCCGTGTCCCTGCACTCCTCGTCGCTCCACTGCGTACTTCATATACGTAGGATAGGAACGGATTATCGAACATGCCTTCCTGGCACCAGAATTCGATCCCATTTCGAACTACGGGTACTTTGCCTTTGAATTCGTCGACGGTGAGGTATACGTCTTCCTGCTCGAGCATCCGTAGAGCGCCACCGATTCCTTTGCTCTCCACCCACGATTTCAAATCGCTGAACTGGATCCGTCGAGGCTCCAGCAATTTCAGGTAAGGGCTACGGGGGTATTCGAAAATGGCCTTCTTGGCAAAACCGATGAAGTTCTCTTCGCGCGCCGCCACCCTCTGGCGGATGCCATCTTTGGCCTTTTCCAAGGCTTCCTCGGGAGTCATTCGCTGTTCGGCGAACCTCCGGAATCCTTCCACGAATCTGTCGTATTTGCGCATATTAGTACTTATAAATCAATGAGTTAAAGAAAGATACGCTCGACATCTGGGAATCGTATTGCTGAAAGCCTTGACCATCGATCGAGCCTCTAAAAAAGCATCTTGGTGACCACTCCGGATGCTTCGTTTCAGGGGTGCCTGTCTTCCTTAAGTCTTTCATTTATAATAGCTTACATAGAGTCACCTCTTTCCACGTATCTCCGATGGAGATACCATGAAGGGTAAGAAGTGGAAAACTCCTTCCCTGATCTCGATTTGAGCCGTCATCCCTTGCTTCCGCCCAATAACCCCTGATTCTTCAACAATCCGGCTAGGAGCGCTCCCCAGGCCGTTCCCAAGGTGTCGGTGAGAACGTCAGTAAAGTCCGACACCCGTTGCGGAAGAAAGGCCTGTAACGATTCAATACCTAAGCTATAGATAAAACCCATGATCACGGTCAGGAAAATTGCCCACCGTAGGGGGCGCGTAAAGGCCAAATACCCGCACAGGCAAACTCCCAAGGGCAGAAATCCAACAATGTTGCTCAACGCGTCCGCAAAGTATGGCCAGCTCGTTTCAAAGGCAGCGGATGGCGTTTTCAGGAACGCTTGATGAGGCACGCTAAAGTGAGCTGGAATCTCAAGGTCCGGCGCGTTCCTTTCCGTCGCGTGGATCGTACTTCCCTGGCGCTCGTGAAATGTATAAATCGCACTGGCACTGGTAGGCAATTCACCCTGGCAAACGGGCAGCCCGGTCTCAATCCAATCCTGATAGTGTTTCTGAACAACCAGCGGCGTCAGGGCGTCCCGGTATACAGCCAGCCCGCGAATCTCCCCCGTCCACGGTTGAGAATCCACCGGCGAGGTTCCCAATATGATCTGCCCACCGAAATCACGGGAAGCGAATCTGAAGTTTGGATAAGCACCTTTCAGCTCTCCGTCGAGATAAAGTGAGGTCCCCGCCGGGGAAGAGCTCAGCGTAACAAGGATCAACTTGTCTCTCTGAAGGCCATGATCAAGATCGATCTTGGAGCGCTTCAGTTTTCCATCCAAAGTTCGTGAGTCGCGAGAGACGATCAGGCCGCCCAGGTATTGCCGAATCTGAAACCGAAACGAGTTTCCCGGTTCGTAGAAATCCAGCACGGTGGACACATCGTTAGTATTCGAAGGCTTGAGCCAGATTTCCAGGCTCGCTGAACCACTGTCGGGCACTGAATCGCTCGCCTGCGGGAGTGGCTGAGAGCTCAAGACAACCCCTGCCCAATCGAATCGAATTCCATTCGATCCTTCCAACCAGCTAACTTCATTCGCCGGAAATGGTTGGAAAGGCCAGAGGGTACAAATCAGGATGCCCGTGGCTATGAGTAGGGAGGAGGCGCTAAGAAATCTTTTTGTGAGTGGTTTTTCGAACATTGAATCGGCAAACGCGAATCGCCTGCGTTCGCACCAGCGGGCCAAAAAGAACAGCGCTTCGGTGTCCTTACTTACTTTCTTTCGCGCGTCGGTGTTCTGGTCGGGCTGATCCGGAATCGCGAGAGCGCTTCTCCCAGATTCTGAATGAATGCTTCGGAGTTATAAACGTCATTCTCAGTGGTAGAGCGACCCGGCGGCGCAATCGGCTCCACTTCATCCAGTTGGAATTCTCGCGCAACGTCTTCGACAACTTTCGATTTAATCGGCCTCTGCTGATCCACATAGGCATTCACGAGGGAATGTTCGCAAAGCAGGTTCACCACACGAGGAATACCCAGCGAATAGATGTGTACGGCATCCATCGCCTCGGGGCTGAAAATAGGTTGCTCTCCGGCCCCCGCAATCTTCAGGCGCTTCAGAATGTAGTCGTGTGTTTGTTCCTTGCTCAGTGGAGTGGTTTTGCAGCGCAACATGATGCGTTGCCGCAATTGCCGCAGTTCAGGAAGCTTTAGTTTATCTTCGAGTTCTGGCTGACCGGAGAGTACGATTTGCAATAGCTTGTCGGTTGATGTCTCCAGGTTAGTTAGTAGCCGAACCTCTTCCAATACCGGGAACGTAAGGTTTTGCG
>Ga0210390_10002238_pt1 | contig 17303 bp, 26 predicted proteins | sample IncBWH11OmetaG_FD_161050 | JGI IMG/M metagenome (GOLD analysis project Ga0210390, IMG submission 161050) | Forest soil microbial communities from Barre Woods Harvard Forest LTER site, Petersham, Massachusetts, United States - Inc-BW-H-11-O ... | reverse complement strand
CAGATCACGATCATCGAATCGGAGGCGATCCTTTTCATTTATTGGTCCTTCCCGGTTCAAGAAGTTTCGGAGTAAGAAATATGTGCGTCAGGTTAACCCTGGCGGTTAGCGGCTAGTCGGAACTGAACATATCAAACAGCGCAAGGATTGCGCTGAGTTTAGGCTTCCAAAATACGAAGATCAAGTAGTTCGCCGGTTAGTGCCAGAACTCAACTCCTGATAAACGCGGTTACCGTACAAGTCAAATCGGCGCGACCCCCAATATCCGGTTACGCGACTTATCGGGCTCAAGCCTTTTAATGCGCAAATGCCCTGGAATCTCACGGCCGCCGAGTCTCAAGATCGTTCGTTTTCGATGATAAATTAAGATACTCTCGTGACGGTCCGGGCCTGCCCGGATTCATTTTTCGCTTGACAAATGCCGCACCTGCGGCACAATGGATATGAAGAAATATTCGGTCTCTGAGGCGGCGCAAATTCTGAGGATCGACCGGAGAACCCTGCAGCGTTGGGTTAGTCGAAAGACGATACCTGAACCCACGCCCGGGACTGTTAATGGGCGCCTCGTTCGGTTTTGGACAGAAGCCGAAATGGCCCTGATACAAGAAAACAAGGTCGCGCACTATGCTGGCAAGGGCATAGATCGAAGAACTGGAAGAGAGGCCAAACGAACCCACTAGGAATTAAACGGGACGCGTAGGTGCTTGAACACCGACGCGCCCCTGACCAAGGTGCACGTCTGAGGTGCAACGATGGCTGCGAAACAAGTTATCCATTTTCGTTTTGGGACGCAACCCGGTCCGCTACCTTTCCACGACCGATGCTCTTTCAACCCGGTCGGTCCATTCCCTACTGAAGTCCGCATCGGATGCCCTCACGCGAGAAGCTCTGCTTATGCTCGTAATTCCCCATCGCCAAAGCGGGGAACCGGCCAGTGAAAATGCGGATTTTTCAAGAGCTCGTTGAAGTTAACTCCTCGTTTGACCGACTGATGACCGGCCTCAAAAGGCTGGAAACTGTTCCCTTCTTCCAGCGGGATCTTATTCAGCACGCCCGCTCCGACGTCGAGATTGCGCGTGTGTACGCCAACCGCGAGTTCTTCGATAACTTCGAAGCCATCGTCGAGAACGATGCGAAATGGGCCTACCGCTTTCAACTCCGGTTTGATGAACGGCTCAAGGATCGGCACGATATTTATCTCGACGTCCGAGATTCCGAGCACAGACGAAAGCGAAAGGGCCTGCCGCCGAGGGTGGTCATCCTCCCCAATTGGGACTTGTCCGACGAAGACCGACTCGACTGCCAACTCTACGCAAAAAGAAAAAACGGTCGCAACAAGGGTCGCCGCAAGCACTCAACAAGCTCAGCAAGCCAAACGCGAGGCGACCGGGCTAGCGGCGCGAGACGAGGATTTCGAACATGAGAAAGCGAACCCCGATCCCTCCGAGCCGTGACACTTTCGATCCCGGTCGCAGATATCCAGGCCTCCGCGGAAAAGTTGTCGACTGGGTCGAACACACTTTTGAAGAAGGGCGCTTGTATATCAATGTCCGTTTCACCGACCATACCGAGCTTTGCTGGCAGATTGCTACCACGCTCACGATCGAGCGGGGTGACCTGAGCGACTGGAAATCCGGGGACTTCAAGCAGCTCGGAGTCTTCGTAAGAAATCAATGCGGGAGGAATACGTGAGGGATAATAACACCCCAGCCAAGGCCACTCTTGCCGCCGCCAAAATCGGCAGGACTTGATCTTCCCATTCACACTTGTGGAACCGAGTCTTAGGTTGTGCGCATGCTCCCTTGTGGCATTCGACAGGCTAACGCCTTCAGGATAAGGGCAGGTACCCCAAGACTTGCTTCAGCAATTCTAGCTGTGTCGTGTCCCTCTTTCCTGCGGTCAATCGAAAGCGTGTTGTGACACTCAGGAGCTGGATCTAGGTGCGGATTTGCAAATTCGGACGGATTCAGACTTTCTTTGCATTTGAGCGACACATTTTCCGTTCCAAACACTGAATAGGTAGATAGAGATTGATTTTGCATCGATCTCCTTTTTAGAGGACAAACCATGAATAAACCTCAGCTGCCTATTCGGATTGCAACAACGATCCCCGTTTCGGCAGAGCAAACCCTAACACTTCTCTGCCAACTGGTGCCCGGAGCAGTTGTGCTATCGCCTAATGACGAGCAGCCATGTCTTGCCCGGCTTCGCGATTTCTTGGTGAAGAATGTAAGAATTTCACCCTTCACATCGTTCTTCACCGAGGTCTTCACCCTCTCCCCGCCTAAGATTCTGAGGCAAAGGAATATCCAAAGCAGGAATTTCAAAAGCGACGGCCGGAAAACTACCAAAACGGGCGGGAGCGACCCCTCTTTTTCGGCTTTCAGCCGCCCAAAAAGTTCGTGGGGTTGCTCCCGCCCGCCCCGAGCCGCTCGGGGCCACGTTTTGTCCGCGCAGGAGAAGGGAACGAGCGCATTTGTAAGACAGCATGTATGACAACACGGCTGACGAGGAACGGAGGAAGACATGGCGATCATCAAGGCACCACCCAGACAACCGAAAGCCGTAACCATTCAGGCCCGCGTCGAGGAGTCGGTGAAATCGCGGCTCGATCAATACGCAAAATTCATCGGCTCCACTCCGTCATACGTCATAACGGAAGCACTTAAAGTCGTATTCAAACGTGATGACGACTTCAAAGCGTGGCTGGCTCAACGCGTCAACGATACGGATCAAGAACAGACCCAAGCAGAGGCTCTTACAAAGACCGCGTAGCGGCCATGAACACCCGTCCAAGCCAATTCGATGCGCGCGAGAATACCGCGTCCTCGCGACAGCGTGCCACGCGCTTGGTAGTAGATACTGGTTGGAGCGCAATTTGCCCCGACGGAGGCAATACACAACTGCCCATAAATGACCCGCAGTTGAAAGCCCTGCACGAAGCCTTGTATGCCGCGCAAATCGCCGCCACAGGTGAGGGAGGTGACGTCAACGACGCAGCAAGGCCGGCTTACTTGTTCTGCGAACATCAGGCTTCGGAGTCTGGTAGTAGCGAAATGCGACGTTATATTCGCTTCGAATAGGGGGAATTACGATGGACATAAAAAAGCCGGGGCCGGAACGAGTGCCGGAGGCGCTGACCTTAAGCAAGGTCGAAGCCGCTCGAATGCTCGGCATCAGCCTTCGGACGATCGACAGACTCATTGCCATGAAGCAGCTCCCTGTGAGGCGATTAGGACGGCGCGTCTTAATTCGTCGCGATTGTCTTCGCAATCTATTAAGCGCTGATCATCCGACACACGCGGCTTCATAATGTCGTGGCTAAACGAATCGATGCAGGCTCTGGCGACCAATGACTGGCCCGGCCAAGCTCTCGTGATTTTTGCTACACGGTCGAAGTCAACAATGGGACGGTGTACGCTTGGGGGCGACATGGGAATGCTCAGTGAGTTAAGTCGTCGGGAGTTGGTCTGGCTCCCGTGCCTTGCGAGGAGGAGAAATGAAGCAACGCGGAATTTTTGAAAAGGATCCAGGCTCGAAAGTATGGTGGGTATGCTACTACGATCAGTTCGGCAAGAAGCGGCGTGAAAAGGCCGGCACAAAAAGCGTCGCAATCAAACTTTACCGAAAGCGCAAACAGCAGGTGCTAGAGGGCAAGAAGCTTCCGGAATTGTTCCGTAATCCCTCCGTCAATTTCAGTCAACTGGCCGACGATGCCTTGGCTTATTCAAAGAGGAACAAGCGTTCCTACCGAACGGATGTCCCACGCTTTGCCAGCTTGAAGGAATGGTTTGGTGCGGAGCCGGCGGAGGAACTGACGCCTAGGGAGATTGAATACAAACTTGCGAGGGTAGCGGAGAACGAAAAGTGGGCACCTTCAACATTCAATCATTATCGCTCACTGATGTCCCTCAGCTATCGTCTCGGGATTCTGAATCGGAGAGTTAGTACAAATCCCGCGCGCTCGGTGACCCATCGCCGCGAAGACAATAACCGTGTGCGATTCCTCACCGAAGATGAAGAAAAGAAGCTGCGAAAGATTGTTGAGGCCAAATGGCCTTTGCACGTTGCGGAACTCGATCTTGCAATCAACACGGGGTTGCGGAAGGGAAGCCAATACGCCCTAACTTGGGACATGATAGACTGGAAGTCTCGGATGCTTAGCATTTCACGTACGAAGAACGACGAAGCCGTGCACGTGCCGCTAAATGATACCGCCCTTGCGGCTTTAAAAACGGTCTTTGAGCGTGGTGACGGACGCGGACGAGTGTTCCGGTCGAGCAAGACGAGCGAACCGCTCGAAAATACGAAGCATTGGTTTGATGATGCGGTCGCCGATGCTAAACTCAAGAACTTTCATTGGCATGACCTGCGGCATACCTTTGCTAGCAGGCTGCGGATGAAAGGGGCGCCGCTCGAAGACATTGCGGACCTTCTTGGGCACAAGAGCTTGACCATGACGAGGCGTTACGCGCATTTGGGACCGAATCGGCTTCATCAGGTGGTGTCACTTCTAAAAGCAAGTGACACCACAAGTGACACCGAGCAAACGGCGGTTTCATCGACTGTCGTTCAAGCATCTGTAAAACAACAACTTTAGGGGCGTAGCTCAGTGGTAGAGCAGCGGCCTTTTAAGCCGAAGGTCGTGGGTTCGATCCCCACCGCCCCTACCAACATCTTCCTGATTCTGTTGTAGTTGGAAAACCCCGAGGGCGCAGAAGGGCGTACCTAGTCCTTTGTAGCCTAACCCAGGCCACTTGCTAGCTTAGATCCCCTGACGACAACGACTCAGGGCGCTTGGCCTTTGACTCCAATTTCTGTCGCATTTAGATTTGGCTCTGCGAGTTCCTCGCTCGTTCAAATTCTCTTTGGAATCCGGGTAGAATTCCGTCGAGGATACTCGTCGTGCGTGTTGCCACGATGCCAAGCAAGGCTCCGCCCAGAGCATCCAGGTTTTTTCGGGTCGCAGTGGCAAACTTGCCCGGCGGCCGGGCCGAAGACCTAGAGATCGGGCTATCGTATTCGATGGGATTGCCCGACGGTCGCTGCGCATAAACCTTCACTGGTCCTCGCAGCGCACTGAACAGCGCGGAGAGGGCGATGCCGCCGGCGAATGCAACTGCAAGCATCGTTCCGGGACGTTCTTCAACCTGCGAGCGCCAATCGACCGCCGCTTTCGCCCTATGCTTCAACTCGATCAAGTTATCGCTTAGCTCGCTTCGCTTCTGCGCAATTTCCCACTCTATTTGATTTGTTGTTTCGCCCATTGCACGTCCTCCTCCAACGTTTGAATCGTTTTGCAGGGTGTTAGATTTACGCGTTTCAATTTCGTTGCACCGGCAATAATCAGAATTCCTGCCGCGACCGCTAACACACCACCCACGATCAGCGTCGCGAGCCAACCTGGCATGACCGACGACAGCGCGTACACAGCGGCAAGAAGTAAAAACCCCAATCCGTAAAACGCCAGGACCACACCCGCACCCAGGGTGGCGCCTGGCACCGCGACTTTTTCCGCCCCTTCTTTCAGCTCGCTCTTGGCCAGCCGAAACTCACCCTGGACGAGCTGCGTCAGATTGGAGGCGATGTCTTCCAATATTTGCGGCACGGATCGCTGCATTTGTGGTGCTGCCATAAGCAGCCTCCTTCCCGATTCCGAACTCGTCAGTCGCGACGAAACGCACGCGCCACGATGAAGCCCAGCACAGCCGCGGCGGCCAGAGCTGGTCCCGGATATCGCTTTACGACTTCCTTCACATCCTCCCCCATACCCTTCAGGTCCGTCTCGCGAATATAATCTGCGGCGGATCGAAGCTTGTCCGCGGCACCGTGCGCCACGCCCGAGATTTGGTCAGCGGCCGTATGCGCTGCGCCGGAGAGTTGTTCTCCACCTAAATGCAGTTTCGCTGCTGCTTGGTGCAAGGCGTCCGCAGTGCTTTTCCGGGATTCGTCGATATTGTCAACCGTCTTGCGTCCGAAGTCGGCGACTTTCTCTTTAACTTCCGCAGCTTTTTCTGAAAGCTTCATGCGCGCTGCAGTTGCAGATCCACCTTCCGGTTGCCCGTACGGCGTATCGCTAGCGGGATTTTTGTAATCGTCCATTGTATTTCTCCTTTTTTGCAACTCCGGTTTTGGTTTCCGCGGCAGCGGTGGTCTTGGATCCAGGTAATGCTTCGTAGCTCGCGAACGGCCCGTCGTTCGCAAGCGGTCGCGCGAACCATGAAGTGTTACAAAAGTCCCGGGCTGATGGTGTGTCTGGTGACCCTCGGGTATCCCGCTCAATAAAGCGGCCGAAATCCTCTCCGAAGCGATGACCGCACCGCTTCCGTGTTTCAGGTTCCGGATTCAGCATTTCGGGGTCCGAGCTGCCAGCGCATCAATCTCCATGTAAAGAAGCGCCTTGCCGCTGAAAGCAGCTCGTCGCCATTGAGGTTTGGTGCCAATATTCCGCCATTTGCCAAGATGCTGACATGGCGAACGCAGCCGGGATTTCAGAGAGTTCGGAGAATGCCCAGAAGGAATATAGTGTCCGCGATGGCCTATCCAAGACGAGAATCCGAGTCGTTGAATATTCAGACTCTCGTCGATTCGATCTCGGCGCTGATTCCCACCGCCGGGCCTGGCGGCTACCTCGATTACTTCAATAACCAGCCGGGCCGGCGCCGTCGTCGGATCTTCGACTCTGACCTGCTCCTCCATGTGAAGTTCGTCCTTCGCACGTCCACGGGCGCATTTTTTGGCAATGGTTGAAGCTCGCAGCCTGCTGGAGTAACTTATCTGCTCTCGCGCGAGTCGAGCAGGCCTCAGGCCGGCGCTCAAAGGTCTTGGCGGTAACATTGGCGCGTACGGAGAGTTGAAAGGTAAATGACCACAGTCGCGCAACTGCGTGCCGATCCTTCCCCCGCTGATGTGTCACATGACGAGCGCATTGAGTTGGTGGCTGACGGCGCGAGCGAAATCCTGCAACCCGAACCGATAGACGATTCCTGGCGAAGGTGTCTGCGCGACTTTCGTGTTGACCCAAAGAGCAGCTCAGTACCCCACTTGCTCACAGAGCGTGAGCTCAGGATCTCTCGCGAACCCCTGCATAGCTTTCTAGTCCAGGCCCAGGAAGAGATAGACCGCCTCTACGCCATCGTTCGCCCGCAATCTTACGTAGTTCTCTTATGCAACAGCGACGGCGTCGCCATTCACCATCGTGGCGACGAGAGCAAGGAGCACGAGTTCAAGCAGTGGGGTATATGGCTGGGCGGCGTCTGGTCGGAGCAAGTCGAAGGCACAAACGGTATCGGCACCTGCATTACGGATCGACGGCCGGTACTCGTGCATTGTGCCGAGCATTTCCGCAGCCGTCACACCCGGTTGAGTTGCGCGGGCGCTCCGATCTTCGATCCTCAGGGAGGTTTGCTGGCGGTGCTAGATGTTTCCAAACTGCACCAGCAATCTGACGATCAGTCATTTCCCCTATTGCTCCAGACGGTGATCGTCTCCGCGCGAGCCATTGAGGAACGCATCTTTCGTGAGCATTTTCAGCATTGTTGGATCCTGGCCGCTGCCCCATCAGACGATTTGGAATCTTCCCTGCTCCTTGCGATTGACGACCAGCAAGCTGTTATTGGCGCCGACCAAGCCGCTCGGAGGTTTCTCGGTCTGAGCGACAAAAGCCTCGCGGACGGAATTCCCTTGTCTGCCGCGTTCGCGTATGACCGTTCAATCTTCCGCCGCACAGCCGACCGGGACGTTCCGATACGCCTAACGAGTGCCCTTGGTGATGAACGCAGTTGGTCGGCGTTGCTTACGCCACCTTTGAGCCGGCCTAAGGTCGCGCGCAGCTCGGCGGAAGCGGTAGTTCATTCCCGGGCAAGAATTAGTACCTTAGGGGATTTGCGGATGGCCACGGCGCCGGAACCGAGCCGTGGTGGATTACCGCCATCCGTGACACGCCGCGTCTGCGACTATATTGAGGGGCATCTAGATGAAAAGATCCGCCTCGATGGACTGGCCGCTCTGGCAGGGCTTTCTACCGACCATTTTGCCCGGGCATTCCACCAGTCTGTAGGGGCGCCGCCGCACACGTATCTGTTGCGGCGCCGCTTGGAACAGGTGGAACAGATGCTGCGGGAGACACATGCTCCGTTGTCGGAAATAGCCCTGGCGACTGGTTTTTCTGACCAGAGCCATCTCGCGCGCCACTTCCGGCGGTGGGCTGGAATGTCCCCGCGGCAGGTCCGCTGGACGGAAGGGAACCGCATTCGCACGACGTAAATCCATGCAAAATCAGTGACCTGGCGATGTAAGACCGCCGACCGAGCCAGAAACGTCTCTTCGGAACCTGCTTCGACCTCGACGCGCCTACGTACAGTCAAATTGTGATCCAGATCACCATTCGATGCCATCCAGACCACGGAAACGTTCCGAACACGCCAAGTTTGTCCAAGACGCAGGATTCCGGAAGCGGCACAATCGCCGCGCATCACCGAAAGGAGGGCAAGCCAATGGAAATCGCCGAGGCCATTCGAGTTCAGCAAAATTCACATACAACCACGGGGCCGACAAACTACGCGGAACGGAGGAAGGCAATGGGCTTAAATAGTCTTACTTATCCTCTGCACTACGAGGACGCGAGGCCAAACACCAAGCCGACGAGCACGCTCCATATCCACCTAACCGGGGAGACGGTGAACTCGGGGACCGGTTTCGAAGGCATCATTGGAAACAGTTCGGCTCTCCGACGTTTGCTGCATATGGTCGAAACGGTCGCCGCGGGAGATTCGACTGTCCTCTTGCTGGGCGAGACTGGCACCGGCAAGGAACTCATCGCGCGCGCTATTCACGGTCTGAGTCCTCGCAACACTCGACCGTTCGTTAAGCTCAACTGTGCTGCCATCCCGACCGGGCTGCTCGAAAGTGAACTGTTTGGCCATGAAAGGGGATCGTTCACCGGCGCGATCGCCCAGAAGATCGGCCGGCTTGAGGTAGCACATCAAGGCTCGCTGTTCCTGGATGAAATCGGCGATATCTCGCTCGAGCTGCAGCCGAAGCTCCTTCGCGCCTTGCAGGAGCGTGAGTTCGAACGCTTGGGAAGCACGCGAACGCAGAAAATAGATGTGCGCATCGTTGCCGCGACGCATCGTGACCTGGAAGGAATGATTCTGGAGAAGCAGTTTCGCAGCGATCTCTACTATCGACTGAATGTGTTTCCGATCCGCGTTCCTCCCTTGCGGGAACGTCCGGAGGATATTTCGCTGTTGGTACAGCATTTTGTACAACAAGCCACACGACGAATGTGCAAGACGATCGATACGGTCCCCTCGGAAACGATGGATGCTCTGATTGATTATCGCTGGCCTGGCAACATTCGGGAGTTGGAAAACGTAGTCGAACGCGCAGTGATTCTAAGCGCCGGTCCTGTGCTGCGGCTTTCGCTCCGGGACTTGAGATCTCGGATCGCGCCCAGTCAAAACACGGACCATCATCAAACTCTGGAAGAGGTCGAGCGCAGTCACATCCTGAAGACTCTGAAAGCGACCAATTGGGTTCTCGCCGGACCCGGCGGTGCCGCGGCCCGCTTGGGATTGAACCGCTCGACCTTGTATTTCAGGATGAAGAAGCTGGGCATCACCCGAAGCGTTGATTCGAGCTCTGACCCACAGAAAATCCTGGCGACGCGATGACAATGAAAATTCAGATTATGGATATCCTCCTTCTGGATTTGCTATATCGACACGCCTGATCAGGCATTCGGTGAGTACCCGATTCACCAAAAGCCCGGAATCTCGAGGCGCCCAGTGCATCAACGCTGCTTCGGCCGCTGTATAGCGGCGAACGGGAAGATCGTTCTCCTGCGGGAGCAGCTCAACGTGCTGGCAGCGGCCGATGGAATCCTCCCGAATGGCATCGAGGATCTCCTCAAAAAGAAGTGAGCGGTCGCAAGGATTCACGCGAAGACGGAGGGGAACAACATGGCGGACAATTTTGCCCTGTCGCAGTCCACCCTAGCCGGCCTTCTCCGTCGGATGATTTGATGGTTGCTCCTGGCTATTTTGAGTAAGATATCCGAACGGTCCTCTGATATGAATCGTTCCGAAGACCAACTTCGCGTCATGATCAACAGGATTCCTGCATTGGCATGGTCCTGTTCGCCAGATGGCACTCCAGAATTCCTCAACCAACGTTGGCTCGACTACACCGGCATGTCGACTGAACAGGCGCTGGACTGGGGCTGGAAGGGCGCAATTCATCCCGACGATTTAGAAAAGCTGATGGGCGCGTGGCAACGCCTGCTCAGTTCCGGCGAACCAGGTGAAGTGGAGGCGCGGATGCGGCGCTTCGACGGCGAGTATCACTGGTTCTTGTTTCGCGCTGAGCCTGTGCGAGGAGGCGAGGGAGAGGTCGTTCGATGGTACGGAACGAATACGGATATCGAAGACCGCAAACGCGCGGAGGGGATATTACACGAGAGTGAAAAGAGTCTTCGTTTGTTGGTTGATGGCATTGGGGGGCTGGTGGCCATCATGCGCCCGGATGGAGAAGTCGAATTCATCAACAACCAAGGCCTGGAATATTTCGGCAAGACTCTCGAGGATTTGAAAGGTTGGACTACCAGCGACGCTGTCCATCCAGATGACTTGCCTCGGGCAGTTGCCGACTGGATGCACTCAGTGAAAACAGGGGAGCCATACGACGTCGATAATCGTCTCCGCGGCGCTGACGGAGTATACCGCTGGTTTCACTCACGTGGCCTTTCTCTGCGCGACGCGGAAGGGCGCATTGTCCGATGGTATGTCTTGCTGACTGACATCGACGAGCGGAGAAGGGCAGAAGAGAAGTTGCGCAGGAGTGAAACCTACCTGTCCGAGGCGCAGACGTTGAGCCACACAGGCAGCTTCGGCTGGAGCGTAGCGAGCGACGAACTTTACTGGTCGGAGGAAACGTACAGCATCTTTCAATATGACCGAGCGGTGAAGCCTACGTTGGAATTGGCATTCGAGCGAATTCATCCCGATGACAGAGCTTTCGTGCAGCAGACGATAGACTGCGCGGCCAGCGAAAGGGCGGGTTTTGAAATCGAGCATCGTTTATTAATGCCGGACGGTTCGGTGAAATACGTCCACGTTTTGGCTCGCATGCTGGAGACTGCTTCGGGCGTCCTCGAAGTCGCTGGCGCCGTGACGGACGTGACCGCAGCAAAGAAGGCGGACGAAAAGATCCGACAGAGCGAGATGGAGCTGCGGCAGATCATGGATCTTGGGCCGCAGCAGGTCGGCGTACTAGGACCCGATAACAGCCGGCTCTATCTCAACCAGTCGGCGCTGGATTATCACGGCCTTACCCTTGAAGAGTGGCGAAGTCGCCCCCTCGACAGGCTCATTCATCCTGATGATTTGGCACGAGCGCAGATTGAAGCTCAAAGTCATTTGTTAAGCGGAATCCCTTACGAGCTCGAGCTGCGGCAGAGGAGAAGTGACGGGCAGTACCGGTGGTTTCTTTTTCGTTTTAATCCGTTGCGCGATGAGCAGGGGCGGCCCATGCGTTGGTATGTGGCGGTGACCGATATCGAGGAGCGCAAACAGGCTGAAGAGAGACTGCAAAATGAGAATGTTGCGTTGCGCGAGGAAATCGTCAGGGCTTCGATGTTTGAGGAGGTCGTGGGGATTTCTCCAGCCTTGCACGCAGTACTCTCGCGTGTATCCAAGGTCGCTCCCACGGACTCCACAGTTCTGATCACCGGCGAAACGGGGACCGGCAAAGAACTCGTCGCGCGAGCGGTTCACAAACGTTCTCAGCGTGCCTCACGAGCTTTCGTCAGCGTGAATTGCGCGGCAATCCCGCGCGACCTCATCGCGTCAGAATTGTTTGGCCATGAGAAGGGCGCCTTTACGGGAGCAACCCAGCGGCGTTTGGGGCGCTTTGAGTTGGCCGAGGGCGGCACGATCTTTCTCGATGAAATTGGAGAGCTTCCAGCCGAAACTCAAATCGCGCTGTTGCGCGTTTTGCAAGAACATGAATTCGAGCGTGTCGGGGGCACCGGATCCATTCGAGCCAATACCCGAGTGATTGCCGCAACGAATCGTGATTTAGAGGCTGCCGTCGCTGCGGGCGTCTTCCGGAGCGATCTCTTTTACCGGCTCAACGTTTTTCCGATTGAGGTACCTCCTCTGCGAGAACGGAAGGAAGATATTCCGGTTCTTGTCGAGTACTTCATCGATCGTTACGCCAGAAATGCAGGAAAGATCATCCGCGGGGTAAGCAAGAAGAGCTTGGAGTTGCTTCGGTCTTACCCCTGGCCGGGTAACATTCGCGAATTGCAGAACATCATCGAGCGATCGGCAATTGTGTGCGACACGGAGAATTTGTCAGTCGATGAGAGTTGGCTTTCGCGGCGGCAGCCACTGGTGGCCGAGCTCAAGCCCGAACTGGACCTGACTCGACAATCTCGCCAGCTTGTGGCCCATCAGAAAGAGATGATCGAGGCTGCGTTGCGCGAAAGCGGCGGGCGCGTGTCTGGACCTACGGGCGCGGCGTCTAGACTCGGGATTCCAGGGTCCACGCTGGAGTCGAAAATTAAGTCGCTTAGGATCAACAAGAATCGCTTCAAATCTGTCGACCCCTCAGCGCATCCGAGTTAGAAAATTTCCTCGACAATTTGCTCAATCCCGTTGCGATGCTTCGCGAATTTGCGAAGGTTCGCAAATTCATTTCTGGCTAAGAAGCCCAATTTCAATAATTTATTAGTGGCGCTGTGATTGCCCTTACACGCACGTGACGCACCTCGCAGAGGCCAGGATTCGCAGGAGATGTTGAATGCTGAAGATCACGAGGAAAGCGAACGGAGAAGCGGTCTTCAAGCTAAGTGGTCGAATGGACGCGGAAAATATAAACGAGCTCGAAGCGCTGCTGAGCGCGGAACCGAATGGTCTTCACATCGTGCTAGACCTAAAAGACTTGACGCTGGTGGATCAAGACACTGTGAATTTTCTCCGACGCCGTGAAGCGGACAACGTGGGGTTGAGGAATTGCCCAGCATACATTCGCAAATGGATCACGGGAGAATAGCGGTTACGCAAGAAGAGCAGACGTCATAGAAATAGCACGCAGCGGGCCCCCAAAATAGAGTGAACGACAGGAGGAAATAATGTCGGTACAAACCAGCTGGGCAAGTGGAGCATGCGCAGTCAGTCATAATAATGCATTCTTTCTAGCCGAGGTTGCGACATCATCGAAGTTCAAGTTGGAATGCAACGAACTCGAACTCTGCGACAGCGGACTACCCCGCATCATCGGAAACAGCGCCGCTCTCCGGCGGGTACTCGGCCTGGTGCGCTTGGTGGGCCCGACCGATGCGACGGTGCTGATCACCGGGGAAACAGGAACTGGCAAGGAGCTGATTGCGGAGGCGATTCACAAGTGCAGTGAACGACGGAACGGCCCGTTCGTGAAAGTGAATTGCGGCGCCATTCCTGCAGGCTTGCTGGAAAGCGAGCTGTTCGGTCACGAACGTGGCGCGTACACGGGAGCGGTCGCGCGCACCATTGGACGGTTCGAGCGGGCTAACGGTGGGACGCTGTTCTTAGACGAGATCGGGGACCTTCCGCTGGAGTTGCAGCCAAAGCTGCTTCGGGTGGTGCAGGACGGACAATTCGAGCGCCTTGGCGGTAGTGCGACCCTTCAGGCCGACGTGCGCGTGATCTGCGCCACGCATGGAAACCTTTCAGAGATGGTCGACGAACGTCGATTTCGCGCCGACCTGTTCTACCGGCTCAGCGTGTTCCCCATTGAAGTACCGCCGCTTCGGGACCGCCGCGAAGATATCCTTTTGTTGGTGCACCATTTTGCAGTGCATTACGCGGCTCGCCTGCGCAAACGAATCACGATTATATCCGAGGATTTCATGGCGGCACTGACGCGACATTCCTGGCCGGGAAACGTCCGGGAGCTGCAGAATTTCATCGAGCGGAGCGTGATTCTGACCGACGGGAATACATTACGGCTTCCGGCGGGAGCACTAAAGCAAACTGTTCGCATTGAATCTTCGGAGCCCACTACGTTGGAAGAGCTTGAGCGCCATCACATCCGTAAGACTTTGGAGCAAGCCAACTGGGTCGTCGGCGGAGCCAGGGGCGCCGCTAACCGGTTGGGATTGAAGCGGTCTACGCTTTACGCGCGCATGCAAAAGCTGGGAATTCTCAAGCTGAAGGAACTTGCCGAAAACAGCGTTTTAGCTGCGCATCGCTAGGGTAGAGCGTGTCGGATGTTTGTACGCGGTTCCAATCCGCGGACATGTTTCTTGGAATCGGAGTCAACTGCGCTGCGGGATGACAGGAAAGTTGCGTGTATTCAAGTACTTCGCCGAAGGGCAACGCATAACTACCTGGCACTTAACGTGCCAACGTTTTGAACGCGATCAGGAGAGCGCACGGATGGGGACGCGCGGTGAGAACTTGGCCACCAAACGGCCGGATAGAGAAAGGAGGCAGCGACATGACAGAAATTCGAAAGGAAACTGACAGTCTCGGCGAAGTAGATGTTCCGGCGGACAAGTTGTGGGGTGCGCAGACGCAGCGCTTGCTGGAGCACTTCAGCATCGGCAAGGATTTGATTCCGTGTGAAATGATCACTGCATATGCGACCTTGAAGAAAGCTGCCGCCAACGCTAACTTTGCCAGTAAGCGGCTCGACCAGAAACGCCACGATTTGATCGTGCAGGTCTGCGACGAGATCCTCGCCGGCCAGCATCACGACATGTTCCCCTTGCATGTGTGGATGACGGGCAGCGGCACGCAGCTCAACATGAACGTGAACGAAGTGATCTCCAATCGCTGTTGCCAGATTGCGGGTACGCCGCTGGGGAGCAAGACGCCGGTCCATCCCAACGATCACGTCAACATGGCGCAGTCGTCCAATGACTCGTTTCCCTCGGCAATGAATATCGCGGCGGCGGTGAATGTGAAGCAGCGATTGATCCCGGCGGTGAAGGCGCTGCACGATGCAATCGCTGCGAAAGTGAACGAGTGGAGATTCTGCCGCGCTGGGGAGAGCTGCAACTTCAGGTTGAAGACGGGGCGGCCAGACTAATCTCTGTGATCGCAGCTGAACCTGCCGGCGTGGGATCGTGTGCCTTCGACAATGCGGGCAATCGAGGACGTCAGCACCGGACGGCTTGCGCCAAACGCCGCAAGGGCGACGATCAACATGACCGCGCAGACGCCTCCTGCGCCGACGTGGCTCTTCACGCTCGCGGCCGCTGCTGGCGCCGTGGCTCTGGCGGCGATCTTCGGCGTTCAACATCTACCCGCGGCCGCGTTCATATTCCTTAGCGCGGGGACCGGCGCCATTTTTCGTCGCAGCCTGGTTCGCTACAGCGCGAACATTTTCCAGCAACCATTCTGCGCGTCGTTACTCGCGGGCGTTGGCGAGCCAAGCTCTTTGGAGGGTGGACCCGAAAGAAGGAAAGGGTCTGGATGGGACTTTTGCGTACGACTGGAGTCCTCCGAGCGTCAACCGCAACAACACGCTTTTAACCGCGGCCCTGCGCTTCAATGAGCCGCTGCCTCTGAAAATTCACAACACCATGTCGCTGGGCTATGTGCGAAACAATCTGAGCTCGCAGTTTCTTCCGCCGGGCATGCCCGCGTTTAAGACAGAACAGGGAGTTGAGTTCAATACTCTGCTGGACCCTTTACCGATGCTTCTGCTGCAGCCCGTGGTTCAGTATTACGCGAACGTGGGAGGAGGCGCGCAGCGCGCGGTCGTCTTCGGATTCAGAACGAAAGTGGAGTTCTAGGTTTACCCCGTTCGCGCGTGAGTCACTGGTGTGTTGCAGTTTTCCTCTTGCCACCGAGATCGCGCTTTTTGCATCAAGGTACGAAGCGGCCCACCATCGGCTCCGATCCCGGAGACGAGCGCGGCAAGCTTGGCTTGCGTGGACGATTTTCGGCTCGCCACCGTTTATAAGGATGCGGGCTGCGCATGCCCCACGGAGAAACTGTGCCCACAGATGTCCGGCAGCCTGACGCGGCGCTCTCCTTCGGACTGGCGTTTGTAGGCGGATATGCCGACGCGGCAAGCTTTGTGCTCGCCAAGGCTTTCACTGGAGCCGTAACCGGCAATTTCGTGCTAGGGGCAATTGCAGTAGCCGCTCACAATTGGCGGGCTATGTTTGGACCTGTCTCGGCCATCCTCACTTTTTTGGTTGGGTTTTTCCTAGCTACGATTATTGCTCGCCCTCCCCAGGTCCGGCCATCGTGGCCGCTGCTTCCCGCAGTTATGGGAATGGAAGCGATTCTGATAGTAGCCGCTTCCTTGGCGCTGGCATCAGATGTGGCGCACGGAGTAGCAATATTTGTGATTTTCGTGTCTCTGTCACTGGGCCTGCAGAACGGAGCGTTCCGTCGGGTGGGCGGCAGCACCGTTCACACGACGTATATCACCGGGATAATTGTGAGGCTAATTTCTACGGAAGCTGAGAAATACATTTCCGATGCGGCGCATGCGCCCTCGAAAGCTCCTGATCCTAAGATTGGCCTTCTCAGTGGAGTCTGGCTCTTTTTTGTCTTAGGCGCTGGGACAGGAGCAGCGATGGTGCTGCACTTCAAAGCTTTGGGGATGCTCGGTGACGGGCTGGTTTTGGTCTTCCTCATATTGCGAAATTCAATGGCTTCGCGAACGAAATAATACATTCCGCACGGGACTGAAGTGGGCGCCGATGCGTTCGCTGTCTATGCGCTTGGCCGCGCCAATGCTGCTTGCCCCAAGTGATAGGCGAGGTGCGCCGTTCTTCCGAGTAACACGCCGAAGCGATTTCGATGCGGTTCGCGCGCAAAATCCTCTTCGGACACCGCCGTGTGCCGCTGCGCCCAATCTGAGTCTGAGAATTTCGCGAAGCCATCCCAGAGCTTCTGATTGATTTCTTGCCACGCGGCTTTGAGCGATTGCTCGGAGACAGTCAGCGGAAGGGATTTGTCCGGGTTCGAGATGAACATAGCGTCGAATTCGGGATGAAGTCTTTCTCCAATCCCGAGCAGCGGTAAGAGCCGATCGTTCACCGCCGCCAGATGGCCCCAGAGATAAATCAAACGGTTTCTTCCTGGAGCAACTTCTTGCTCGAGTTGCGCCGCCGATAGATCGCCAAACAATTTCTCCGCTCGTTCCACATTGAACTTCCACTGCCGGAGTGTGGAATCAATGAGCGACTTCTCTGTAGTCATCCTTCACCTTCCTTTCATTTGGACGGACCGCACGTCCTCAGCCGTGCTTCTCCGCCTCGTTCGACTAGACTTGCGCTCTGCCGCCGTCAACGAACA
>Ga0210390_10002235_pt1 | contig 17312 bp, 15 predicted proteins | sample IncBWH11OmetaG_FD_161050 | JGI IMG/M metagenome (GOLD analysis project Ga0210390, IMG submission 161050) | Forest soil microbial communities from Barre Woods Harvard Forest LTER site, Petersham, Massachusetts, United States - Inc-BW-H-11-O ... | reverse complement strand
TGATGATGCCGGCGCGCGCCGCATGCGTCATCGAGGCGAGCACGGAGGTCGGCGCGGCGACGCGGATGCCGGTGCCGTAGTCGACGATTACGAGTGAGAGGAAACGGTTGAAATCTCCGGTGATGGCGGCGGTGCCGACCGCCAGGCCGAGCGTCGGCGCGACCAGCCGGTCGGCGAACTTCTCGGCGTGGTTTTGCATGCGGGTATCGCCGATCGGCGCCGATTCGACCAGCCGCGCGATCTGCCCGGCGGTGGTGAAATTGCCGACGCGGATGGCGCGCACCGTCAACTGGCCGTCGCGGACGACGGTGGCGGCGAACACCGCTTCACCTTTCGCCCGCATGATCGGCAGGCCCTCGCCGGTGATGGTCTTCTGATCGATCATGGCGTGGCCGTCAATAATCTCGCCGTCGACGGGAATTATCTCGCCGGGATAGACGACGACCTCGTCGCCGACCACGAGCTGAGCGGCCGGTATCGAGACAATGACGTTGTCGCGAATGACCCAGGCCGATTTGGTCTGGAATTCGAGGAGCTCGCTCATCGCCTTGCGCTGACCGGCGGCGGTCAGATCGCGGATCCAATCGCCAAGCTTGATCAGCCAAGTGACGATCGCGCCGGCCATGGGGCTGCCCTGCATCAGCGAGGCGGCGATCGCGAGCGTGTCGAGGAAATCGACATTGAGGCGTCGCTCGCGCCGGATGACCCGCCAGGCCCGCAACGCGATCGGATAGGCGTTCCACAGCATCAGCGGCATGTTGATGGCGGCGATGACCGGATTGGCGCTGAACGCCATCAACAGCGACAGCGTCGGCAGAGCGAGCGGCGTGCGCCGCCACAGCGGCTGTTGCGCCGCGGGCTGCGGCAGCGGCGCCGGCCGCCGCACCGCAGGTTTGTTGTTAGCCGGATCAAACAATATGCTGAGGTCGTCGAGGCTCATCAGCGACAGACGGCCCAGCGTTGCCCGCAGCACGCCTTCGAAGCTCAGATCGTACTCAATGACCAGGCTGGCGCAGGCGAAGTTCAGTCGCGCCCGCTTCACGCCCTGCTGCGCTTCCAGCCAGGCGACCGCGGCTTCGGCAAGTTTTTGTTTGCGGCACAGCGACGGCAGATGCAGCCGGATACGGCCGGAAATGAAGTGACGGATCGAGAATTCCATGTGACGCCGACCCCGATCCTTTCAGACGCGTTAGGCTTTGACCCGGACCGGCGCCAGGCGTGGCGAATTGTTGGCGCTGTTGTGCAGCTGCCGCTCGTGCATTTCAATGAAGTGGTTGACGGTGAAAATCGCCAGCGTGACCCAGACCGGCGTCGCCGCGGTCGCCCCGACTTCGAACACCGTGAAGGCGATGATTCCGGCGGCAAAGATGATCTTCAGGTCCAGGTTGTTGTTGGTCGCGAGCTTGATCTCGCGGTCGACCTTTTTGACGAAGTCGACGACGGCGCGAGCGGAATGGGAGTGGCTGGCGAGGAACTCGGCCTCCGCCTCGATGCTGCCGGTCAACTTGTCGAGCTCGGTGTCGGCGCCGTGCATCGCGCTCAATCCGCCATTGGCGGCGCCATGGGCAGCATAATGCTGCTGGAAGTTGCCGTGGAATTCGTCGTGGCGATCGGCGTCGTAGTGCAGGACGACACTGCCGGTGGTCGGGTTGACGGTAACCTCTTCGATGCCGGGGATGACGCCGAAGACTTCGCTGATCTGCTTCAGCAGTTCGGGATTGCCCTTGCCGGCGGGGATTTTCATGCGCACCCGCCCCGGCACCTGGTGCTCGATCCGCAGATTCATCTTGGTCATCGCGTTGCTCGAATAACGTCACGAACCGGTCGGCGACGCAGCTAACGTCGCGCCGGTTCGTTTTGGATCACAGCCAAACACTACAACGCCGGAGGTAGCTCCGTACCCGGTCGATCGCATGGCTCGATTTCGGGCCTGCAGTCGAAAGCCGTTCCTTAGACCGGGCTTTTCGATGCCGCCGGCACAACGACGTCGTTCTCGGCGTGGACCTCGGCCGCGATGTCATGAAACTGTTCCTGCGCCTCGGCCATCATTTCTCGTGTTTTGTGGCCGAGCTTGTAGGCGCCGCGCACCGTCGACCTGAAGAGTGGGTTCAACGCCCCGCCGATCCGCGGAAAATATCGCGGCACGGCGACGGCAGCGACCCCCAAGACAATGCCGGGCAGCAGCGCCGCTTCGAACACCACGGCGGCGACGCCGACGACCGCAACAGTAGCAACGGTCGCGACCATATCGCCGCGATCCTCGCCCCCTTCATCTAACGCCTCGGTTGCCTCGGCCTGCGCGTGCTCCACAGGCTCCGCTGCAGCTTCGAGACTGCCATTTCCATCACTTTTAACTTTTGGCATCAAACTCTCCCACCATGCCGTCTCATTAAGATCGGCACTTCGACGACCGTCACCACCGCCGCGTGCAGCGCCGCGATGGGACGACCGTCGGACCTGCCGGCCTGCCCTGCTGTACCCTTAGGATTCCCAAGTTTCATGACAATCTGAACACATCCGGAATATTCCAAGGGGCTGAGTCACCTTTCGGTGAATGATCGTCCTCGATCGGTAACCACCGACAAGGCCATTAACACGATGATTGGATTGGAGATTTCTCCGGATGCCGGCGAGGCTCCGCGTCGTACGGCCGTCATATCCGGGTCCCAACATTCGTTTCGCCCCGCTGTCCCGACATCTCCAGGAGTCCAGCAAAATGGATGCCAACCAGGCCAAGCCGTCAGACCCCCGTCCGCTTGAGGAGCGTCTGCACGACGAACTGATCGACGCGGTCGACGAAGAGCTGGAACTGGAGATCGACGACAGCCGCCTCGCCAGTTTGCTGGAGCACACCGAGCACAAGCCGGCGCAGCCCACCGTTGATCGCCACACTTATTTCAAGGAGCTGCTGCGGCTGCAAAAGGAGCTGGTCAAGCTTCAGGACTGGGTGGTCTACAAAAAGCTCAAGCTAATGGTTTTGTTCGAAGGGCGCGACGCCGCCGGCAAGGGCGGCGTCATCAAGCGGATCACGCAGCGGCTCAATCCGCGTATTTGCAAAGTCGTCGCCTTGTCGGCACCGACCGAGCGCGAACGCACCCAATGGTATTTCCAGCGCTATGTCGCGCACTTGCCGGCCGCCGGCGAAATCGTGCTGTTCGACCGCAGCTGGTACAACCGCGCCGGCGTCGAACGGGTGATGGGTTTTTGCACCGAGGCGGAGTGCGAGGACTTCTTTCACACCACGCCGGAATTTGAGCGGATGCTGGTGCGATCGGGCATCATTCTGGTAAAGTACTGGTTCTCGATCACGGACGAGGAGCAAAATCTGCGCTTCCTGATGCGCATCCACGATCCGCTGAAACAGTGGAAGCTCAGCCCGATGGATCTGGAATCGCGGCGCCGCTGGGAAATGTATACCAAGGCCAAAGAAGAGATGCTGGAGCGCACCAATATTCGGGAAGCGCGCTGGTGGGTGGTCGAAGGCGTCGACAAGAAAAAGGCGCGGCTGAACTGCATGCATCACTTGCTGCAGCAGATTCCGTACGAGGACGTGCATCACGAGCAAATCGTGATGCCGGCGCGCGAACACAAACCGGACTATGAGCGCCATCCGGTCCCGCACGAACTTTACGTGCCGGCGGTGTATTAGGGCGTGCGGTTAGGCGCGGCGTGGACGAGCGTCAAAAGCGGACGTGGCGCAGCTTCTCCGGATTGCGCACCACGTAAATGGCGGCGATGTGCCCGTCGCGGTGCTCGAAAGCGATGGTGTCGATCTCGCCGTCCTCCTCGCGCAGCACGAAACCGGCAACGCCGTTGACGGTCGCGGGGCGCCACTGCGCGCCCGGCAGCGCCGGGTTCTTGCGGGCGATGCCGATCAAGAAGCGCAGAATCTTGTCGGCGCCATAGATTGGATTGAGCGCCGCGGCGCGTTTGCCGCCGCCGTCGGAATAGAGCACCGCGTCCTGGGCCAATAGCTTCGCCAGCATGGCCGCGTCGCCCGACTGCGCGGCGGCGACGAACGCCGCGGCCAGGCGGACGCCCTCCTCCCGCGAAGCCGGAAAGCGCGGCCGGCCTTCCTCGATGTGGGCACGGGCGCGCGCCGCAAGCTGGCGGCACGCCGCCTCGCCGCGATCCAGTGCGCGCGCCACCTCGGCGAAGTCGAGACCAAAGACGTCGTGCAGCAGGAAGCTCGCGCGCTCGAGTGGTGACAGCCGCTCGAGCACGAGCATCAAAGCAACGGAGAGGTCATGCACGAGATCGCCGGGGGCGTCAGCATCGAGCGCCTCGTCCACCACGGGCTCCGGCAGCCATGGCCCGACATAGACCTCGCGCCGCGCCCGCGCCGATTTCATGCGGTCGAGGCAAAGCCGCGTCACCACGGTACCGAGATAGCGGCGCGGCTCTTCGATCGCGGCGTGGTCGGCCTGGTGCCATCGCAGATATGCGTCCTGCACCACGTCTTCGGCCTCGGCGCGCGAGCCGAGCATGCGATAGGCAAGCCCCGTCAGCGCGCGCCGATGGCTTTCGAACGATTGGACGTCGTGGTCGAGGGTGGTCATGCCGCTTTGGTCAGTGCGCGGAGCACCGGACGGGACTCGCCGCCGACCGTGACGCGCGTGCAGGCCCGGCCGTGGCCCAATGCATATTTCACGGTCGGATATAGGCGCGACGCCGCCATGGCGAAAGCCAGCGACACCAGGCCGCGTTTGCCGAAGCGGCGGACCACTTCATCGCGCAGGTCATCGGCTTGCGGGGCGTGATTCAAGGTCGCTTCGGTGAAACGCACCGCCAGCGCTACTTCGAACGGCATGGCGGTAAGATCGTGCGACACGACAGCGCGCAGAACGGCCGGGTCGATGCCGTAGCGTTGCGCCATGTCGATCCCGAGTTGCGTACAGGGTCCGCAATCCTCCGACATGGTGCCGACGATGGCGGCGGCAAAATATACGGCGGGCGGGACGTCCTTGCGATAGTTGTTCAGAGCCGCGGCCTTGCTGAACGCGATCGCCGCGCGCGGATCGACGTCGAGCAGCTCGCGCAAATAACTGGCGTCGTAGTTCCAGGTGCGCTCGAACTTGTCGATCCATCGCCGCAAAAACCACCTGATCATCGTGCTTCTCCTTTTGCCAGAGCCGATTGCTTCATATTGAAGCAATCGGCGCTCTAGATTTTTGGCGGAGCATGATCTTTTCGGAAAACCGGTCTCCACTTTTCCGCATCGTGCTCCAGCGTTGCGCCGCGGCCGGCAGGCACGAAGGCGATCCAGATCGCCAGTGCCGGCGGCAGAAAGACGGTCGGCAGATCAATCAGCAATTGATGGACGTGCTCGCGTCCGGCCGCGGCGTCCCACACGTGGACCACGGCGTGCAGCGCGAGGAATGCCGCACCGGCTTGTGCCGCCGGCCGCGCCGCGGGCGTGATCGCAAGCCACACCAACGCCGCTCCGCTGACCAGGTACGCGACGCCGATGTCGCGGATGAAATGCGCATTGAACGGGCCCACATCGATCACCCCCGGAACCGTGGCGTACCAGTCCGCGGGGAAACCGAGCATGACTAACCCATTGACTGCCAAGCCTAATCCCAGCATCCACGCCACCAGATCGCGCATATCGCCGGCCTCCTGTCCGCTAAGACGAGGCGGCGTGGCCCGCTGTGACATCAAACGGCAAGAAAATTCGCAGAAAGGACCGTGAATCGGCGGCGGACCGTCGGCGGGCGGCGCTTCACAACCGACCGATAAATTGATTGAGTGCCGCTCCCAGCCGCGTTCGCCGAAGCTCTGCGGCGCCATCCCGGAAAAAGATGCCAGATTATTACGCTATCCTGTCGCGCGCGTTGCAGAAGGGCGATTTCGCCAGCGCGCGCTGGCGCGAGAGCGTCTTCGAACAGACCAGACACATGCTGCTGGCGCAATTGCGCGCGCAACAGCCGCCGCTGTCGAACACCGAAATAAGGTTGCAGACCGACGCGTTGGAAGCGTCGATCAAAACCATTCAATCCGAGTTCGCGCCGACCGGCGGCGGCAGCCGCGGCCCGGACCGCCAGCGGGCCATCAGACCAAAGACTGAGCCCCGCGCCCGATCGCCGATGACTGCCAGCGGCGCCAGGCCGAAGGCTGCGGCGTTTGGCTTGCCCCCTATTGTCTGGGTCATGTCGGCCATTGTCATTGCGGCGATTGCCGCCGGGGCCTACGTGCTTGTCGCGTCGCGACCTCAAAACTCTGTCGCTTCACGACCTGAAAACTCTGTCGCTACGCGACCTGGCAGCGAGGCGCCACCGGCAAGCAAGAGCGAAACCGCCAACGATCGCCCGGCAGCGCCACAGCCGCCACAGGCCCAACACAAAGCGCGGCCCGCTGCGGTAACGGCCGCCGACGGCGACCTCGCGCCCGGCGTCGACGGCGGCTCAACCGAGGTCGACGTGCCGTTTTTCTTTCGACGCCAGCCGGTGTTCTACCGAACCACCAATCCGGTCGGCACGATCATCATCGATAAGCAGCAGCACTTTCTGTACCTGATCCAGCCCAATCAGGTGGCGTTGCGCTATGGCATCGGCGTTGGCAAACCGTGCGCCGGCGTCGCGGGTCTGCGCAAAGTGGCGAGCAAAACCGAATGGCCGGAGTGGCAAGCGCCCGCCGAGATGGTCGAGCGCAAGCTCGCTCCGCCCGGCATCATGAAAGGCGGGCCCGGCAATCCGCTAGGCGCGCGGCTCATTGCCCTCGACGATGGCAGCATCCGCATCACCGGCACCAATGCGCCGAAGACGATCGGCAATTCCGTCAATTTCGGCTGCGTCCGGCTGGTGAACGACGACGTCGTCGATCTCTACAATCGCGTGGCGATCGGCGCGGGGGTGATATTCACCGATTAGAACGCAATGAAATGAAACCGAATCGATGGTTCGTCATGGCCGGGCTTGTCCCGGCCATCCACGTCTTGGTTTGCCGCAGCATTTAAGACGTGGATGCCCGCGACGAGCGCGGGCATGGCGATTCGGGGAAATCTTGTCACGCTTTAGTGGCGCTGGCGGCAACCTATTTGCCCGCCAGGCACTTCAAGCCGCCGCTCGGGATCGGATCGCCGGGGATGAAATAGAACGGATTGGGGACCTTGAAGCAGCGCTCGGCGTGATCGCCGCTTTGATCGCCGACCAGATCGCTGAACTGATCGCCGACATTGGCGATGATGATGTGATCGGCCTCGATTTGCGTGCGTGCCCAGGTTTTATATTTGGACACGTATTTGTCGCTCCGGCTGGAATCCGGACGCATGAACAGCTTGCGCCATTGGTCGTAGCCGACCCGGTGCAGATTCCATTCGGTCGCGATGCGTTCAAACGGATCCTCATAGCGGCCGGTGACGAAGTAGATGTCGACCGAATCGCCGTTCTTGTCCTTCAATGTCTTGGCGAAGTTGAACAGCTCGAGCGTCGGCTCGATCGCCGCCGCGCGCGCGCTGAGCTCCCAGGCGCGCTGGCCGCAGGCGGCCGAAGCGCCCAGATCGCAAGCGCCGCTCGGAATGTAACCGAAATTGTTGTGATGGATCTCGTCCCAATTGGAGAGCGAGGTTTCGTCGATGTCGAGGACGATCGCCGGCTTCGCCACTTCGGAAGCGCGTTTTCCGACCCAGGCGCGCGCCGCGTTCAGCGCCGCGGTGACCTCGGCGTCGTACTCGGTGCAGCGGTAGTAGGTCAGCGCGTTGGCGAGGATGCCGATATTGATCGGCGGCGTGGTATCGACCGTGACTTTTTCCGGCGGCTGCGCGCATCCGGACGGCTTGTCGTCAGCGGCAGCCGACCCGAACTGAAACAACACAAGCAATGCACAGAATGCGGCGATGCTCACCACCCGCGATATCCGGCGCGGCATTGATGAAGGTCTCAGCTGATCCACGGCGCTCTCCCTTCGCGTTAGCGCTCGCGGCACATCTGCCCGCGTCAGCGGACCGGGCAGTCCCGCGAGCTAAAGGCGTCGTTCAAGAACTTGGCCAGACGCAGACCGGCGACGCCGAGCTGCCGGTCGAGGATCGGCAGGACGTCGCGAAGATAGCGGTCCTCCAGCAGGTCGTCGGCGGGGCGAATGTTCCACACAGTCTGGGCGAGAGCGTGGGTCTCCTCCGCCCAGGCGATCAGCGAGCCGCCGTCGATACCCGGCCGCGTCGCCTCGGCGCTTTTGAGCCAACCGTCCTCGAGCCGGTCGACATAGGCGCCCCAATCCCAGACGACTTTTTCGATCAGGCCGAAATCCCAGGCGGCATGAAAGTTGGTGGCGATCTCGCTCGGTTCGCAGGTTCGGCCGCAGGTGAAGCCGCGCATCAACAGATCGACCGCGATGTCATTGCCGCCTTTGTCCTCGAGCACGGTATGCAGCGGCTGATGAATGTCGCCGACAAAATGCACGGCAAACTTCAGCGCTTCGACCTGATCGTTGCCGGTGGCGCAGCGCAGCTCATGGCGCAGGCGATCGAGCTCGGCGACGATGCAGAAGCCATATTTCGGATCGTTCTTGCAATCGCGCGCCGCATCGTATTTCGGCGCCGCAAGCGGGATGTCGACAAAATGCCAATTCGATGTTTCCGGCTGCGCATCGCGCACGTCATCGGCCCAGCTCGCGACCGACGCCAGCGAATGGCCGCCGCCGAGCAGTCGCTCGACCATGCGCGCGGCCTCCAGCGACAATCGCCGCTGCGCGATTTCGGCAACGATGGAATGCCCCTCCTGGCCCCAGGCGAGAGCGTGGCTCGCGAACGCGCAGGCAAGTACCGCTGACAAAGCCAACGTTTTCATCAGCTCCTCACTTTCGCGCCAGAAAAGCGTATCAGGGGTTTGTAACAACCAAAAGATGCCCGAACCAAAAGATGCCCGCGAACGCCTGCGCCCGCAGCAGCGATGACTTGGCTAGCGGTTTCTTGGAAGAATCATTCCGATTGGAAAGATGACGCGCGGGCGGCCGGCGAGCTCCGCCACGCCGACACCAGTCTCGCGAGCGGCGCGAAATTAATCCCCGACAGCGCCATGCCCAGCGCGATCGCCACGCCTTCGATGACGAATTGCAGCGCCGAGGACAGGCCGAGCATTTGCAGCACCTGGCCGAGTTGCGTGAGGAACAACGCCGCGCCGGCGACCGCGACCATGCTGCCAATGCCGCCCGACATGGCGGTGCCGCCCAGCACCGCGGCGGCGATCGGCGCCAAGAGATAAGGCTCGCCGACCTTCAGCGTCGGGTTGCGGATGAACGCCGAGACCAGGATCCCGGCAACGCCGTAAAGCAAGGCGGCGACAACAAAGGCCGCGGTTTGGTAGGCGGCAACCTTTATACCGGCAATCCAGGCCGCCCGCGGATTGGCGCCCATCGCCGAGAAATGCCGGCCGATCGTGGTCTTGCGCAGGACGAGATCGAGAATGATGGCCAGCGCCGCCACCACCCACACCGAGAAATTGATGCCGAGAAAGCGGGCATCGCCCCAGGCCGCCATGGCCGGCGGAACCCCGGCTTCCTGCGGCAGCGCGACGCGATACCACAAGGTGGCGCCGCTCGTTATCGCGCCGACCGCCAGCGTCACGATCAGAGCATTGAGCTCGAACACCGCGATCAATATGCCGTTGATCAATCCGATCAGCGTGGCGAACAACAGCGCGCCGCACACCGCCGCGAATAGCGCTTCGTCGTGGCCTGCGGAGAAGCCGAGCACGATCGTGCTCGATAGCGTAACGACGGCCGGAATCGAAAGATCGATGCCGCGCGCCATGAGCACGAGCGTCTCGCCGATCGCGGTGATGGCGAGAAACGCGGCCAGCGGAATGATCGCCAGGAACGTCGACGGCAGCAGGCTGCGCGGCGCGACAATGGCGCAGAAAATTACCAGCCCAAGCATCGCGATCCAGATCGCGGCAAACCGCATCCGCACCCTTAACCGGCGTACCACCGGCGCAGACCGTGGCCCGGGGTCGGTGACGAGCGCGGCGGCGCGCGTGCTCATGGCGCTTTCACCGCCGTAGCCGGATGGGCAAAGGCGGCGCGAATATTTAGCCAAACGCGGCGGATCGGCTGCAAGCCGGAATAAACCGCCACTGCAAACAGCGTCAAAGCGCCGCTGGCGATAATGCCGGCCCCGGTATTGAGCCCGAGCAGCGTGATGATGTTGACCGTGAGCGTGAAGAACAACGCGCCCAGCATGGCGCCGACAAAGGAGCCGCGACCGCCGGTCAGCGCCGCGCCGCCAAGAACCGCCGCGGCGATGCTGGTCAATGTGTAACTCGAGCCGATGACCGGCGCGCCGACGCCCACTTCCGAGCCGACAAAAAGCCCGCTGAGCACGGCAATGACGGCAGACAGCAGGTAGGCGCGCAAATGGACAAAGTCGATGCGCACGCCGTTGCGCTTGGCCGCCTCCTCGCGAAAGCCGACGGCACGGAGTTTCAAGCCGCTGACCGTGCGGTAGAGCCAGATATCGCCGGCAATCGCGGCGGCGAGAATGACAAAGAACGAGACTGGAATGAAGCCGAGCCGCGTCTGAAAGAAATCGATGAAATCCTCGCTGATCACGCCGAAGGGCGATGGCCGCAAATAAAGCGCGATGCCCTGGACCACGCTGAGCATGGCGATGGTCGTGATCACCGAATTGATGCCGACATAGCGAACTAGCGCGCCGTTGGTCAGCCCGACCACGATGCCGACGACGAGGCAGACGAGCGAGCCGCCGAGGATGAGCCCGGCATCGAAATCCTCGGCGATCAGAAAGGAGGCGATGACGACAGTCAGGCTGATCACCGCCCCGACCGAAACATCGAAGCCGCGCACCATCAAGACGTTGAACTGCGCCAGGGTCACCAGCGCCAAGGGCGCGGTGGCGAGCAAGATATGCCGGATGTTGAGCGGGGTCAGAAACACGTCGGTCCGGAGCGACGCGTAGCTGCCAACGGCCACGATCAGGACCAGCAACAGCAATAGCGGCACCCACCATTGGTTACTGCCGCCGGCGACCAATTGGCGCAAATTGGCGAGCGACAGCCAATCGGGCCGCGCCTGCTCGACCGCGCCTTTGGCGGCGGCCGCAACTTCCTTGGAGCGAAGAAATGAGGAGACGATGCTCTCTTCGGTGATTTCGCTGCCGCTCAGCTCGCGAATGACCCGTCCGCGCGAGAACACCAGCACCCGATCGCAGATTCCGGCGAGCTCCATGGCGTCGGAAGAATTGACCACGCACGCTATGCCCTGGTCGGCTTTGGCCCGGATGGCGCGATAAATGTCAAAGCGCGCTTTCGCGTCGACGCCTTGCGTCGGCTCGTCGATCAGCAACGCCTTCGCGGCATAGAGGAAGCTCCGCGACAACACCGCCTTTTGTTGATTGCCGCCGGACAGCCCGCCGATCGGCTGATCGAGATCGGCCGTGACGATGTTGAGTTTTTCGATAAGCGACAGCGCGCTGGCGCATTCCTTTGACGCGGAGATCAAGCCGCCGCGGGCAAAATCGTCGAGCACCTGCACGGTCATGTTCTCGCGAACGCCCAAGGTGGGAAAAATCGATTCGGCCGCGCGGTCGGCGCTGAGCGACAGAATGCCGGCGTCAAGCGCGCCGCGCGGTGCGCCGATTTTGACCGGCGAACCGGCGCACAGCACCTGTCCGCTGGCCGCTTCGAGGCCGCCGAGCGCGCGCAGCGCTTCGCGCTGCCCATTTCCCTCCGAGCCGGCAAATCCGAGAATTTCGCCGCGGCGGACGTCAAACGCGATGCCGTGAAACCGCGTGGCGCTCAGTTCCCGGGCCGACAGCACGATCTCGCTCGATGCTGTTTCAGTGCGAGCCGGATATTCGGTATCGATCGGCCGCCCGACCATCAAAGCGATCAAATCGGCTTCCGACAGCTCGTCGTTGACGTCGTAGGTGCCCTGCCCCACGCCGTCGCGCAGGATGGTCACCCGGTTGGCGAGCGCCAGGATTTCAGGCAGGCGGTGACTGACATAGACGACGGCGGCACCGCCATCGACAATCCGACGAATAATGTTGGTCAGCGTTTCGACCCCGGATATGTCGAGGCTCGAGGTCGGCTCGTCGAGCAGCAAGACTTTCGGGTTGGCCGCCAATGCCTTGACGATTTCAAGGAACTGGCGCTGCGACGCGCTCAATTGTCCGACCAGCGTATCCGGCGAGATGCCGAGGGCGTAGGGCTCCAGTTGCTTTGCCGCCCATTGCCGCTTCGCGGCCAGACGTTTTGGGCCATCGATGGCGCCCAGCAGCAGGTTCTCGGTGACGGAAAGTTCACGCACCAGCGAATCGTCTTGATAGACGACGGCCAAGCCGAGGCGACGCGCTTGCAGCGGATCGGCGCGAAGAAGGGGATTGCCCATGATGGTGATGCGGCCCTGGTCGGCAGCGACCGCGCCGGCGGCAACGCCGAGGAGCGTGCTCTTGCCCGAGCCGTTCTCGCCCAGCACGGCGTGAATTTCCCCCGGCCGGCACTCAAAATCGACGCGATTGAGCGCCTGCACGCCGGGATAGCGCTTCGAAATGCCTGACAGTTGCAGCGAGGCGGCGGCCATCATGCCATACCGAGAATGGTCATTTCGTCTGCGGCGCGTCCGTATGCGACGACGCCTGCGTTTGTAGCGCGGAACGAAAAAGCGGGAAACTTACGTCCCGCTTTGAAGTCGGGGTCAAACGGGCGCGGCACAAGTTCACGCCCGCTCGACCATGTCACCCCGCATTTGGCTTCTTATTGTTTGGCGAACATCTCCTTCATCATGTCGTTGTCGACCAGCGTGGTCAGAGATGCGCTTTCAGGAATTGCCGGATTGCATTGGCCCTTGACGACCGGGTGCATCTTGAACGGCACGTTGATGGTCGCAGGAACATCCTTGCCCTCCTTCTTCATCATCGCCGCGGTCAAGGCGAAGCGCGCCTGATCGTTCTGTCCGTTGGAGTAGAAGATCTTGAAGTTCGGATCGTTGGCCTTCTCCCAGTCGCAGATGACGCCCATCTCGTCGGTGCGCAGCGACACGATCACGTCCGGCGGCTTCTTGGCGGCGTCGTAAGCGCGCAGGCCGCCGCGGAAACCGTCGGCATATTCGAACAGCACCGCGTCGACGCTGCCATACTGCGCCAGAAAGCCCGACATCGCCTTGAACGAGCCTTCTTGCGTCCAGTTGGTGTCAGCCTTGCCGAGGAGCTTGAGATTGGCGTGCTTGGCGATCTCCTGCTCGGAGCATTTCTGCCAGCCGGCGCTGAGCCCGTTCCCCGGCGTCCCGCCAAGCTCGACGATGGTCGTCGGATTCTTGGTCGAGTTTTCGATCACCATCTTGACGAAGTCGGTGCCGAGCGCACAGAGGTCTTCGGCAATCGAGGTGACGAAATCCTTGCCGGCTTTGCCGCCGACATAGGTGCCGTTGTGCAGAACCACCAGGATGCCGGCCTCGGTCGCCTCCTTGACGGTCGGCAGCAATGCCGGTCCGGCGTCGGCGAAGATGACGATGACGTCGACCTTTTGCGCGATGTAGGCGCGCATGTCGGACACCGCCTTGGTGGCGTCGCCGGTGGCCGACGTGTAGATGATCTTCTTGACGCTCGGATAAGTCAGCGCCTGCAGGATGAATTCCATCTTGGTGACCTGGCGCCAGACGTTCTCGCCGAAACCGTCGGCATAGGCCACGGTAAGCGTGCCGTGGCCGGTTTCGCAGACATTGTTTTTCCAGCACTCCAGCGCCAGCTTGCGCTGCTCCGGCGTCAAATCCATCGCCGCATGCTTGATGGCTTCGACGATCACCGGCGAGACATTCTCGGTGGTGCCGACCGATTTCATCATCAGCTCGTTGACGTCGCGCGCCTGCGACGGAGCGCCTGTCAGTGCGCATGCGGCTGCCGCGATGAGCGGCAGCGCCCAGTGGCGCATTCCCCCAAAATTGATTTTCATGTCGTCCTCCCTTGCATCGATACGGCGGTGGCCGACCGATTGAATAGTCCTCTGGATGTTTACTTGTTCTTCAGCCACGGATACCGGGCAGTGTCCTTCCCGGCATAATCGGGATCGAGATAGATGAAGCAGCGATGGATCTTCCAATCGCGAATCTCAAAGACGTCGCACCAGCGGCCGGCGCCGTGCTCGGGCGCGCCGGCGCGCCACGAACCGTCGCGATGCTCGCCTTCGCTGGTGCCCTCGCACACGACCATGTCGCTGCCAGAGAAGATGTAGTTGAAGTGCGAATAGTGATGCAGGATCGATTTCAGCGTGCTGCCGATATCGCCGAACATCTGCCCGATCTCTTTCTTGCCGTTGGCGATGCCCCATTTCGGAAAATAGACCTGCGCGTCGTCGCCGAAGAGATCGAGGATGCTGCCGCCGTCCGAGGTCTTGCCGGCCTTGTCGAAGGCCTTGAGATATTCGACGATCACCGACTTTCTCTGCTCGTCGGTCATGGTCTGCTTGGAAACGGCCATCACTATCCTCCCTCGGACTGCGGCGGTTAACCGCCACGCCCTTAAAGCTAATTCGCGCGCTTGATGCGTTCCTTGTCGGCAGCCGTCGCGGCCAGATAGGAGAAAGCCAAAATCGGGCCGATGGTGGCGCCGCCCGCCCAATAAGCCCGCGCCGACGCCGAGGCGACGCAATTGCCGACGCCGTAGAGGCCGGGAATGGCTCGGTCCTGATCATCGACCACCTGGCCGCAGACGTTGGTCTTCGGTCCGCCCTTGGTGTCGAGATTGCCGCCAGTCAAAAGCGCCGCGTAATAGGGACCCTGGTCGGAGATCGGGAACATGGTCGGATTCGGCGCCGACGGCGACGGCGCCACGGCGCCGTTGAACAGAAGCTCGACCTGACGCTCGCCGCGCTTGAAGTCGAAATCCCGGCCGCCGGATGCGAAGCCGTTGAAGCGCTGGATCGTCGCCTCCAGCGTCTTCTCGAAGTCCGCGGCGAGCGCGAGGCCGCCGGTGACGCTGTTGTAACGCTCGAGCCGCTCGCTGACGGCTTTGCCCAAAGCCGCGAGCGTTGCGCCTTTGATAACGTGCTTATCGTCAGTGCCGCGGGGGACGATGAAGCGTCCGTATTCGTCGCCGGCGCTGTGATCCTGGCTGCGCTGGTCCCAGATCGCGATCAGCAAAAGATTTGAATACTCGGATTTGGCGCCATCCCACTGGAAGAACACCTGCGCCATTTCGTTGTAAGCGAGCTTTTCGTTGGCGACGCGGCGTCCTTCCTTGTTCACATAGATCATCGAATCGCCGGACGGCGAAAAGGTCCCGATCAGCTCCGGATCGCCCGCCATCGCTTTCTCAAAGACGATCGGGCACATCCAGGCATAATTCATGTTGCGCAGCTGCGCGCCGACGGCGCCGGCGATATAGACAAAGTCGCCCTCGTTGCTGCGCGCCGCGCAGCCGCCATAGACCGGCGCGCTGAGAAAGTTTTTGCGCAGCTCGACATCGTGGGTGAAGCCGCCGGTGCAGCACACCACGGCCTTGCGGGCGAAAAAGCGCTTGGTGCCGTCGGCCGTGTCGGCCTCGACGCCGACGACCTCGCTGTCGGCGTTCCGGATCAGCCGCTGCACGCGATGGTCGGTGCGGATGTCGACGCCGTCGCGCTTGGCCGCCGCTGACATGGTGCGGACCGCGACCTCGCCGCCGTCCGACATCGTCTCCCGGGCATCTTTCGGCAACAGCACGCGGCCTTTCGGCGCCTTGTCCTCAGTAAGCTCCGCCCAATAGTCGGGAACGAAGTCGCAATGGCGATATTCGAGCGCGCCGTTCTCGCTCAACAATTCCGTCGCCGTAGAGGCATTGTCGTATATCGCTTCGTATTGCGAATATTCCCAAGCCGGCACGCCGAAGCGCGGCGCGCCGGGATCGTAAATCTCCGGCCGCGACAGCCGGGCCATATAGGCGATGCAATCCTGCTTCGGATCTTTGGTGCCGGCGGCGCGCATCGCCGCGTTGTTCGGCACCCAGTACCAAAACGCGGCCTTGCGCGTCGTGCCGCCGAGCTGCGGCGCCTTCTCCAGAACAAGGACCTTGTTGCCGCGCCAGGCGCTGAACAAAGCGGTCGCGAGACCCGCCACTCCGCTGCCGACAGCGATGACATCGAACTCGCCATCGAATTTGCCATTGGCCGCAGCCGGTGCCGAAGACTTGCGTGCAATGGTCGCCAAGCAGATCCTCCCTGATTTGTTGGGAGGAGATTGCCGCCGTCCGGGCCCGGTAATCTTTCAAATTCCGGATTTTATCGAATCCTGAAAACGCCAATGGCCGGTTGACGTTGTCAGGGTGGGCGCAATGGGTTACCATGTTTTTGCCCCTGCAGTTGTGACGAAAGAAGCCGCGCGGGGCCTGTTTTCGCGTCGTGCATTTTCAATGCGCGGCGGCGGACTGGGAGGGAGCGATGGCAGCGCTGTCGTCCGGCGAGCGATGGGGCTCGCTTGCAGTGCGCGGTCTGGAACAATTTCATATTCGTGGCGACACGAACGGCGTCGGCTATTGCATCGCCGACGCTAAGCCCTATGCGCTGGAGTTTTCGAACACGTCCGACGTGATCTGTTTGTTGCTGGGCGACATCAACAGCAGCACGAAGTTCGAGGACGATCGCGAGAGGTCGCTGGTGTTTCTCGGCGAGTCGACCGCGTTCCATCCGCGCATCGGCAATGTGCGGGTGCGCGCCGCCGACGTGCGCCACGGCTTTATCGCCTTCAGCTACGCCAACGAATTTCAGAGCGTGCTCGACGACCGCAGCATCGACAACCTGCGCCGCGGCGGCAGTTGCAACAACATCCGCAACGGCGCCATCAAGTTTTTGGCCCGCTACGTCAAGGAGCGGCTGCGCCGGCCCGACGGGCTGCAGCCGCTCGAAGTGCAGTTTCTCGCCCTCGGCACCTATGTCGAAACCATGCGGCAGCTCGAAGCGGCGGCGCCAATGCACCGCGACACGTTGTCCGATCAGCAATTCGCCAAGCTGTGCGACTACATCGACGGAAACCTTGAGGACAAGCTCACGTGCGCCGACCTGTCGCGCGCCGTCGACACGCCGCTGCGCGTCGTCTATCAGGGCGTGAAGCTTCGCACCGGCCGTTCGCCGTACAATCTCATCATCGAGAAGCGCGTCGAACGCGCCAGCGCCATGCTGCGGGACAGCGACGCCTCGATCGCCGAGATCGCCTGCGCTTGCGGCTTCTCATCGCAGCAGCATCTGACCGCGACGCTGTCGCGCCGGCTCGGCCGCACCCCGCGGCGGCTGCGTGGGGTGTCGTAGCGGCGAAGGCCAGGTTCCAATCCACCTTCGCAAAAACTCAAAAGGGCCCCGACGCGGGACCCTTCTGAGTTTTGGTTGCGGGGG
>Ga0210390_10002233_pt1 | contig 17324 bp, 10 predicted proteins | sample IncBWH11OmetaG_FD_161050 | JGI IMG/M metagenome (GOLD analysis project Ga0210390, IMG submission 161050) | Forest soil microbial communities from Barre Woods Harvard Forest LTER site, Petersham, Massachusetts, United States - Inc-BW-H-11-O ... | reverse complement strand
CATCGACAGGGCCGGCACCGCCATGGCAATGAGAACAGCCGATGCCGCCAACGCCGAGACCCACGGCCGGCGCATTACCCAGCCGACCCAACGACTCCAGAACCTCGACTGCGTCGTCTCGGGTCGCCGCGACCAGTGCAGCACCGCGGATCTCTTGGCGGCGGCCCGGCTGAACGTCGCCAACACGGCCGGTGTCATGGTCGTCGCGGTCAGCATCGCGACCGCGACCGCAAGGATCGCGCCGGTGGCCATCGACGCCAGCGCCGGGGTGTCGATCAGGTAAATACCTGTCAGCGAGGCCACGACGGTCATCCCGGACAGCACCACCGCGAGGCCGGACGTGGCCATCGCCGCGTCGACCGCCTCCTGCGGCTGACGCCCGGCACGCAGTTCCTCGCGGAAGCGCATCAAAATGAACAGTGAATAGTCGACCGCCAGCGCGATACCGAACATCGACACCGTCGAGGTGACGAAGACCGACATCATGGTGTAGGCCGACAGTAGAGTGACCAGTCCCATGGTGATGGCGACCGTGCAGATGCCCAATGCCAGCGGAATCGCAGCGGCGGCAAGCGAACCGAACACCGCCAGCAACACAATCAGGATGATTGGAAGGTTCCAGCGTTCCGCCGCGGCGATGTCATGTTTTGTGTTGGCCGCCGCGGCCGTACTCAGCGCACCCTGGCCGATGACGTAGAGCCGGACCCTGCCGTTTGCCATTTGTCCCGGCCGCTCGCCCTGGACGCCGACCTTTGCCCGCAACTTCTTGGCGGCGTCGCTGGCGCTGCTGTTGGTGGCGGAGTCCAGTCGCAACGACACCACGTACGGCCGGTCAGGCTCCGGTGCCGGCTGGGTCGGAGTTTTCACCACCGCCACATCGGAGACTTGGCCGGCGACTTGCTGCAGAAATGTCGCGGCCGCGTTCATGTCTTCGTAGCTGGCGTCCGCGCGCGGTGCCGCCACCAGCGCCAGCGGTGACGTGCCCTGGTCGGGGTAATGCGCCTCGAGTTGGTCATGGACGCGTAGGGACTGGGATCCGGCCACCTCGAAGCCACCACCTGTGAGGTGACCCGACTGGGTCACGGTCAGGTAGATCGCGGGTATCAGCGCGAGCAACCAACCTGTGAAAACCAGCCAGCGGAATCTGCGCAGGTTGCTGCTTAGGCGCATCATGAAGTGCTGGATTTTGGTCTCCCCGCATTAGCGTTGCGTGCTGCTGAGCCTACCCCAGCAAGCTATGTGCATATGCCGCTTTATGGGTCGCTGAGCTGCAACAACTCGGCAACGATGTCGGGATTTGTGGGGGCCCGATGTCGAACCTGATCGAGTGTGAGCAGTTTCTTGTCGGCTGAATTGGCCGCGCCCACGGAGTCGATGGCAGGATGGCCGGTGGGCGGTCACGATTCGGTTTCACAAACCGCGGACCGCAGCTGGTTGCGAGGTCCACCCAGATTCGCAAGCCCCTATCGCACGCCATAAGGAGCTATCTATGACTTCCCTGACTGGGGATACTGCGAAAATGCGCCGACGACTGCTCGGCGTGCTGACCGCCACCGCGATGGGTGGTGCCACCGCGGCGGTGCTGTTGTCCGCGCCGTCGGCGGTCGGCGCGTCTGACCCCTGTGCTGCCAGTGAGATGGCGAGGACGATCGGCAACGTCGCCCGGTCCGCCGGCGACTACCTGGACGGGCATCCGGAGACCAACCAGGCGATGACCACCGTCGTGCAACAGCCGGCGGGACCGCAGTCGGTCGACTCGCTGAAGGGCTATCTCACTGCCAACCCCAAGGCAGCCAGCGATCTGCAGACGATCGCGCAGCCGCTCGCCGGCCTGTCGACCCAGTGCAAGTTGCCGATCAGCCTTCCTCAGGTACTCGGCTTCATGCAGGGCGCGCAGGGCAGCATGCCCGGCGGGCTGCCGAATGCTGCGGCGCAGGCCATCTCCGGGGCCCAGGGCGCCGTGTCTCCAGGCGGGGTTCCGGCCGTGGCACCGGTCGCACCTGGCCCCACAGTGATGCCGGGGCTCAGCGCCGTCAAGTAGTCGCCCGGCTAGTTCTGCGCAGCCCCCCGGCGCCTGCGTGTCGCTGAAGTCTCGCTCGTCTTGGCGGCCGGATCCGGTGGCACCGGACCCTGGAGCGCGGCGTCGGCCGGGTCGACGGGCATCGCCCCGTTGCCGTTTTTGAGGTGTGTCGAAGCCGGGTTGCCGGCCAGGCCTGCCGCGGTATCGGTGTCTGCGGCGGTGTCCGTGCCCGTTTCTGGGCCAGTTTCGAAGGCGTCAGGATCGGCGTCGTTCTCGGTGCGGAACATGAAGAAGAACACCACCCAGCCGACGGCGGCGAGGAATAACCAGCTGATCAGACGGTAGATCAACATCGCCGAAATAGCGCCGGACAACGGCAATCCGCTGGATACCAAACCGGGCACCAACACCGCCTCCACGACCAACAGACCGCCGGGCATCAGCGGTATCGTGCCGACCGCGCGGGCGGCCGCACAGGCCACCGTCAACCCGCCAACCGACGCGTGATAGCCGGCCGCGTATGCGGCGAAGCCCAGGCAGGCAACGTCAGCGAACCGGTTGACCAGTGACCAGCTGAAGGCCACCGCGAGGTCGCGGCGGCTCAGGCTGACCGATTCCAGCTGCGAGAGCATCTGGCGCCACTTCGCCAGGCCGGCGTCGGACGGTTTACCCCGAACCGAGTTGACCCACGACAACACTCGGCACCCGATCCCGTCGATCAGCTCCGGCCGCGACGCCACCGCCTGGGCCAGCAGCAACAACGCGACGAAGCCGCCGAGGGTGAACAGCAACGAGAGGGGGTTGTTCGTCGCGCCGAGGAAGAACGCGCCGCCCAGACCCAGCAGTGCCAGCCCAACCGCTTGCAGCACGCCCGACATCACCAGCTGCCACGACGCCACCAACGTCGACGCGCCCCAAATCCGTTGCTGCCGAAGCAGAAAAGTCGCTGCTAACACCGGACCGCCGGGCAGCGTGGTGCTCAACGAGTTGGCCGCGTAATAGGCGGCTTCCGACCGCAATTTCTTGACGTGCAGGCCGGCCGATGCCAGCAGGGTCCGCTGAACCTCGGCGAAGCTATGCATCAAGAGGATGGCGGCCAGGGCCGAGGCCAGCAGCCACCACAAATTCGCTGAGTAGAGGCTCTTGGCGGCCTTGGCCACCTGGTCGCGCACCAGTGCCACCTCGACCGCCAGCACGATCGCGACGACGCCCAGAATGGCCCAGCGCACCCACCAGTACTTGCCGCGGGCCCGTTCTTCGTGCTGACCGCTGACGTTCGTGGCCGGTGCATCGTGCGACACGTGAATTAGCGTAGCCGCGCAGGTCGCACCAAGATCGGTGCGCGGCGCAGGTGTCCGTACTGTATTTGCGGACGGTGTGCTACCCGCCGGCGGTTAGGCTTGACCATATGCCGTCGAAGGCCGACGCGGATTATGGGGATTCCGTCGAACCTCTCGTTCGGAAAACCGCTGCCTGGGCCTGGCGGTTATTGGTCATCCTGGTGGCTCTGGTCGCGCTGTTATGGGTTATCGCGCGGCTGGAAATCATCGTCGTTCCGCTGCTGCTGGCGTTGATGCTGAGCGCACTGTTGATCCATCCGGTGGATTGGCTGGACCGACGGGGCGCGCCCCGCGGTGGCGCGGTCGCCCTGGTGTTATTGGCTGGCTTCGCGATTCTGGGCGGCATCATGACGTTCGTCATCAGCCAATTCGTCATCGGTTTGCCGGATCTGGTCAACCAGGTCACCCGCAGCATCGATAAAACCCGCAATTGGCTGATCGAGGGGCCGCTACATCTGAGCCGCCAACAGATCGAGAACGCCGGGAACGCGGCCATCCAGGCGCTGCAGAACAATCAGGCGAAGTTAACCAGCGGCGCGCTGTCGACTGCGGCCACCGTCACCGAGATCCTCACTGCGGCACTGCTGATGTTTTTCACGCTGATCTTCTTCCTCTACGGCGGGCGCAATATCTGGCAGTACGTCACGAAGATCTTCCCTACCGACGTCCGGGACCGGGTGCGCGCCGCGGGCAACGCGGGATACGGGTCGCTGGTCGGCTACGTGCGGGCCACGTTCCTGGTGGCGTTGGTCGACGCGGTGGGAGTCGGCACCGGTCTGGTGATCATGAGCGTGCCACTGGCTCTGCCGTTGGCCTCGTTGGTGTTCCTCGGTGCGTTCATCCCGCTGGTCGGTGCCGTCATCAGCGGCTTTCTCGCGGTGGTGGTGGCACTGCTTACGAAAGGAGTCGTCTACGCGCTCATGACGCTTGGCGTGCTCATCGGCGTCAACCAGCTCGAAGCGCACATCCTGCAGCCGTTGGTGATGGGTCGCGCGGTGTCGATTCATCCGTTGGCGGTGGTGGTGGCGATCTCGACGGGCGGTGTGCTCGCCGGAGTCGTCGGCGCGCTGCTCGCGGTCCCGACGGTCGCTTTCTTCAACAACGCGTTCCAGGTGCTGCTGGCCAAGGATCCGTCCGCCGCCGCCGAAAAGACCGACGACGATGCGGTCATCATGCAGGCCGAGCCGGATGAGCTGGAGCCCGAAAGGGGAACCGCGGACTAGATCCGATTGCCCTGCTAGATCCGGCCCTCGCGGCGCAGCAGATCCTGCGCGCTGAGCCCGCCGCCGCGGCGTTGACGCGGACGGTCGGGGCTGTCGGCGTTGTTTGCGCGGGAGTTCAGTTTTTGGGTCGCGACGTCGGGATCCTTCTCGTCCCGTGGACCGGTCGGGATGGCGGTACTGGCATCCTCTGCGGGCGGCTGCTGCCCCGAGGAGCGGTCGCTCGGCACCTGCATGGCCCGGGTCGGATCGGCGGATGGCTTCGGCGGCGGCGGAGGGGTGGCTGTGCCGCGAGAATCGCCGGGGCGGTCGTTGTGCTTCGACGCGCGCAGATCGCTGAGCCAGGACTCGATTTCGCGATCTTCACCGCGGGGTGGCTGCGGCCCCGGCGGCGCTGCGGCGGGCGGTTGGGGTGGGCGCTCGGGTCCGGGGGCGGGAGCGCTTCCAGGGCTCGGTTGGGCGGAAAAGCGAGTCGTCGGCGGCTCTTGGGGCTCAGCGCGTCCCGGGGCGCGCATTTTCGTGGTGCCGGCAGCCGAGGGCGTGTCCTGAGCCGGTGACCGGTAGTCCGGTCGAGGCGCCGGCCCAGCCGGTCTGCCGGACCGCGGCGGGGCCTCCGCGCCGGGGTGGGTGGGGTCGTGCGGTGGACGGGGTTTTGCAGCGACGGCGGGGGATGCGACGACCGCCGGTCGCTCGGCCCGGCGGGGGACGGGATTCTTGCGCTCGTCGGGCAGGTGAATCTCGCCCAGCCCGATGCGGTTCTGCAGCCGCTTCATCCACAGTGGCGCCCACCAGCAGTCGTCGCCAAGCAGCTTCATCACCGACGGCACCAGGAACATCCGGATGACGGTGGCGTCCAACAGAAGTGCTGCCATCAGCCCAAACGCCAGGTACTTCATCATCACCAAGTCGGAGAAGATGAACGAGCCGGCGACCACGGCAAGGACGGTCGCCGCGGCGGTGATGATGCGACCGGTGGCCGCTGTTCCGATCCGGATGGCCTCCGCGGTGGACATGCCGCGTGCGCGTGCCTCAACCATCCGGGACACCAGAAATACTTCGTAGTCGGTCGATAGCCCGAAGACGACCGCGATGATCAGACCGATCACCGGCGCGGTCAGCGGCGTCGGCGTGAAATTCAGCAACTTGGCGAAGTGGCCGTCAACGAAGATCCAAGTCAAGATGCCCATCGTCGACCCGAGCGTCAACGCGCTCATCACCGTGGCTTTGATCGGCAGCACCAGCGATCCGAACGCCAGGAACATCAACAGCGTGGTGGTGGTCAACAGAATGACCAACATCAACGGCAGCTTGCTGAAAATGCCGTGGATGGCGTCCTGCTCAAGCGCGGGTGTGCCGCCGACCAGAACCGTCAGCCCCTTCGGCACGGAGATAGCCCGCAATTCGTTGATCTTCTTGGCCGAATCGTTCGGCTTCTCCAGCCCGTTCTGGATCACCCGCACCGCGTCGTCCTTGGGGTGCGTGGTGCTATTGGGCCCCGCCACGCAGGGGTTGTCCGCGACCGTCGGGCACGGTCGTTCCTGCCAGTTCTTATCGGTGAACCCGGAGACAGAGCCGACATCGTTGCGGATTTCGGCGACCTGCTGATCGGTGACCTTGCTGCCGTTGTTGCTTTGGATCACCAGGGTGAGCTGCTGGGTGCGATAGCCCGGGAACAGCTTGTCGAATTTCTCCTGTGCCACCCGGACCGGGTTGCTCGGTGGCAGGTACTTCTCGCTGAAGCCGCCGAGCTTCAGGTTGCCCAGCGGGATGATCAGCAGGATCATCGCCACCACGATCGGAATGGCGAACACCAGCGGGCGCTTCATCACCGAGTTAACCAGCTTGCCCCAGAACTCCTGCTCGACCTCTTCGCGGGTCTTGGTCTTTTGCAGCAGGTTCGCCAGCCAGTTCAGGTATGCCCGCGACACCTTCCAGTTCGCCAAGAAGGGCACTCGCAACAGGTCTCGCACGCCCAGCGCGTCGACGCGATGGCCCAAGATACCGAGCACGGCCGGCAGGATGGTGATCGACAAGATCGCCGACAGCATGACCGCCGCGATGACGGCGTAAGTCAGCGACTTCAGGAAGCCCTGAGGGAACACCAACATGCTGGCACCTGACACCGCGATGAGCACCGCCGAGAACGTCACAGTGCGCCCGGCCGTCATCATCGTGCGGCGAACCGCGACCTCGTTGTCGTAGCCCTCGGCGATCTCCTCCCGGAACCGGCTCACCACGAACAGGCCGTAGTCGACGGCGATACCGAGGCCGATCATGGTCACCACGGGTTGGGCGAAGAAGTTCACCGGACTAAACATCGCGATGAATCGCATGATGCCCAGCGCGCCGGCGATCGCCAGACCGCCGACCATCACCGGCAAGCAGGCGGCGACGACCCCGCCGAAAACCAGGAACAACACCACCGCCACCAGCGGCAGCGCCAGAACTTCCATGCGTCGTTGGTCGGTTTCGATAGTGCCGGTCAAGCCGTTGGCCACCGGCTCGAGGCCGGCGACTCCGACCTTGCCGCCGTCGAGCTTTTGCAAGTCGGGCGCGACCGCCTTGTAGTTATTGAGAATCGAGTCGTCGCTGTCGCCCTTGAGCGGGATGGACACGAAGGTGTGCTTCTTGTCCTCGGTCGCCATGCCTTTGACCACTGGGTCGGTGGAATCCGGTGCCGCCAGGTAGCCGACCCAGCCGAGAACCTGGTCGGGGTGGTCGGCTTTGAATTTATTGAGCTGGTCCTTGATCTGCTTCGACCAGGCCGGGTCATCGACCGTCTTGTCCTGCGGAGCCGTGAAGGTCGCCACGATGTGGCTGGTCCGGTCGCGGCCGTAGGTGTCGTCGCCCAGTATCGAGGCCTTGACCGACTGACTGGTGTCGTCGAAGAAACCACTCTGCGTGACGTGCTTGCCGAGGCTGACCCCGAAGATGCCTGCGCCGAGGCAGAGCGCCACCATGACGCCGATGACGACGTACCGGTAGCGGTACACAGTTCGACCCCACCAGGCGAACACGTAAGCTCCTTACTGGATCTGCGGCGACCCGCGCATTGGTTTTGAGTTGTCAGACACGCGAGGTCAGCAACGAAGACAGCGGCCGGAATGGTTGCAGCCACGCCCCCTTCTCAGGCAGCGAATCGAGGCCGATTCGCGGCAGCGGCTCCCGGAAAACACCCGCGATGTCCTCCAGATCAACAAACTCCAAGGTATCCGACGCTAGCGCCCAACTGGCGTGTTCGCGAAATCCAAGCACCTGAACGGGTACCCCGCTGCGGGCGATTTCCTCAAGTGGCTGGCGGAAGGCCTGGCCATCAGCGGACGCCACCACCAGCGCCGCCAGACCGTCGGCGCTGCGCTGCGCGATGTGGTCCAGCATGTCGCTGTCGACATCGCTGTTTTCGTCGAGTTTCGGCTTCGCGAAAACAGCGAATCCCACATTACGCAACGCATCCACCCACGGCCGGACCACTTCGGCGCTGCCCGCCGCGATGTTGGTGAACACGGTGGCCTCGGGTTCGGCGCAAACATCTTGTCGATCGGCTCCGACCTCGGCGGTGCGGGCCAGCAACCAGCGGCCAAGGGCGTCGAAGCGCGGGCGTTCCAGTGCGGTGGGCCGACGGCCCAAGATGGATCCCAGGCCCATGTCCAGGTTCGGCGCGTCCCACACCAGCAGCACCCGCTGAACTGCTGGTCCGGCTTCGGGCACGGCGTCACCGGAAAGTGCCACCGGTGCGGTAACGGGTGGGGTCGGTTCGGCGGTCGTTTCTTCGGTCAGGCTCATGGTCGGTTTCTTTCAGAGCGGCTCTCCCACACCAGTTCGGTGACGGTGCTGCCGGCATCCTGCGCCTTGTTCTCGTATTTAGTCGTCGGGCGGATGACCGAGATCGCCAGTTCGCCGAGCGGATCCACCCGCTTGAGGCGAGGTTCGGCATCGCCAACCTCGGCGATCTGCTCGGCGTAGCCGGGATGGTCGGTGGCGGCATGCAGCACACCCCCGAGACGGAGCCGGTCAGCGATCAGGGCCACCGTGGCGGGCTGGAGCAGCCGGCGCTTGTGATGCCGGGCCTTGGGCCATGGATCGGGAAAGAACACCCGGACGCCGCTCAGCGAGCCCGGCGCGATCAGAGATTCCAGCACGTCGACGGCATCCCCGCGGATCAACCGGATATTGGTGACGCTCTCTCGATCGATAGCGCTGAGCAGTTGCGCCAGCCCGCGCCGATAGACCTCGACGGCGATCACGTCGACTTCTGGCTCTTCTTGCGCCATCGCCAGCGTAGAAGTCCCTGTGCCGCAGCCGATTTCGAGTACGAGCGGAGCATCGCGGCCAAACCAGGCGCGGGTATCCAGCGGCTCGTCCGGCGCGTCGGGGCTGTGTTGCGGCGTCGCTATGGTGCCCAGTTCGGGCCACAACCGCTCCCAGGTTCGCTGCTGGGCGGGCGACAACGCCGACCGCCGCGACCGGAAGCTGGTGGTCCGGCGATACCGGCCGGCAGTGCGCGCCGCAGGCAGGGAATCTGGCGGTGGCGGCGGTGTGACCGCTTCCACCGAGGGCTGCGCACGCATCCGTTCATCGTTACCCATGAATCGACGATGTTGCCGCCCGTGGACCAGATTGATACCCAACAGTTGCTTTCGGCTGGTAGCGGGTGGCTCGCATCGCGGCGACTCAGATGTCACCATTCCAGCGACAGACCCGACTCGCCGGCAAGCCCGGTAGGTGCCAAGGGGACCGGAAGGGCTCGGTGACAATGGGGCGATGTCACAGTAGTACTGGCATTTTGCCGGGATGGACCTGACAGGCGAAACACATGATCGGACAGGGGCGTCAGATTTTCGTCGATGAGCTGGAGCGATTCGCCACCGAGGTGGCTGACTCGCGCTGTGCTGCGATCGCCAATCGGCTCGCCGCGCCGCTTCGGGTGGCGGTTTCCGGACGTCGGGGCGTAGGCCGCAGCACTGTCGCGCGCGCGCTGGCTCGCGCTGCCGACCTGCGCGGGACGATCACCCTTTCCACATCGCCGGAAGTCGACGTGGACGTCTACGTCGTCGCCGAAGTGGTCAAACCCGAGGATCGTGACGCGATCGCGGCGGCCAACCGGCCGGTCGTGGCGGTGCTCAACAAGGCGGATCTGATCGCAACCGGCCAACCGGGCCTGCACCGCCACGGGCCGACCAGCGCGGCGAGAACCCGCTGCGCAGGGCTTTCCGCCCGCACCGGTCTGCCGATCCAGCCGGTGGTTGGAGTGCTCGCGGTTGCCGCGCTCGACGACGTGCTGGACGACGCACTGTGGGCCGCGCTGCAGGTGCTGGCCACTCGGCCCGCCGACCTGAGCTCGCCGGACAGCTTTCTCACCGGCGGGCACCCGGTGGCCGTCGAGCTGCGGCGGCGGCTGCTCGACACCCTCGACGTGTTCGGCGTCGAGCAGGCCCTGGAAGCGATCCGGGATGGCGCGACGCGTGACCAGACCCGCGCCGTGTTGCGCCGCCTGAGCTGCATTGACGATGTCGTCGACACGATCGGGTCGATAGGCGCACAGGTGCACTACCGCCGCGTGCTGGACGCCGTCGCCGAGTTGGAGACGCTGGCCGTCACCGACCTGCGAGTCGGCGAATTCCTGTCTTGCGACGACACCGTGATCGCCCGGATGACGACGGCCGTAGACGTCGTCGAGGCGGCCGGCATGCAAGTCGATCGCTGCGATAGCGGCGCGGCACATCTGCGCCGCGCCATGGGGTGGCAACGCTACAGCCGTGGGCCCGTGGCGGGCCTGCACCGCGCCTGTGGCGCGGACATCGTCAGGGGCTCGCTGCGGCTATGGTCAAAGGTCGGGAGTTCAGCGTGACCGACCAGGCAGGCAGCGGCGCAATCGCCGCAGAAGGCGCAGCAGACGCAGTCGATGCAATGGTGGCGGCGATCGGGCCGCGGCTGGGTGCGCCGACCATGCAGCGCCGCGACGTGGTCCTGGTGACCGGGCCGTGGCTGGCCGGGGTCAGTGGCGTGGTCGCGGCACTGTGCGAACGGTTGCCCGAGCACACGTTCATCGAGCCGGCCGAGCTGGCGGCGGGCGAAGCGCCGACGGCGGTGGTCTTCGTCGTCTCGGCGGCGGCCGCGTTGACCGAATCCGACTGCGCGCTGCTCGACGCCGCGACCACCGATACCGACGCGGTGATCGGTGTGGTGTCGAAGATCGACGTGCATCGCGCCTGGCGCGATGTGCTGGCCGCCGACCGCGACGCGCTGTCGGCGCACGCACCGCGCTACCGTGACGTGCCCTGGGTCGGCGTGGCTGCCCTGCCCGAGCGAGGTGAACCGCGCGTCGACGACCTCGTCGTCGCGGTACGCGAACAACTCGCCGACACCGATCTTCCGCGACGAAACAGGTTGCGCGCGTGGGAATCCCGGTTGCAGAACATCGCTGATCGCTACGATCGTGACGCCGACGGCGCGGGTCGGCGGGCGCGGGTCGAGGCATTACGTGAGCAGCGCAGCGGTATTTTGCGGCAGCGACGGCTGTCGAAGTCCGAGCGCACGATCGCGCTGCGCAGCCAAATCCAGCAGGCTCGCGTCCAGCTGTCTTACTACGCCCGCAACCGCTGCGCCTCGGTGCGCTCAGAGCTGCAGGAGGATCTGGGAAGTCTCACCCGACGCAAACTGCCGGAGTTCGAGGCGTACGCCCGCGGGCGCATCGACGAGGTGGTCGGCGAGGTGGACAGCGGCACCAGCGAGCATTTGGCCGACATGGCACAAGGCCTGGGGCTGCCGACCGGCCCGTCCGCACCCGCCGCACTCCCGACGATCGAGATACCGCCTCCACAGCTGAAGTCGCGGCGACTGGAGACCCGGTTGATGATGCTGGTGGGTGCCGGTTTCGGATTGGGCGTCGCGTTGACGCTCAGCCGGTTGTTGGCCGACCTGGCTCCCGGACTCACCGTGGCCGGGGCCGTCGCATGTGCGGCGATCGGCCTTGCGCTCACCGTCTGGGTGGTCGGCACTCGCGGCCTACTGCGCGATCGCGCATTGCTGGACCGTTGGGCCGGCGAGGCGACCGGCCTGCTGCGGTCCGCGCTCGAGCAGCTGGTCGCGACTCGGGTGCTAGGAACTGAGTCGTCGCTGACCACGGCGCTGGGCGAGCAAGACGAGGTCGAGAGCGCGCGGGTCAACGAACAGGTCGGCGTGATCGATACCGAGCTGCGGGAGCACGCCGTCGTCGGGGCGCGGGCGGCGGCGCTGCGAGGCCGGGAGATGCCGACGCTACAGGCCGCGCTCGAGGCGGTGCGGGCGGAGCTTGGCGAACCGGCTCCGTCCGGCGACGATGCGGGCCGCGGGGGGGTACCTCAGCGTAGCGAGGGGACGGCCCAGGGAGAAACCGGGCAGTTGGCCGGGCCGGAGACCAGTGAACCGGGAACCGATGACCCCGACAGCCCGGCAGCTGCCGGCAACGACGAAATTGACGAAACCGCGTCGCCGAATACCGCCGATAACGTGTTCTGAATCGTTCTTGTGAGTGATCCAATACTCTCCCGACCTGCCCTTCCGATATTCCCCGCGATAACCTGTACAAAGGGCCACCGCAAAGCCGCACGGGCGAAATGGTCCGCTCTGAGCCTTAGAGCAGCCGCCCACGCAGATGAGTGCAGGAGATTTCGATGACTTCAGCGACCGTTCCCGGTCTGGATACCGCGCCGAGCAACCACCCGGGACTGCTGTCCTGGGTGGAGGAGGTCGCCGAGCTCACCCAGCCGGATCGGGTGGTGTTCGCTGACGGTTCCGAGGAGGAGTGGCGACGGCTTTGCGAGCAACTGGTGGAAGCGGGCACCTTCAAGCCGCTGAACCCGAAGAAGCAGCCCAACTCCTACCTGGCGCTGTCGGACCCGTCTGACGTGGCCCGCGTCGAATCGCGGACCTTCATCTGTTCCGAGCGCGAGATCGACGCCGGTCCGACCAACAACTGGATGGAACCGAGCGAGATGCGCTCGACCATGACCGACCTGTACCGCGGCTGCATGCGCGGCCGCACCATGTGGGTGGTGCCGTTCTGCATGGGCCCGCTCGGTGCCGACGACCCCAAGCTGGGCGTGGAGATCACCGACTCGGAATACGTCGTCGTTTCGATGCGCACCATGACCCGCATGGGCAAGGCTGCATTGGAGAAGATCGGCGACGACGGGTTCTTCGTCAAGGCATTGCACTCAGTCGGCGCTCCGTTGGAGGACGGGCAAAAAGACGTCCCGTGGCCGTGCAACGACACCAAATACATCACCCACTTCCCGGAGACCCGCGAAATCTGGAGTTACGGTTCGGGTTACGGCGGCAATGCCCTACTCGGCAAGAAGTGTTATTCGCTGCGAATCGCTTCGGCCATGGCTCACGACGAGGGCTGGCTGGCCGAGCACATGCTGATCCTCAAACTGATTTCGCCCGAGAACAAGGCGTACTACTTCGCGGCGGCATTCCCGTCGGCGTGCGGCAAGACCAACCTCGCGATGCTGCAGCCGACAATTCCCGGCTGGCGGGCCGAAACGCTCGGCGACGACATCGCCTGGATGCGATTCGGAAAAGACGGCCGGCTCTACGCGGTCAATCCGGAGTTCGGTTTCTTCGGGGTTGCACCGGGCACCAATTGGAAGTCCAACCCGAACGCGATGCGCACCATCGCCGGTGGCAACACGGTCTTCACCAACGTCGCGCTGACTGACGACGACGACGTGTGGTGGGAGGGTCTGGAAGGCGAGCCGGATCACCTGATCGACTGGAAGGGCAACGACTGGGAGCTTCGCGAAACGGAAACCAAAGCGGCACATCCGAATTCGCGGTACTGCACGCCGATGTCGCAGTGCCCCACGCTGGCGCCCGAGTGGGACGATCCGCAGGGCGTGCCCATTTCCGGCATCCTGTTCGGCGCCCGCCGCAAGACCACCGTGCCGCTGGTGACCCAGGCGCGGGACTGGCAGCACGGCGTCTTCATGGGCGCCACCATGGGCAGCGAGCAGACCGCGGCCGCCGAGGGCAAGGTCGGCACCGTGCGCCGCGACCCAATGGCCATGCTGCCGTTCCTCGGCTACCACGTCGCCGACTACTTCCAGCACTGGCTCGACCTGGGCAAGAACTCCGACGAGTCCAAGCTGCCGAAGGTGTTCTTCGTCAACTGGTTCCGTCGCGGCGAAGGTGGCAAGTTCCTGTGGCCGGGCTTCGGCGAGAACAGCCGGGTGCTGAAGTGGATCGTCGATTGCATCGAGCACAAGGGCAGCGGCCAGGAAACCCCGATCGGCATCGTGCCTTCCGCCGACGATCTCGACTTGGACGGGCTGGACATCGACGCCGCCGATGTGGAGAAAGCGCTCGTGGTCGACGCGAACGAATGGCGCAAGGAACTGCCACTGATCGAGGAGTGGTTCGAATTCGTCGGCGAGAAACTGCCGACCGGCGTCAAGGACGAGTTCGAGGCGCTCAAGCAGCGGCTGGCTGAAGCCGACTAACCGCAGTAAGCGCGAGCAGACGCATAAGCTCCCGCGCGCACGGCGCGTCGGGAGCTTATGCGTCTGCTCGGCCGGGCAGAAGTTCCGCCCGTGCTTGCTCGATCTGCTCCAGTGCATATTGGGCGACATTCGCGTTCGTCATCTTTTCGCCGTTGTGGGCCAATGACTCATAGATGTTGTCGCCGAGCACTTCTCGAAGGTGCGCGATCGTGGCGGTGATCTCCGGAAAGGTCGCCAGTGCGAAGGCGGTAGCGGCGAATCCGACGATCGTTGCGGCGGCCTCGTACTGTCCGATCCGGTCGAAGTGTGCGGCGAGGACTCCGAGCGGGCTGACCATGTGGGCGTAGCTGCCGGTGTCGTAGAAGTTGTTGATCGCACGGGTCAAGAAGTCGAGGGTTTCCGTCGGGGCGCCATGGGCGGCCGCAAGCCCTGACAGGTTCACCGCGATATATGACTCGGTCATTTTGTTGCCGCTGTCCTGAGCGATTTTGAGGCCTCGGCGAAGTGCTTCGTAAGCGGCATCCGGACGGCTGTCACGCCAGGCATATCCGTAGGCGAGCAACGCGAAGCACCGGGCGCCGGGGTCGTTGGTGGTCTCTGCGTCGGCCAGCAAGTCGTCTGAGGCAGCCTGGGCCTCGTCGATCTCCCCAGCGGTCATCAAGGCCATCACCATAGCGGCCCGGTTGTAGGTATTGATGCCTTGCCCGCGGGCAAACCGCTTGCGGCACAGCTCCAGCCACCGATCGGACAGGCCCATCGTGATATACGTGCCACCCAGAGCGGTCGGTTCGAAGTCGTAGAGCATCCGATCGAACCGGCCGCCATCGATGATCGCCACGGCCGCATCGGCGTATTGGACGGCGTCGTCAATTCTCCCCGTCCGGTAACACTCGGCGGCGATCACGTACAGCTGTCCCAGCCGCGGATGCTCGACGGCTCGGGCTGCCTCGATCAGTTCCTCCGCCCACGTGGAGGGCTCGTGCAGTTCAATAAAACCACCGATGAATCCCGCGTACACGGCGATGCTTGCCGCGGTGTCGAGGTCATGGTGGTCCACGCTCCACCGAAAAGCGGCGCGTAGGTTGGCGAGCTCGACGCCGAGCCAGGTGTAGGCCTCGAGCTGCCGAGGGCTGTCCCAGAGGGCGAGCACATCGGTTTCACGTCCGGCGAAGTAACGCGCATGCGCGGTGTGAGCCCCATCGGCGCCACCAGAAGCCAACAGCTGCTCTTGGGCGAATTGGCGGATCGTCTCCAACATCGAAAACCGTGTCCGCTCCGACGTCCGGTCGGCAACCACCAGCGATTTGCGCACCAAGGCGTCTAGCAAGTCAAGCGTGGTGAAATCGTCGCCGGAGTCACCCACCGCGCCGGCGGCTGCCGGGTCGAAACCACCCGCGAATACCGAACACCTTGCCAGCAATGCCTTTTCGGCGTCGTCGAGCAGGTCATACGACCACTGCACGGCGTGGCGTAAGGTGTGATGGCGCTCCAGCCCACGCCGGCGCCCCACTAGTAGCCGGAACCGGTCATCGACGCGATCCCGTACCTCCGTGACGGTCATCGACTGCAGACGCGATGCAGCCAACTCGATCGCCAGCGGGATTCCGTCGAGGCGCTCGCAGATCTCCACCACGGCAGCGTCGACCGGCACGGTACCTGGTGCCACGGCCATGGCGCGCTCAACAAACAGCGTTGCGGCGCTCGAGTCGACGCCGCCGCGCACATCCAACGATGGGACCGGCCAGAGTTGTTCGTCGCCCACCCGCAATCCTTCGCGACTGGTGGCGAGGATTTTCGCAGTCGCCGATTGCGCGAAGATCGCGTCGACCATGTCTGCCGCGGCATCGAGGACGTGCTCACAGTTGTCGAACACCAGCAGGCGCGACCGGCCCTCCAATGCCGCGGCAACGCTGTCGGCCAGGCTCATCCCCGGCTGCTGGATGATTCCGAGCACGGCGGCGACGGCGTCGGGCACGGCCGCGGGGTCGCCGACCGGGGCCAGCTCGATCATCCATACGCCGTCTGGGAAGTCGGGTGCCGACCGCGCGGCAACCTCCAGCGCCAGCCGCGTCTTCCCTACGCCGCCGACGCCGACCAACGTCACCAGCCGGTGTGCTTTCAGCGCCGCCGAGACATCAGCGAGTTCCGACTCACGCCCGACAAAGCTGGTGGTTTGCGGCCGCAGGTTTCCGGGTGTGGCGTCCAGGGTTTTCAGCGGCGGAAACTCGGTACGCAGGCCAGGTGCCCGGACCTGAAACAGCTCAACCGGTTTGGCGAGGTCGCGCAAACGCCGCGGTCCCACGTCAATAAGATCGACGTCGCTGAGCAGACCCGCGGTAACGCCGTCGAGCAGAATCTGACCGCCGTGGCCCGCCGACATCACCCGCGCCGCGCGATTGAGCACCGCGCCGAAGTAGTCCGCGCCGCGCAACTCCGCCTCGCCGGTCGCGATCCCCATCCGCACCGGCAATTCGACAGCCAACTGTGCGGCACACGCGGCGTCGACAGCACAACGGGGTGACGCGAACGCCGCGCACACCCCATCGCCGGTGTGCTTGAACAACCAGCCTGCATGCCCCTCGATGGCGTCGCGCAACACCTCGTCGTGGACCGCGAGAGCCGCACGCATCGCGTCTGCGTTGGCTTCCCAGCGACGGGTCGAACCCTCGATATCGGTGAACAAGAACGTGACGACGCCCGAGGGCGGGCCAAGTTTGCCGCCGTTCATCAGAGGACCCCCGCACGCTGGGGATTGTCGGGCGACCTCATGTTAGGTCTGCGGCCAGGACGGGGGTGCCGATTTCACCTAGCTGTCATCCATCGCGCGGCCCGGCCGACGAGGCGCAGAGCGGCAGATCTAAGATCTGCTCCTTCGAGGGCTGTGGGTACATCAGGTTAGCCGAATAGAAAATATCGGGTTGCCGAATTACCAATTCCAGCCGCTCTGACCAGCAAATTTGAATCGCTGTCGTCGATCTCTTCGTAGACGGCCTACGTTGCTGGATTACTGCTCGGCCGGTATCTTTTCACGGGGGTGAAGGTAGGCCCTTTCCAGCTTCGACGATGCGGGCGACTGAAGGGTGAGGATGACGACTACGGCCCCCGGCCCCGCTACCGCCGCGCTGTCGCGGCCGTTGTTCCGCTCACTGGGGACCGTCGCCGTCTTCATCCTCCCGGCCCTGGTGGTGCGCATCGCCGGCATCCACCCGAGCCCGATCCTGGGCCTGCTCACCTATGGCGCTGCGGTCGTAGCGGCCAGCTT
>Ga0210390_10002232_pt1 | contig 17326 bp, 12 predicted proteins | sample IncBWH11OmetaG_FD_161050 | JGI IMG/M metagenome (GOLD analysis project Ga0210390, IMG submission 161050) | Forest soil microbial communities from Barre Woods Harvard Forest LTER site, Petersham, Massachusetts, United States - Inc-BW-H-11-O ... | reverse complement strand
CGTGCCGGGAATCAAGAACATGATTTTTGGCGGGGACGGAATCTTTCTCGCATCGCTCACCGGGCCGGGAAGAATCTGGCTGCAGACGCTGCCCATTTCCAAACTGGCGCACCGGCTTATGGAGTACATGCCCACACAGCATAAGGAAACCGTGCAGGGAGGCGTCGTCGGGGGCATCGTGGGCTCGATTCTGGAGGGAATGAAGTGAAGGGGAACTGAACCGCTAATTTCTGCCACTGGCGTCGAACATCATCCTTTATGACCGAAGCGAACCCGGCTATCTGCATGCAGAGATAGAGTGCGGGGGCATCTCCCTGCGGATCAATATCTTCTCATCGTCCTTTGCCGCCCGCCAAGGGCGTGTCTAGGAGCAACGGACTCCGCGCACCGAGGGACAAATATCCCCAACCCTGAAGCATTCTTGCCTTCGCTCCCGACTTCCTTCCGATAAACCCTAAGAAAATGGATTGCCGATTAAGTTTCGGCGCGCGGTGCCGATGGATAGATAGGCTTTGTGTCTCATGGGAGGCCTGGCTGGGGATGCGCGTCGAAAGACGGATTGGGCGCCGTCGGCGCTAAAGAACTTATGAAACTGTCACAAAAGAGGCGCCGGGCAGGCACTCGCCGCTTGCGGCAGGCTCAGGCCTGGGTCTGCCGAATCTCGTCGCTTGTTTGCATGTTACTGACCGCCATAGCCGTTGCAGGCGGACAGAGCACAGACGTCATGGAACTGAGCCCCGAGCAACTGAAAAGCGTTCAGGTTTATAGCGCATCAATGTATCTGCAGAGTGATCGGGAGGCGCCTTCCTCGGTAACCGTTATCACCGCCGACGAGATCCGCCGGTTCGGCTACCGCACACTGGCGGATGCTCTACGCAGCGTGCGCGGCTTCGACGTTACCTACGACCGGAACTACACCTATGTCGGCGTGCGTGGGTTCTCCCGCCCTGGCGGGTACAACGATCAAATTCTGCTGCTCATCAACGGACACCGCCTCAATGACAACGTATACGATCAGGCGCTACTGGGCAGTGAGTTTCCGGTTGATGTGGACTTGATCGAGCGCATCGAAATCGTTCGCGGACCCAGTTCCTCTCTCTATGGCACGAGCGCCTTTCTTGCCGTGATCAATGTGATTACAAAAAGCGCTCAGACCGCCGCCGGCCTTGAATTCTCCGGCGACGTTGGCGGGTTCGGCTCTTATCAGGGACGATCCACAGTCGGCGGAAGCTATCACGGAGTGGACGGACTTTTTTCGGGAACGATCTATGACAGCGCCGGCGCTGCTCGTCTTTTCTTCCCCGCATTTGACAGCCCCTCGTCTAACTACGGAATTGCCCAGAACGCAGATCGCGACTCATCGAGAAGTTTTTACGGGAGTCTCCAATTTCGCCATTTTATTCTGGAGGCTCTGGGCGCGACCCGTGAAAAGGGCATACCGACGGCGTCTTTTGGCCAGGTGTTCGATGACAACCGCAGCCAGACCACGGATTCCGGTGGGCATTTTGACCTTCGCTATAGCCGCACCATCTCCCCTGATACCGAGTTAAACGCGAGCGTCTATTACGACCGGACGCTTTACCACGGAGTTTACGTTTACGCGCCGGTTGCAGGGCAGGTGGCAGGTACCCTCAATGAGGACGCATCGCGCGGGGATGTAGCGGGCACGAATGCCCGGGTTACCAAAACTCTGTGGCGAAAACACAAAGTGACGCTGGGGGCGGAGTTCCGCGATAACCTCCGCCAGGATCAGACTAACTACAATTTAGATCCTCTTCAACTCGTGCTGAATGAGCAAAAGAGTTCGCAGGAATGGGCGGGTTTCGTTCAGGATGAGTTCACTATCACGAAAGGCCTGATCCTCAATGCAGGGTTGCGCCACGACGAGTATTATGAAACCTTTGGGGGAACAACCAACCCGCGGGTTGCGCTCATCTACAGTCCGCGACAGCGAACCACGCTCAAGCTTATCTACGGTCAAGCTTTTCGGGCTCCCAACGACTATGAGCTTTATTACGGCGACTCAGTCAGTGTAGAGCCCAACCCGCGCTTGCAGCCGGAAAAAATACGCACCGAGGAACTTGTCTGGGAGCAAGACCTGGGCGCCGATTTCCGTATTTCTGCCTCGGGCTTTGGCAATCAATTTACCGATCTCATCACCCAGGAAATCGATCCCAAAACCAGTTTTATTGTTTACACAAATTTGCAAGACGCAGATAACCGTGGTTTCGAGGTGGAGTTGGGCGGGAAGGTAGCCTCAGGCATTGAAGGCCGGCTAAGTTACACTCTGCAAAAAACAGTGAACCATGCGACTGGTCTTTGGCTGGCGGATTCGCCCGCCCAACTGGCAAAAGCTAACTTTATCGTCCCCATGGCTCGCCGCTGGGTGACGCTGGGACTCGAATTGCAATACACCGGTCCTCGAAACACTTTAGCGGGATCGCAAGTCGCCAGCTACGCGATCTCGAACCTGACCCTCACCAGCCGTCAGTTCGCGAAGGGATTTCGTCTGTCCACCAGTGTTTATGACGTTTTCAACAGCCAGTATAGCGACCCGGTGGGGGCTGAGATCGTGGGCACTACGGTGCAGCAGAACGGCCGGGACTTCCGGATAAAACTCACACGCACGTTTCACCTTCAGTGAGCATAGGGAAAAATGTCGACTCACCGTCACCTCGAATGTTGCTATGACGCTGCGAAGGTGAGGCCGGATTTCAGGACAATCGCTGGCGTCGGGCGAGCATTCGCAACCGCTATTCTGATTTCTGGCCTCTTCGGTTTCGCGGCGCAACCCTCAGCCCAAACCGTCGAGGAGAGCCGGGTCAAGGCGGCCTACCTATACAATTTCGCCAAGTTTGTGGATTGGCCCTCGGGAGTTTTCCGGAATCCTGGCGACCCGGCAGTGATCTGCGTGGTGGGCGATGAGCGCACCAGTGATGTGCTGGAACCGGCAGTCTCCGGGAAAAAGGCGAACGGTCGGCCGGTGGAAGCTCGCAAGCCGCATTCTTCTGCGGAATTAAAATCCTGCCAGATCCTGTTCATCGGGTTTTCCGATAAAGATCGCATCGCGCAGTTGCTGAACGGACTGCAAGGATCGAGTGTTCTCACGGTCGGGCAAAGTGGCGAATTCATTGCACTCGGGGGGATGATTAATCTGGCGCTTAACCACGCCACTATCGAACTGGAGATTGATCCTGAAGCTTCCAATGCCGCAGGTCTCAAAATCAGCTCGCGGCTTCTGGTGGTGGCACGACTGGTCAAAGCCCCGTCCCCAGCTGGAGGCGAGCGATGAAGTTTCTGCCTGAGCTTCCGCTGGCGCGCAAACTGACGCTCACGATGATGGCGACCAGCAGCGCCGCTCTGGTGGTCGCTTGCATCTTTTTTCTGAGCTATGACGTCATCACCCTGCGTCACGGGATTGTCGACCATCTTCATAGCCTGGCCGGCATCACCGCGGCGAACGTTGCGGCGGCGCTGACCTACAATGACCCCAAGAGCGCGGACCTTGTGCTGCAGGCGTTACGAGCCGAGCCACACATCGTCGCGGCTCGCATCTACGATGGCAACGGTCGAGCGTTTGCGTCCTATCGTCGCGTTTCCTCGGCGCCCCTGGTACCCCTTCCCAATCTCTCTCCGACAATCGGTAGCCGCCTAGAGCAGCGCGAGGTGACCGAATGCGACACCGTACTGTTTGACGAGGAAGCCATCGGATCGGTATATCTGGTGTCCGACTTGCAAGAGATCCAGACGCGCATGCGGCGGTTTGTGGCGTTCGCGCTGATTCTCATGATCGCTTCTTCCGCCGCCGCCTTCCTGGTGGCTGTTTTGCTGAAGCGCCTGATCTCAAAACCGATCCTCGACTTGGTGGAAACCACGAAGACTATTTCCAGGGAGAAGAACTTCGGCGTGCGCGCCCCAAAGTACGCGGACGACGAAGTGGGCCTCCTGGTGGACGGTTTCAATGAAATGCTGGCGGAAATCGAATTCGCCGAAGCCGCTCTTCGAGCCGCGCACAGGGAGTCGGAGCTCTTTATCAATTCCGTCCCTTCCATCTTGATCGGGACCGACAAAGCGGGCCAAATCACGCGTTGGAACTTGGCCGCCGCGACCACCTTCAGTCTTTCCGCCGACGCCGTCTTGGGCAAGCCCTTGCAGCACTGTGAAATTCGTTGGGTGCACCCTCAGTCGGAGGGAGAAGTTGATTCCTGGTTCCAGGTTGAAACATCGGAGAAACGGGAGAATGTGATGTTCGAACGAGATGGGCACAGACGTTTCCTCGGGCTGGCGATTATTAACGCCGACCTCTTCACCAGCGGGAAAGGTACGGGATTCCTGATTACGGGCGCCGACATAACCGAACGCAAAATTCTGGAGGAGCAACTCCGCCAGGCCCAAAAGCTTGAGGCCATCGGACAACTGGCCGCCGGCATAGCTCATGAAATAAACACTCCATCGCAATTCGTCGGCGACAATGCCAACTTTCTCCAGGAAGCCTGGCCCGCAGTCAGCAGGATCCTGGAGCTGTGCTTGCGTCTTCGTGAACAGTCTGCCGCAGGATGCGCTGCTCCTGATTTGATCGCCGAGTTGCTGCAATGTACCGAGAAGGCAGATCCGGCTTACCTGTTGCAAGAAGTTCCGCAGGCGATTGCTCAAGCCTTGGACGGTGTGGGCCGTATTTCGAAAATCGTCAGAGCCATGAAGGAATTTTCTCATCCCGGCTCTGAAGGCAAATGCGCCATTGACCTCAACCATGCGATTGAAACCACTATTGCTGTCGCCCGCAACGAATGGAAATATGTGGCTGATGTTCAGACTTGTTTTGCCGATCATTTGCCTTCCGTACCTTGTCTGGCCGGGGAGTTCAATCAGGTCATCCTTAATTTGCTGATCAACGCGGCTCAGGCCATAGGAGACGTGGTAAAAAACTCGGCGTCCAAGGGAACGATTACAATCACCACAAAGTGCGAGGATGATTGGGCGGAGGTTCAGATTAAGGACACGGGAGCGGGAATCCCCGAACACGTTCGCGCTCGAATATTCGAACCATTTTTCACCACCAAAGAAGTCGGCAAGGGTACAGGACAAGGACTGGCTTTAGCCCATACGGTCATCGTAAAAAAACATGATGGGAAGATATGGTTCGAGAGCGAAGTAGGCAAGGGCACGACATTTTTTCTGCGGTTGCCACTAACCCTGGCTGAATCAGACCCCTCCCCACAGCAACCGAGTGACCATCCACCAGCCGAGACGGTGCCTCAGTAGAAGCGACCTCAGGGCACGACATCTCTGACTTCTATCTCTCCATAGCGTGGATCGGTTGACGGGCGAAACCTGCGGCGGCTGCCACCATGGCGGCGATAACCAGCGTTGATCCCGTTATTGCTAACGCCGAGGACACCGGGCTGCCGTGGGTGAAGGTCTGCAGGATCACTGCGGCGGGAAAACTGAACGAGCCCAGAGCCAAGGTCAACGCGATCAGGAACCGTGTGCGTTCGGTGAATGCCATGCGCTCGAGAACCACTCCGAGGATGATCATTACCATGGCGAGGCCAATCCAGTGCGAGTGGGCGTCAACCTGGCGGACGTAGTTGTATTTGGTGTCGGTGTACTCGTCAATGGCCAGTTGTGCGGCTGGCATGTTCCGTTCCGCGGCGTCTACAAATGCCGTTGCCAGCGAACCGCCCATTCGGTCGAGCGTCTGATGCTCAACCAACAGTGCATAGTGCAATCCGTAAAGCATGCCGAAAGCTGCGAGGGCGAGCCCTCCAAAAATTAAAAGCTTGCGCGCCCCGCTCATCGTGCATTTTCCTCCTGCGCATCGAGCGCACCGGTGTAACGGAGTATTCCTGCCAGCATGCCCAGCAATGCGGTCAATACTATGAGGCCGCCGATGTCGGCAATTCCTCCGGCAATCAAACCCAGGTGCATCTCCAGCAGGACAAACGCCGGCAAGATGATAGACCCGGCGAGCAGCAACTTTACCCAAAGACGCTTCCAGCGAGAATCGAGAAAGACGAAGGGCTGAATGAAAGACAGCAGAATGGCCAGCAGTCCGAATTCGATTACGTGCGAATGGGCTGCAAGATCGACAGCCTTCTCCGCTTGCAGTTGGCCGTAAGCGCCGACAAATTGCATGGCATCTCCACCGCTTCCGGTTGAAGCATTCAACATGGCGCTGAAAATGCTTTTTTCTCTGGCCTCATGCTCGTACAAATCGAATCCGGCGTACCACGCGCCATAAAGAAATCCGAGGAGAATCAGCAGAGTCCCGCTCGTTAGGAGTGTACGGCTTTCCCAACTGTTTTCCAGCGGCAATGCAGGTTCGGCAACGTCCGCTCGCAGTCCACGAGAATAGCGCCACAAGCCCCAGGCTTCGGCGACGAGGGCGGCAATCAGCAGTGCACCCGCGGAATCCGCCAGGACGCTGGCCCAGCCAATCATCGAAAATGGGCTATAAGCCAGCCCGACATAATGGATAAGAAAGATTCCCAACGGAAGCAGCAGCCCGCCGGCAACAAACACTTGAGCTAAGATTTTGCGGCTCCGAAAACTCAAAGCAACGTACGGCTGCAGCAGGGCTAGAAGTAGGGCCAAATAACCGGCGGCGATCATGTGCGCATGGGCGTCAAGCTTCGTGCCGTGGTCTTCCAGCAAGTCGCCCATTTTAGCGAAATCTTGTCTGACGACGGCGGAATCCCGCGCAGTCACGGCTCGGGTTGCAGCGAGTAATGCCTCGCCTGTGCGGCCGCCATTCTGATGCAGAACAAAGACCGCGAAGATATCACCGAAGAGCATTCCCCCCGCGATCAGCGCGATGCCTCCGAAGATCAGCACGCGACGCGCGCTCATGGGAGCGAACGTGGCTCTCGAACTGGCGAAAGCAGCTGGCGATGCCATAGCGACACAGAAACTGCTGGCTAGTCCGCGGCCCTGGCTCCAGTTGGCGCCGCACGAAAAGCCGGCATAACGTGTTTGGAAAATAGATGTTGAGTTTTAATGCTTTTCCAATGTTCCAGTCCGCCAAAATTGGAGACGATGGCCAATTCTCCAATGCCACCCTTCTCCGCAAGCTCGCGCACTTGGCGGATCACTTTCTCCGGCGTTCCGATAAAACCAATCTCTTGTTCCACGATCTGATCGTAGGTTAACCTGGTCAAGGATTCGAGTGCTCCGCTGGCATAAAATCCATATCCTTTGGCATTCAACTCGGCCTGCTTCTCGGCGCTCTGAATGGATTCAACTGGCGATGCGTTGAAGGCAAGAAAATTGTGCAGGGCTTGTTCAACCTCTTTGCGAATCTGCTTCTCATCTTCATCGATGTAAACCGGACGAATGTAAACAATGTCGGGCTCATGGCCGTGCTCAGCGCAAGCCTTCTTATAAATATTGAGGGGACCTTCGAGCACTTTCCAGGGCAGCAACGGCGGAACAAAGATGCCCCATCCTTTTTCTCCGGCCATCTGATAGGTAATATCGTTGGTGCCGCCGGTGTAAAACTTGGGATGCGGTTTTTGCACCGGCCTGGGAACTACGCTGACATCTTTTACTTTGTAGTATTCGCCATCGTACGAAAATCGTTCTCTGGCAAACGCCAGTTCCAGAATTTCAATGGCCTCGTTATAACGCGGGCGGCTTTCTTCCAGGGGCAAGGCCGAAGGTCCGAACAACCAGGCATGGCCGCGGCCCAGCCCGCACTCGAGGCGTCCGTTGGTCAAAATGTCCGTTTCAGCAATCATTCCCGCCAGACGCATGGGATTCTCCAGCGGCAAGGTGTGAAGCGCGGTGCGAAAACGGATTCGCTCCGTGCGCTGCGCCGCCGCCGCGAACATGGCCAGCGGATTGGCCGAGATAGAAAACTTCTGAAAGAAATGATGATCAATGACCGAGTACACGTCGAATCCCGATTGATCCGCATGTTCGATCTGCCGCATGATTTCCCAGATCATTTCGTAGTGGGACTTCCCCGGCGGGGTCTGAATCTCGCAATAAATGCCGAATCGCATGCTTTCCTTTCTCAGCGAACAGCCGAGCGGAACCAGTTCGAAGCAGCCATGGAGGAGCTTGTGCCGCGCTCCGCCGCCGCAATTTACCAGGTCACTCGCGCCACCAGCTGTAACTGCCGAGGGTTGAACACCGAGCTCGGGGTCCCATAGAGCGGGTTTGGCGAACCCTCCCTGTAGAATGCGGGGGCCCCAAAACAACCAGGCGCTCCGGGATCAGGCCCGCAGAAATCCGCCGCACCGTAACTCGTATTGTAATAACGGACATTCACCGTGTTCATCAGGTTGTAGGCTTCTGCCATGAGCTGAAGCCTGAAGTTTTCATGAATGGGGAAGGTGCGTTCCAGGCGAATGTCCACGGTCTGCAAGGAGTCTCCGCGGAAGGTATTGCGCGGCTCTCCACCTACACGATCGTTATTTCCAAACACGTCCCCGTTGGCGTCAAAGCCCGCGTACTTGGTGAAATACTGCGGTGATTGCAACGTGACAATCGTGCTGAAACTGAAGTCTCGCAAAAACGCATTCCAACTTGACGGACTAGTAAAAATCGCGTTGCCTACGAAGCGATGACGGGCGTCGTCAGCTGAACTCGCACGCTCTGCGGCGAAGTTATCGCTATCCTGTGGAATGAGAACGAAACTCGGATTGGGGCCGTCATCGATCGAGTGTGAGTAGGTGTAGCTGATGGCGTAAGAGAAGTTGTGGGATAGCCGCTTGCTCATGTGCACCAGCAGACCGTCGTATACCGAATCCCAGCGCGAAGTCGCTTCAAAGAAGACGCTGTATTGCGGGTCGCGGAATCCGGGAACTCCGTTAATGTGGGGAACCCCGGGAATCACCATCTGCACCGGATACGGAGTGCAATTGGTGGGCGGCAACGGTCCCGGAGAGTTCAGCGGCGAAGAAAAGTTGAAATACACGTCTTTGCAGATGTTTTGTCCGCTGGAGTCGTGCACCAGCACCGTTCCGCTCGGGTCAGGCTGATTCACATTGTAAAAGCTGCCCAAATGTACGCCGCGCACATGCAGCCCCGAGATGCTCAATACCGAATCCTTGAAAGGCCGGAATTCCAGCGAGGCACTGGCCTGAATCCCATAGGGATTCTTGCTGTTCTGGTCGAAGCGCACAATGGTTGCATCCTGCAGAAACCCACAACTGGCCAGCGTCCCATCCGGACAAAACGATTCCGGCGTTCCATTTGGATAAGTCGCATTGGTGAGCAGCGCATTCAGCCCGAGATAATTAATAAATGGGGAACTGGCAAAACTGAAAAGCCCGGTTTTGGCATTCAAGCTATTTTCAAACGGCCGTCCAGGATAAGTGGAAGCCCCGCCGCAGGAAGGCTCCTGGCACATCAGCAACGGCGATGGAATGATGCCGTGGAACAATCCGAAGCCTGCGCGAAACACAACATCATGCGAGCTACCTATGTCGTAGGCAAGGCCCACACGCGGGTCCACGTTCTTCCACTGCGTGTTGAGCACGCCCGAAGGCCAAGTCTCAAATTCCCAGCGCACGCCTCCGTTCAGAGTGAGCTTCGGGGAGGCGCGCCATTTGTCCTCGATATAAAAACCCTCGTAGGTGTGGTCCAGAGTCCCCGAGGCTTCCTGCCGGATGTTCTGGGAAATTGCGCCACCCTGGTAAACGGCCGTCCCGCCCGGAAGTGAAGTTTCGGTGAAAGGCGGATTCGTGCTGGCATTGAAGCGCTCGAAGAAAATCACGAATGGATCGGGACAGGCAACGCCAGCCGGACAGCCGGCTGCGCCGTCGTTACCGAGAAAAGCGGAAAGATCGGCGAAGTCTGCCTCAAAAGGATAAAACAGAGGAAACGACTCATAGGTGCCGACTCGATCGAAATTTCCGCCAAAACTGATGGTGTGCCTGGACACGTTGTGCGTCACGTTGTTCACCAACTCGAAGCGCGATTCGCGGTAAATATCGGGATTGCCCCGGTTCACTCCCGTGGCAAACGTATTGGAGACCTCGAGGTGCGGTTGCGTGGAGACAACGGGAAAATCGAAGGTACGGTGCGCGTACTGCATTCTGAGGTCGTTCACCCACGAGGGCGAAAACACCGTGGTCAGGCCGCCGGCAAGCGACTGGTCGCGAATGTAATTGTTCTTGAAAGCGGAGGGCAGATCGAAACCGTTATTCAGCGGCGATTGATTGGTCAGGCGATCGTCGTTGACGAAATATCGCAGATACAAAGTGTTTTTCGCATTGAAATTTTCGTCTAGGCGGAAGAATCCGTTATCGGTATTGCCGTCGCGTAACACGAACAGATTTTCCGGAGGCAGATGAAAGACGTTTGTCTTGACGTTGTTGATAGCGCCAATGTTATCTAGCACTGCGGAGTTGTAGGTAGGCGATTCGGCCCGCCTTTGCCCTTCATAATTGGCGAAGATGAACGTCCTGTCTTTCTGGACGGGTCCTCCGATAGATGCGCCAAACTGATTTTGGCGCAGCACGTGGAAGCCGGGCGCGGATAGCACGCTGATTGCATCCAGCGCGTCGTTGCGAAAATACTCGTAACCGGAGCCGTGCCAGTTATTAGTTCCACTCTTAGTGATGATGTTGACGATGCCGGCGGTAGCACGCCCAAACTCCGAGCCGTAGTCCGTATTAATCACACGAAATTCCTGGACCGACTCCTGCGGCGGAGTGCCGCGCTGGATGCCCGACGCTGTAGAAATGTCGTCCGCGCCATCCACCGCGATGAAGTTGAAATGAATATTCTGTCCGGCAAAGGAAAGCTTGGTCACCGGCTCGACAATCACATCCGTGCTCCCCGAAGTCGTGTCTCCGATGGTGACGCCAGGCGCGAGCAGCGCGAAGTCAATAAACTGGCGTCCATTCACCGGCAGATTTTCGATTTGTTGCGTGCTGATCACCTCGCTGACCATGCTCCGCGTGGGTTCCGCCACTTCGCCCACATCTTGCACTTCAACCAGAGTTTGGACCTGGCCGGGCGAAAGCGAGAAGTCCACATTTCCCGCCTCCTCAACATCCAGGTGAATCTTCTTCGCCGACTTTTGAAAGCCCTGCCGCTCAGCGGTTACGGTGTAATCGCCGGGAGGGAGCAAGGCGATTTGATAATCACCCAGCGCGCTGGCGTTTGCGGAGCGGCTCAACCCATTGGCGCTATTCACCGCGGTCACGGTCGCCTGCGAGATCGACGCGCCGGTTGAGTCGTACACCCGGCCCTGGATGGTTACGTTGACAGTCTGCGCAACCGCGGAACCTATGCTGACGGCTGCTACCAGCCAACAAAACAAGCCGACCCTGCTCACCTGTCTCCACGCACTGCTGACTGCGATAGTCTGCCTCATGCCAGCCTCCCGTTGTTTTGTCTGGTAACCAATCTTCATCACGGATTAACGCAACGCGAGCCAGTTGCGGACGATGAAAATGTTGCGCTCTCTTGGTTATTCCGTCAAGTCTTTGTTGTACTCGTGTCTGCCAATAAAGGTTCTTCCGCGAGCCGCTGATACTGCGCTTTGCGGGCGGCGAAAAAAGCGAGTCGCACGGCCGCTGTGATAAAAAGTTCTCTGCGCGAAAGGGAGACTGATGAGGAATGTGACGCGACGAGAAGTATTGAAGGCCGGATCCGCAGCGGCGATGACCACGATGCTTACTCCGGTGTGGGGGAAGGCGAAAAGCCAGAAGGAGGACACCAAAGTGAGGAACCCCGAGTTGGTCCAGGCGCGAACCGAAGAAATCTGCTTCATGGAGGCGACCGCGCTGGTGGAGATGCTTCGAACCAGAAAAGTTTCTTCCGTCGAAGTAATGCAGGCGCACCTGCGCCAGATCGCGCGTGTAAACGCGAGAGTGAATGCGATGGTTACGCTCGTGGACGGGGATCAACTGCTGGCCGAGGCGCGGGCGGCGGACGATGCCCTCGATAAGGGAAACTGGCTTGGGCCTTTGCATGGGCTGCCGATTGGCGTGAAGGATTTACACGCGACCAAGGGAATTCGAACCACCTACGGATCCCCGCTGCTCAAGGACGAGATTCCGAATGCTGATTGCCTGTTGGTGGAACGGGAAAAAAAGGCGGGCGGGATCGTGATCGGAAAAACCAACGTGCCGGAGTTCGGTCTGGGCTCGCAAACCTTCAACCGGGTATTCGGGGCGACGCGGAATCCGTACGACCTCACGAAAACATGTGGAGGAAGCACGGGGGGCGGGGCTGTGGCATTGGCTTGTGGCATGGTGCCGCTGGCCGACGGGAGCGACTACGGCGGGTCACTGCGAAATCCGCCGAATTTTTGCGGCGTGGTCGGACTGCGACCGTCGCCGGGACGAATTCCGAATACCCCGGCGGATCTGGCGTGGCAACCGTTTTCGGTGTCTGGAGGCGTGGCGCGTAACGTGAAAGATCTCGCATATTTTCTGAGTGTGCTGGCCGGGCCAGACGAGCGGATACCAATTTCCATCGAGCAACCGGGAAGCCAGTTTGCGCAGCGACTTGGTGGGCGAAGCTTTAAGGGAGTGCGCGTCGCGATGTTCCATGACATCGGCTTACCTTGGGAGCCGGAGGTGAAGGAAACGGTGCGTGCGCAAGCGAAGTTTTTCGAATCGCTGGGCTGTGTGATGGAGGAAGCGGAGCCCGATTTTCGCGATGCTAATGAATGCTTCCTGGCTTGGCGGCATTGGACCATGGAATCGAGATTTGGAGATCTTATCGCCACGAAAGGCGATCAATTGAATGAGTATGTCCATTGGCACGTCGAGGAGGGCCGGAAATTGACCGGGCCATATTTGTCACGCGTGGAGTTGAAGCGATCGGCGTTGTATCAACGGATGCGTGAGTTCATGGACAAATACGAATTCTTCGTGCTGCCGGTGAATCAGGTCCTGCCCTTTGATGTGACCCAACACTATCCGACCGAGATTAATGGGGTGAAAATGGAGAACTATCTCGCCTGGATGAAATCGGCTTGCTACATCACGGTCACGGGGAATCCGGCCGCGTCGGTTCCGTGCGCGTACTCAAAGAGCGGGCTGCCAATCGGGATACAGATTGTAGGACGCAACCACGACGATTGGGGAGTGCTGCAAATGGCATTTGCATTCGAGCAAGCGCGGAATTTAGAGAAGAGAAAGCCGGTGGCAGTGGATTGAGTTGGCCGGGCGTTCTCGCGGTTCCACGTCCGAGCGCAAGCCTGACAAATATCCACCAATATTAGGTGGCGAGCGCGGAAGGAATCGAATCCGTTGACAAACGCGAAAGCAATTCTGGATCTGGCTCGACAGTCTGCGCAACGGGATATTCTGACTTGGCCGACCTGATTGCCCAACATCGCAGTCCGAGCTAAAGTAAAACGGTGCGGGGGCTGCTTCAGGTGTGAGAGAAAGAATCACTGCAGGCTGGACTCTGACGAACTACTCGCCTGATCAGAGAGCGAACGATACAACACTGGACATCCGCTTGACGGACCGAGGCAAAACGGAGGATATGTTTCTGGCGCCAATGACGGGTAGCGCCATGTTTGAAGCCTTTTGCAGAGCGTTCTTCATCTTCTATTGTCGTCTTACAGTTGCGGGGCGGAATCAACTTCCGGCTTCCCCGTTCATCATCTGCAGCAATCATACGAGCCATGTCGATAGCGCAGTTCTGATGACAGCTTCGGGGCTTCCGTTTTCTGCATTCGCACTGCTCGGTGCCAGCGACTATTTTTTTTATTCCTGGAGGGCGAGGTTCTTAGTCTCTCGATTCATGAATGTCATACCAATCGATCGTCAAGCACAACACAATTCGGTCCGGCGCAGTTTGGCGATGTGCGAGGCGTTTCTACAGCGGACGCACGGCAATCTGATTCTCTATCCGGAAGGTACGCGGTCGCTGGATGGTGAAATGCAGACCTTCAAAAGCGGGGCTGGGCTGTTCGCGGTCGACCTCGGAGTACCCGTGGTGCCGGCGCACATTGACGGCGCTCATAATATTCTGGCAAAGGGAAAGTTCATGCCGCGGCCCGGGTCCGTCACCGTGCGCTTCGGAGAGCCGATTGTGTTCGAATCGAACCAGTTTGATTTTCGGTGGGGGCGCGGGCGTCGGAGGGCAGCTGTCGAACTGCTGGAACAGCGCATCCGTGGGCTGAAACGGCCGTCTTCTCCCGGAGACGTGGCCAGACCGTCTGGAGAGGAACAGCAGGCGACAGTTTCCGTCGCTGGTGTGCGCACCGGTTCACACAGTCCAAACCTATAGATGTTAGAGGGGCTATGTACACGGCCAAGCACATGAAATGGTGGGGATGGGGAGACGAAGTGGTCGGCTTCGACTCTAGTGCCCATCCTGGTTTGTGGCCCTATGCCAAAGCGGTACTCGGTGTAGAAGAAGAGAATTTAGACACGTCACCCGTACCGATCGAGGCTGCCCAGTTGCGCGATGCAATTTGTCATGACGGCTTTTTGGCTGAGCTGCGCTTATCGATGCGCCTCGATCAGATGTGCGACAGTCGTCACGAGCGTTTGGTCCACGCATATGGCAAGGGCTTCCGCGACCTGTTTCGTATGCGCCGGGGAATGGCTGAGGGTGCTCCTGACTTGGTGCTTTATCCCGAAAATGAGCATGATGTGCTCGTGGCAATACGGGCGGCGGCGCATCACGATGTCGCGGTCATTCCATTTGGGGGCGGTTCGAATATCGCCGGCTGCCTGGAGCGAAGCGAAACCCGTCGCATGGTGGTGTCGCTTGATATGCGACGCATGCGACGCGTGCTGGCGGTAGATGCGGAGTCATTTACGGCGCGTATCGAGGCCGGCGTCTTTGGTCCCGATCTTGAAGAGCAACTGCAAGGCTACGGACTAACCCTCGGCCACTTTCCAGACTCCTTCTTGCACTCTACGCTCGGCGGGTGGATCGCCACACGGTCTGCTGGAATGCAGAGCGATAAGTACGGCAAGATCGAAGATATGGTGGTAGCGCTGCGTATGGTCACACCAATGGGCGTTCTGGCGACGCGAGTTGTTCCCAAGTCCTCGAATGGCATCGATGTCAATCACCTGTGCATCGGCAGTGAGGGAACTCTGGGAGTCATTACAGAAGCCACGATGCGAGTGCATCCCCGGTCGGAGTTGCGCCGCACTCACGGCTACCTGTTTCTAGATTTCGAAAGTGGCATTCAAGCCATGCATGAGTGTGTGCGGAAAGAGTGTGTGCCCTCAATGTTCCGTCTCAACGACCCCGACAAGACGGCATTGTCGCTGGCATTCAAACCGCCGTCATCGCGACTGTCGCAGGCAACAGCCCGAGTTATGAAGACTTACCTCGGGATCAAGGGTTTTGATTTCATGCGGGCTTGCCTTATGCTCACCACTTTCGAAGGGAGCAAACCCAATCTCGCCCGCCAACATAATCAGGTTAGTGCCATATTCCGTCGCTTCGGCGCAGTGGACCTGGGCCTCGGGTCAGGAAAGTCTTTCGAGTCGACCAAGTACGACTTTCCGCACATACGTGATTTCCTCCTGGATCGCGGCATCACCTCTGACGTGAGCGAAACCTCAACGGTCTGGAGCAACATCGTCCCTCTGTATCGAGCGTCGACCGCAGCACTACGCGCCGCGATCTCAGATAGTGGGGCGGGTGTAAAACCCTGGGTCGGATGTCATATCAGCCACACTTATCAGTGCGGGGCAAGCCTCTATTTGACATTCGCATGCCGGCAGCAGCATGGACGCGAAATGCATCAGTATCTACACGCCAAACGAGCGGTACAGCAGTCGTTCATCGATCACGGCGCCACCCTGTCACACCATCATGCGGTCGGCACTGAACACCTGCCCTGGCTCACGGATGACATCTCGCCCGTGGGCGTGATGGCCGTAGCTGCAATCAAAGCTGGACTCGACCCGGGCAATGTGATGAACCCGGGACGATTGCGGCCATCCGCAACGCCTTTTGAGGAATGGTCGAGAGTCGGGAGCGAGGCTGCGTACCCTATAGTGGCTGTCGCTCGATAACGTCCAAAAATACAAGCGTAACAAATTCCTTGTCCCGCCCCGATCAACATCGTGGCTGTGCTGTGGATCCAGTTTTCAGGATTTCACGGCCAGAGGACGCCGGCCCTCAGTGACAGCTGCATCCAATCGTGCCCCGAATTCGGCGAAGCCGGGCGTGGGGCCGTTCCATCGTAACTTGTCCACGTCGTCGAATAGCGCGATGTCGGTTCGGAGCGTGGCGAGCGTGCGAAAGAGCAGTGCGCGGTCCCGCTCGCGGGAGAGAGTGGCTGCGAGGGCACTCGCATTGGCGGCGTTCACGTGCCATTCCCGAGAGTCTGGAGGGATGGATTCGAGATGGCCAAACTTGGCAAGGACCACAGCCGAAGATTTCGCACCCCAGCCCTTCAGTCCCGGATAGCCGTCCGCTGCGTCGCCGACCAGCGCCAGATAGTCGGGGATGGATGCCGGCAAAACGCCGAACTTCTGGACCACGCCAGCCTCGTCCAACGTGACCTGCGTCCGCCGATTCAGTTGGACGATACGGGAACCGCGCACGCATTGGGCAAGATCCTTGTCCGGGGTGCAGATGATCACGCATTCCACACGTTCGTCTCGGGCGGCCGCAACCGCCCCAGCAGCAAGCGCGTCGTCCGCCTCGAATTCCACCATCGGCCAGACGACGATGCCAGCCGCTTTAAGGACGTCTTCGAGCAGTGGAAACTGTGCCAGCAGGTCGCGTTCGACGCCTTCGCTGGTCTTGTAGCCTGGCCATAAGCTGTTGCGAAAAGACTCGATCACGTGATCGGTCGCAACCGCGATGTGAGTGGCGCCGCCTTTGATCATGCCCAGCATCGAGGCGAGCACGCCTCGGACTGCCGCGACCTCCATGCCGTGTTCATCCCGAGCAGAGGGCAGTGCGTAGTAGTGCCGGAACAGCTCGTATGTGCCGTCGACGAGATAGACTTTCATTCGGGACTGCTGACGACCCTACAAGGCTGGGGCCGATAAATCAACTTCCAGACGCCTCAACCCATTGATTTCTCCTCCTCGCGGCGCAGCAGACTTTAAGGGAATTTATCGGATCCAAATAAGCGCCGCTGCAGTGGTAGCCTGTTTGGGTGGCGAAACAAGCAACCAGTGAGGTGCTCTCCATCGATGGACGCGAAGTCCAGATAACGAATCCGGATAAGCTGTACTTTTCATCGCAGACACAAATTTCAAAACTGGATCTGGTTCGCTACTACCTCTCGGTTGCGCCGGGCGCGCTTGCTGGGATTCAGGATCGTCCGATTGTTCTGAAGCGGTTCGTGAATGGCGCCGAAGGAGAAGCCTTTTACCAGAAACGTGCGCCCGCACAAAGGCCCTCATGGCTCCGCACGGTCACG
>Ga0210390_10002231_pt1 | contig 17327 bp, 19 predicted proteins | sample IncBWH11OmetaG_FD_161050 | JGI IMG/M metagenome (GOLD analysis project Ga0210390, IMG submission 161050) | Forest soil microbial communities from Barre Woods Harvard Forest LTER site, Petersham, Massachusetts, United States - Inc-BW-H-11-O ... | reverse complement strand
TTACGAGCAGTGGAGCCTCAACATTCAGCGGCAACTTGGGCGCGACTCGGTGCTCCAGATCGCCTATGTCGGTTCCCACGGCTTGCACCTGCCGCGCGCTGGCGAAGCTAATCCCTTCGAACCCGCACTGGGACACAACTTAAATCCCAACTTCGGCTCAACCCCGCAAATAGTCACCGATGCGACTTCGCAGTACAACGCATTACAAATCAGCTTACAAAGGCGGTTCGTAAAAGGACTGTCATTCCAGGGATCCTACACGTACTCCCACTCAATCGATACTGCGAGCGGGGCCTTCCCCAGCGACTGGGTGTCAGAGCCCGGAGTATCGCAGAATTTTTTCGATCTGAAGGCCGATCGCGGCAGTTCAGCTTTTGACCGACGCAATGTTTTCATCGGCAACTTGCTTTATGACTTACCGTTCGGACCTGGACAGCGCTGGGGTCGCCGTGAGCGGGGCGCCACCGGCAAGGTAGTAGGGGGGTGGCGCGTTGGCATCATTGGTCAACTTTTGTCAGGCGTTCCCTTTACCCCTGTTCTCGGTTTCAATAACTCATTAACAGCATCTTCGTTCCCGGCAGATCGCCCGGACATCAAATCTGGAGTGAATCCCTGCCATGCTGTGACCGGCAACGTCAACCATTGGTTCGATCCGACTATCTTTACATTGCCTAACACACCGGATGCCGCGGGCAATATCTTTGGCAATGCGGGAAGGAATAGCCTCTGTGGTCCATCTCTGAAACAGTTCGACTTTTCCCTTATCAAGCACGCCCAACTAAGTGAACACGTGAGCCTGGAATTTCGCTCAGAATTCTTTAACATCTTCAACCACCCCAACTTCGCTGTCCCCGACAACACTCAGGGTCCTAACGGTACGGGCGGTAACGGGGACGCAATCTTCGTCGGCAGGGCTAGTGGTTGCAATCCAGCAACTAACTCCCTTGGATGCGGTATCCTAGCAGGCAATGCTGGCCGTATTTTCAGTACCGTCACTAGTGCTCGGCAGATCCAGTTCGCGTTGAAGCTGATATTTTGAGAAAAAGCCGATGACTTCACGCTCTCGTGATTCCACACCCAAATCTCTCAGTTCAGGTTATCAGGAGACCCCACGAGTGGAGCAGGCGCAGCAAAACCAGGCTGATTCTCATGTTGGCAGCGATGGAGTGCACCCCATTGTTCTTGGAGAGATGGCCCGACTGATCGAGTCATTCGATTGGTCACGATCTCCTCTTGGTCCTTCAGCGCAGTGGCCGCAAAGTCTGAAGATGGCTCTGAATATCTGCCTGCGCTCGCGCTTTCAGCTCGCGATTTATTGGGGGCCGGAACTGCTTTTCCTTTACAACGACGCGGAGCGCGAAGTAATCGGCCCCTTGCACCCCTATGCACTCGGGAAACCTGCACGCGAAGTTCTCGTGGACATGTGGGACACAGTTGGGCCAATGTTGCACAAGGTACTCAAAAGTGGCGAAGCGACTTGGTCGGTCGATCAACCATTGATGTTCGATCGTTATGGATTGGCGGAGGAAGCATTTTTCACTTGGTCGTATAGCCCCATTCCGGACGACGATGGGGGTATAGGTGGTGTGCTGCTGGTAACGCAGGAAACCACCCAACGAGTATTGGCCGAGCGGCGGCTTCGTGAATCAGCAGAGCGTGAGTGGAAGTTGAGAGCTGAAGCCGATTCACAACGTGCGCTTTTGGAAACAGTGTTGAACCAGATGGCCGCAGGAGTCGTGATCGCCAAAGCCCCCTCCGGCGAAGTAGTGCTCGCCAACAATCAGGCAAGGCAGATATTGGAACGGTCTGTTGGGGAGCTCCGAAGTGTTGAAGAGTATTCTCAATACCAGATGTTCCGGCTGGATGGTCGAGCATACAGCACACAAGAACAACCCCTTGTCCGCTCGATTCTGCAGGGCGAAGTTGTGATGGGCGAAGAATTAAGGTACCTACGCCCGGACGGTACATTTCGCGTGCTATTCACTAACTCAGCGCCGGTCCGGGATGAAACAGGAGCCATAGTTGCGAGTGTCGTGACCTTTCAAGACATTACAGATCTGCGGCGAGCACAGGAAGAGTTGCTGCGCCAGAGTAATGAAGTCATTCACGACTTAGCGGGCAAACTGATCACGGCACAAGAAGAGGAACGCAAGCGCATCGCCCGCGATTTGCACGACGATGTTGCCCAACGAATCGGCTTGCTCAGCGTTAGAATGGACAACTTGCAACGGAGCCTCCCCCCGGGAATCGCCGCAGCGGAAGAATTATCCGATATCCGGAAGGAAATAGAGCAGGCCTCCGAGGGTATCCGGCTGATTTCTCATCAATTGCACAGTTCCAGATTGATTCTCGGACTGCCGCGCGCCTTGGAGGGCTATTGCCGCGAGTTTTCGCAACAACGGGGAATCAAAGTGGAATTCACGCAAAAGGGCTCCACGGTCCCACTCCCCGAGCCAGTCCCTCTAGTCATGTTCCGCGTGTTGCAGGAGACGCTTTACAACGTGGCCCGGCACAGCGGAGCAGCTCAGGTTGAGGTGTCGTTGCTTTGGGAGGGAGATGAAATAAGACTCCGAGTTAAAGATCGAGGAAAAGGCTTCGATCCGCTGCAGATCTCCGATGGTCTCGGGCTAGTTAGCATACGCGAGCGCCTCCGACTTGTGGACGGAAAGTTCAAGCTCTCCTCGGCCCCGGGGCTAGGCACCGAAGTCGAGGTTTCGGTGCCAGTCAGGCCTCCTCATTCGAGCGTAAAGATACCTGCTTAGGAAAGCGCGTGGGGCGTAGGAACAACTGTGTTTTTCTTGCCGTACTGAAATATTTTGTTTTTTGGCGTCGCGCGGAAGGAGTTGCGAATCGGAAGGTTAGGAGCCCCAGTCATGGTAGTCGATGGTATAACGACCATGGTGATAAGGCGTCAGAGCGTGAAACTATGGTCATGAGGTCGGATACTGGGCCTTGGAACCTTACGGAATCCGGAGCTTTTGTTCCCACGGGGAAACCGAATCCTCCTCAGCCACCCTCAAGCTCCGAAACACAGTACACGTACCAGTACGATCAGTACGGCAATTGGACCGAGCAAACCACTGTCAGCCGCTCTGAACCGGACGAAGCATTTCGACCCGCGAATGTCATTCGTCGTAAGCTGGGTTACTACTAACGTCTGCAGGTGTTCAGCGTGGAGGTTCCCCGCACGGTTGCCGATAAATCGCCATTACGCTCATTGCGGGCAAGCCCCTTCCCACTGGAGCTATCGTGCCCGCTTTTGGCCTTTCGGATTCGCCGAAGAAGGGTTCCGGAGGGAGTGGGTTATCGCAAGCCCTTGACTTCCTTTTTCACGGCTGCGAGCAAAGGCGAGGGCAGGTCGGCATAGCCTTCCTGGACTGCAAACTGCTGGCCATCCGCGTAGATCCAATCCAAGAAATCGCCTAACGCAGCCGCACGAGCGGAATCTGAGGATTTGATTCGCAGGTAGATCCACGTGAAACTTGTAATCGGAAAAGCATCCGCTCCGGGTGCGTTGGTCAAGGAGGCGGAGAAGCTATTCCACCGCGGCTCTTCTACCGCCTTGCAGGCCGCAGTAATACCCTCCGTGGAAGCTCGAACAAATTTGCCGGCGGGATTCAACACCGCTGCCTGAGGAACATTACCCTTCACCGCGTATTGATGTTCGACGTAGCCGATGGCCCCAGGGCTGCTTTTCACTTTGTCTGCCATATCCGAACTCCGCTCCGCTGGCACACCCACCGGCCACTTGGGTGAAGGGGTGATTCCAACCTGGGTGCGAAACCTGGAACTCACCTTGGAGAGAAAGTCCGTAAATACGTAGTTGGATCCCTTTCCCGCGGGGCGGTTAACCACCTGGATCGGAAGATTCGGCAAAGTGATCTCTGGATTGAGCTTCGCGATCGGTGGCGCATTCCACGTCTTCACATCGCCGAGAAAGATATCAGCCAACACTTCTCCCGAAAGCCGGATCTCCCGATGGATATTGGGTACGTTGTAGATGGGAACGATCGCGATGAGCACCACCGGCAGTTCAATCAAACTGTCCTCTTTCCTCTCCTTTTCCGTAAGCGGAGCTTCCCCGGCACCAAAATCGCCAGCTCCATGTGAGATCTGTTTGATTCCTTCGCTTGTGCCGCTCGGTAGGTATCGCAACTGAATGTTGGGGTTGCGCTTTCCGTACTCTTGTGCCCATCGGTTGTAGAGAGGCGCCGGGATACTCGATCCGGAGCCAACCAGGACAACCGCAGTCTGGGCGGCGGCAGGAGCGTCGTGGAGCCAGAGAGCAAGGATGGAGAACAGCCAGATATGCGAGAGTAAGCAGCGGCCAGAGCGTCGCTGCGCAATGTTTGGCGCTGGTGCCTTCATTCTGTTCCTCCTGATTGTGACTAGACTATTTGACCCGCGCCGCGACCGCCGCATGATCGCAAAAGACCAATTAAACCACTAATCTGCGACACTATCACTGGTCTTTTGAATTTCGCAGCTGGACCTGCGTTTGCGGAGTAGGATGCGCTTTATCTGGCAAACCCGACACATAACTTCTTGTGTGCCCGGCACTCGGAGCGAACTGTTGCGAGTATCAGTGTCGGTCGGACGCTGCTTGTCTGTATGAACGTGCATTCACTCAGGTCAAGGGATCACCGATGCAGTCAGAACTCGCGGCGGGTATCAATGCAGCAAAGGTGCGTCGATGTTACCCGCTCGGAGGCCACACGCTACCGAACCTCGTACCTCAGTACTCCGACCCCTGAGATGCACGCGGAATCCGTCTTGCGGGCAGGCGAGGAACTAAAGGTTCTGATGTCCTCCGTGCGCTTGAACTCCTCGGCGAACCTGCGTGTTGCGGCTCACCTCCCACTGAACGGGTTCAAACCTCGACTCATCGACTCTGCCTGCCAACCACGGGACTTAAACACCGGTGCGCTCTTCACAAAGTCATAACGAGTCGCCTCAGCCTATACAGATGACCTTTCGTTACCTTCGTGTGTGTTATGTCATAGACACCCCGTCAAACGCAGCGTGAAATCAAAGTGTGCGCTCGGCGTGACTCGAGATTAAGCGATGGCGCTGAAACTCGTGAAACCCGAAGACTTTTGCTCGCCAACACCACGCATAACGTCGTACCGTAGCGTGATTCCGGCCCGTTGCGATGATCACGAAAATCGAACGTTTGATCAAACCCGGCGAGGATCAATGCCATTCCCATCCGGCAGGGGCGCACGAGATCGTACGCCGAATTGAGCGGGACGAATTGTCGTCAAACGCGGCCGCGTCTGAGGCCTGGGACTGGCGCGTTATACCGGTCCATAAGCAGTTGTTGCTTGGGTTGTTCTTTTTAGCTGCATTCCTGATTTCTGACGGGTCATCGACAGCATCCCAGGGGTGGGAGGGGGCGCCTCCCTGGTATCTGCCCGTGGGACTGAGCCTGGCACTGCTTTTGTGTGGAGGAAGGCGCTTCGTGCCCGCAGTGTTCATCTCCAGCGTGGTCGCAGCGTTAGTGAACTACCACCGTCCGATCCTCTCCTGGTGCGGAATACCTGGCTCCATCGCGATATATCTCGGCTATATGGGCGGAGCGGCGATACTAAGAGGGCGATGGCGCATTGATTTAAAGCTTGGGACTCTGAACGACGTCGGGCGATACATCGTCATTTCTCTCGGCGCAGCGATCTTCAGTGCAGTAACCGGAATGATGACTCTTCTGGGAGATGGTAGGATTCGTCGATCCGACGTTCTCGGGACAGCCATAGAATGGTGGGTCAGTGACGCGCTGGCGATTATCGCCTTCACTCCTTTCTTGCTGGTGCATGTGGCTCCGCTCGTGCGTCGCTGGTTGAACTCAGGACGCGGGATTCGTCAATTAGCGGCTCGAACAGGTCGCTTTTCGACAGCTGAGATCCTCGAGCTGACGGCACAATGCGGATTCGTTGTATTCGCCATCTGGTTTGTCTTCGGTTATGCGCCGGCGATTCCCTATCAACCTCTTTATCTGTTATTCGTCCCGGTCATCTGGGTTGCGGTTCGGCGCGGTCTACCAGGGGCCGTCCTGACCACATTCGCCATCGGTGTCGGGATGACGTATGCAGCCTGGATCACTCAGGCGCATCGAGGGTCGCTCCCCAGACTGCAACTCGCCATGTTGGCGCTAGGACTGACGGGTCTTTGTCTGGGAGCAGTGGTGACCGAGCGAAAGCGGGTCGAGTCGGCCGTTCGCAAGTCTGAGAGACGCTATCGCCTTCTGTTTGAACGCAACCTGGCGGGCGTCTTTCGCGCCACGTTCGCAGGGCGCGTCCTGGAGTGCAATCAAGCCGCCGCTTGCATGTTTGGTTATGACTCGCCGGAGGAAGTCCTGGACCTCCCGGTGGCCAATTCATATGACACGGCCTCCGATTGGGAATCGCTTCTGACAAAACTCAAATCCGAGAAAAGCGTTACTAACCACGAGATGAGGTTTCGACGTAAGAACGGCGATTCCGCCTGGGCGATGTTAAATGTAAGTCTCATCGACGACGACTCAGGCATCGCCAATATTGAGGGAACGTTAATCGATATTACCGAGCGCAAGGTTGCTGAGGCACGAATTCAATCCCTGGCCTACTATGATGCTCTGACGGGACTCCCGAATCGGATTCTTCTGCGCGATCGATTGTCAAAGGCACTCTCCACTGCTCGGCGGCAGAATCACAAAGTTGCACTTCTGTTCCTTGATCTCGACCGCTTTAAGATCATTAACGACTCCCTCGGGCACGCGGTAGGCGATCTCCTCCTGCAGGAAATCGCAGTGCGGCTTAAGAGCGTTGCGCGTGAGGAGGACACAATCGCCCGCCTGGGAGGAGACGAATTCCTAATCGTGCTTACGAATATTATGAATATCCCCGGCGCTGCAGTCGCGGTTGAGCGGTTTATGGATGCAATGACTACCGAATTCGTCCTTGAAGGGCACTCCTTGAACATCAGTTGCAGTCTGGGCATCAGCATTTTCCCGGAGCACGGTGAGGACAACGAAACCCTAATCAAGAATGCCGATGCTGCGATGTATAGCGCGAAGGAAGGTGGACGGAACAACTTTCAGTTTTTTACTGCTGACATGAACGCCGAGGCGGTGAAGCGATTGACTTTGGAGAACGGCCTTCGGTCGGCGCTGGAGAGGAAGGAACTCTTTCTCGTGTACCAACCGCAGATGGATATTCTCACTGGGAAGATCACCGGGTTAGAGGCACTCCTCCGATGGCAACATCCGGAATTGGGTGTCGTGCCACCCGATCAATTCATCGGAATTGCCGAGAACACCGGCATGATCCTGCCAATAGGCGAATGGGTACTCAGGACAGCCTGTTCTCAGGCGCGGAAATGGCAGGATGAAGGTCTGGGTCCAGTACAAGTCGCCGTAAACGTCTCAGCCGTCCAGTTTCGTCAAGAGGGCTTCTGCCAACTCATCAGAAAAGTGCTCCATGAGACGGTCCTGGCTGCGCACTATCTTGAACTGGAACTCACAGAAAGCCTCTTGCTAGCGAATGCAGATGTGACTCTCTCAGTTCTTCAGGAATTAAAGGCAATGGGGTTGACACTCGCGATTGACGACTTTGGAACCGGCTATTCGAGCTTCAGCTACTTAAGACAATTCCGGGTCAGCAAGCTCAAAATCGACAGGTCGTTTATTCGAGATGTCGCTGTCAACCCTGATGACGCAGCGATCACAACCGCAATCATCAGCATGGCAAAGAGCCTGAATCTCAAGGTGATCGCCGAAGGGGTAGAAAACGAAGCGCAATTGTCATTCTTGCGCGCACATCAGTGTGACGAGATTCAAGGGTACTATTTTTGCAAGCCTTTACCGCTCGACGAAATTGGCGACAAATTGCGAGGTGACGTTCCGCACGCGAATTCTGGGGGAATTGTGGCCACGCTGGAGGACAGTGGCTTAGATACTCAAAGGAACATGGCGATCGTGTTGACATCGCATTCCTGATATCAAATTATCGCGTACCAGCGCGTTTGCAATCGAGCCGGTCGGATGGGGTTCATGGGCGATGACTTTCAGGTGTTCAATCGCGCGTTCGGCGGAGAAGTCGCTCCCTGGAGCGGACGCAGGACAACGGCAGGCGGTACGAGATTGCTGAGGGCGGCAATTGCCACAAGCAAAATGAAACCAAAGCTGAACAAAGCTTCCGTGATCGAGACCGACGAAGCCGACGGATTCATTGGCGCTCCGAATCCCCTGCCCCACAAGCCCGTTTAGAAGTTCGGCGGCTTTCAATCGGGCAGTTGGTTTCCTTCAGGCTCACGCATCCAGAAACTCCCGATCAACGACATCGTATAGGCAAGGACGGCGACACTGCCAGCTGAATAGGCAAGGCGAGCAGCTGCACTGGGACCAGGCATGGCATTTGCAAGTTGCGTGGTAAGAAGTACGCTGGATGCGCCGATCACTCTGGCTCCGATGTTGATCGCGAAACCCTCGGCGGTACCACGCAAGTGAGTCGGATACAGGCGCGGCAGGTAATTCCCCCAAAGGCTAAACGGCCCATTCAGCAAGAGACCAGCGAGAAAAATCCCGTAGATCAGCAGCACTAGACTGTGCGTTGCAGCGAAAAAATAAACCCAGGAAAAGACAATCAGGCCCGGAAGGAGAAAGATACGCAGCAGACGGCGCTGGGACGCGATTCGAACCACCAGAAAGGCAAACAGCAAGCGCCCGGCAATCGTCCCGAGCTCTTGAAACAGCTGAACGCGGGTCACAGTTTGCTCCACCAAGCGCGGCGCCAGGCTGCGCAACTCCGGAAGTCCGGGCACCACGCGGGGTGTCTGTAGCATGACCCCTGAAGCCAAAGCATAGCTGCACGCCACCAACAGAGTCGTCACCAATGTGGTTCTTCTGAATGCTGGTCTGAAGAGTTCAGCCAGGCCCGGTCGCTTCAATGTCCCTTTGGACTTTTTCTCTTGCCAGATCGGTGACTCCGGCAAAAAAGGCCGGACAATGATGAGCGGAATGGCGGGGATTAGTCCCGACAACAGGGTATAACGCCAGGCCTCGTGGCCCGTGCGGATGCTGGGGAATCGTTCGGCGTAGGTAACGGCAAGGTAGTAAGCTCCGGTCGCCATTAGACCGCCGAGGCCAAAAGCTGCCTGTGTATAGCCCAGGGCGGATTCCCGCTGCCTGGCATTGGAGAAGGTTTCCGCCACCCAGGCAACTCCAGCGACGTATTCGACACACACGCCGATTACGGTTGTACAGCGGAAAATCAAAAACTGGTGAAGTGTTGCAGCATAGGCAGTAGCATATGCCGAAAAGGCGTACAACAGAATGCTCCAAACGAGCACTCGGCGGCGGCCAAGAATATCTGTCAGGTAGCCACCAAGGAGCCCAAACACGCCGCCACAGGCTAACGGGATGTAAAACACGATGCCCACCCATAGATTGAACTCAGGACCGCCCGGCTTGAGGTTCCCGAGCGAGATGAGCGCAGGTCGCACAATGAGCGGCAAGACAGTGATCTCGTAAAGGTCGAAGGCGAAGCCGAGAGCGGCGACACCGCAGATGAGCCATTGGAGCGGCGTCAAGCGCGTGACGGCGGGAGCCAATTCCGGAAACATGACCTCACCAATCAGCTCGCGCTGTTTTCCCGTTAGCTCTCGCAAGCACTTTCCTCCATCGCCCTGAGGGGCGGGGCCGCTGGACCCGCTGCGGTATATTTCAATCCAGGTCATCCTGTGATACAAGTTCAAATAATTCAAGAATTGTTGAATGATAATCATTAATGGATTTTACCTCCAAACAATTCCGGGCTTTTCTGCTGGTGGCGCAACATCGAAGCTTCTCGCGCGCCGCGGAAGCACTCTACATCACGCCGTCTGGCCTCAGTGTTTTGATACGAGAGTTGGAAACCCAACTCGGATTCCGCCTGTTTGATCGCACGACACGCCACGTCGGGCTGACAAATTACGGCAATGAATTGCTCGGGATTGTTCGGGAGAGTCTGGAAACAGTTGATGGTGCCATCTCGCGGATCGGGCGATCGGCAGCCGAAGCCTGCCACACTTTGTCCGTTGGCGCTCCACCACTGGTGGCGGCCAACATACTGCCGGAAGCCATTAAGGAATTCCGCACCCACCGGCGCGACCTCCGAATCCAGGTGTTCGATGTGGGTGGACTTGCACTCTCACAGCTGGTTGTAGAGGGCAAACTGGATTTGAGCGTGGGTGCGTTTTTTGAGCCGGCGCCTGGAATCCGCCGGACCCCATTGTTTCGCTTCTCCTTGATGGTGATTCGCCCCGATGACGATCCGGCATTGCGCCGCACCTCGACCACCTGGTCCGCGCTGAAGGGAGAGCCGCTGATCTCGCTGGTGCCGGGCAGTGTTGTCCAGCAATTCATCGACAAGCATTTGGCCCGCGCCGGAGTTTCCGTTCCTCGGCGCGCCGTCTTCAATTATCTCGATACCATGATCGCCATGGTAGAGGCCGGCGACGGCGTCGCCGTCATCCCGTCGTTCGTATTGCCAGCCTGCCGGAATCGCAAAGTCGCGATGAGCAAGTTGACTAATCCGGTTGTGAACGTCGACTTCTCGCGAATCAGCCTTCGTGGGAAAAAGCTGCCACCTGGCGCGGACGACTTCACATCTTTCCTTCAGAGCTATATCGCGCGATGGGCCGGTCGCGCCGGCATTCTCTAACCATCGAAAAGCTGCCGCTCGTCCCAACTCTGCGATCATGCGGACGGACTATACCCGAGTGACGGACTGACCGGAAGTTATTCCGGGCGAGTTTGGACATGCTCGATTGCATTTCGCGCGAAACCTAACACTCAACATTTGATCTCGCTCCCATAATTTCTCTCCACAGATATTAATCACCAACGCGAAAATCATTCGCCTGAAACATCGGATCGCGCTGGCGGGAATAAGTCTCAATTCGCATCAGTTTCACGTTCAAAAAGGACGGCCGATTGTAATTGCGGGGCTACTCGGCATTACACGGATGGACCAACTCGCCAAAAAGTCGCATGGCAACGAAGAATTCTTGCGGCCTTATGACTACCAACTGGAAGACCTTCCGAAGGGCACAATTTGGAGGAAGGATTCTGTAACTTTTCAGGGTGTTTCACATCCCATGTGTGCGCCCAGGTTCGTCGGCGTTAATTCGAACGTGAATAGGAGAAAAATTCATGAGCAAGATGATTCGCAGGTTGATGGCAATGTGTCTTCTGGCGGTGTCGTTTTCGGCTTTTGCACAGTCTGGCGATGCCATGAAGCAGGACAGCATGAAGCAGGACGACAGTATGAAACAGGGCGACAGCATGAAGAAGGACGACATGAAGAAAGACAAAAAGTCCAAGAAAAAGACGAAGAAGGACGACAGCATGAAGAAAGACGACATGAAGAAAGACGACAACATGAAGCACGACGACAGCATGAAGCAGAACTAGCACCCGCCCGCGTTCTTCAAGTTCGAGTTCAGGGTTAGCTGGTGCAGACAATCCAGAATCGTTGGATCGGCTGGGACGCGCTGCGCAGGCTATAATCAGCTTGCGCAGCGATAGTTGGCAGAGGAAGAATCGTTCTAGACGGGGGGAAAGCCATGAGCGGTGTGGTCTATGTTTCCAAATCACGGATTGAACGCAAGAAGGGCCCCCTTCGTGTAGCCTATGTTGCGGGCGAACCGCGACCGGTGATTTTCAGTGTGCACGGTGCTATCGCAGAGCACTACAAAGTGGATCCTGCGACGCTGACCGAATCTCACGCTTCGACGATCGATTATGTCATCGCGTCTACTGCGGGTTGAATGCTTGGTACCTTTGGAGGTGCGCTGGAAGCGCGCCACATCGATGCCAGCAACGGACGACTGACAGGAGAGATTACCGGTGAGGTTGAGACTGAGGACGGTGTGCTGGTAATCCGGCGCGTCCATGTCGAGATGCGCCTGATCGCGCCAGAAGAAGCGAGGCCCGTCGTAGAGCGCGTCCACGAGATCTACGCGATGCATTGTCCACTGTACCGAACCTTCCACAGAACCCTGCACCTTACATCTTCGTGTACGCTGGTTCAACCAACGTCTTGACAGCGAACTATAGGTGATGTTGACAAGCGATCGAAACTGTTGCATTTCTCCGGATACAGAAACTTGACTTCAAGGAGTCTGAAATGGGTAACGTTAAGTTGATCGTTATCTATCCTCGTCCCAAGGACCTCGAATCCTTCGAGCGGGTATATAAGACCGAACATGTGCCCATGGCCGTCGAGAAGCTTGGCGGCAAGACAAAACTTGTGGCGAGCAAAATAGTCGGTTCCCGCAAGGGACACCACCGTTCCATCGCATTGCAGAGATCCATTTCCCCTCCATGGAGGCTCTGCAAGCTTGCGCCGCATCGGACGGCGGCAAAGAGACACTCGCGAATGCAGTGGCCATTTCTTCCGGCAGCGCACCGATCTTTTTGGTCGCGGAAGAGGAAGTATTCGTTTTTCAAGGGAAGTGACTTATCGCCGAGACTCCCTCGGCCCCTGTTCAGCACACCTGCGCCGGCTCTTTGTGCACTAATCTTTTCGAGCGAAGGCCTGCCGATTGCTATCAGCACAAGCTGAGATCAGGCCGTCAGATACTTTTTCATGCAGCGGACGCAAGGGGCATATCCCTGTCGCAGCGCTTCTCGGGCCGCAATTGTCTGAATGTGTGCTTTGTCGTGGATGAACGGGCACCCTGCTGCGTGAAACGTCTTCCCATCGGTCGAAACCACGACTAGCATATCCGGAGGAACCCCGGCTCCAGGTTGGGCGTGCTCCGAACGTAGCTCAGGGTGGCTGAACACCGAAGATCTGGCCACCTCGAAGCTACTGGCAACCAAGACTGCTGCTGCGGCTGCAACCATCCACCCGAGAAAGCCTCGCCGGCTGCGAGGCATATTCTCCTCCTCCAACCTGTGCTGCAGACGCTGGCTGAAGCCCAGCGGCACTTCGAGCATCCTTTCATCTCCGTACAGCTGAACGACATTACGCGTGCCGTCAAGCACGGCAGTGCAGCGCCGGCAGCCGCGGATGTGCTCTTCCAGGGCAAGCCTCAGATCCGGTTCGATCCCACCGTCAAGGTAGTTCGAAATCTCGCGCCAGACTTCTTCGCAGTTGACTACCATGGCTTGGTCCCCTTTTCGAACGACAACTTACTGGTCCAGCTACCGCCGAGCCCCGGCGATAACAGATCGCGCAACATCAGCCGTGCCCGTAGCAAGCGCGTCTTGACCGAGGCGCTCGAGATCCCAAGTGCCTTGGCGGTTTCCTCGATACTCAGATGTTGCATGTCGCGCAAGACGAAGACTTCCCGGTACTTTTCTCCGAGCGAAGCTAACGCCTCCGCGAGTTTCTGCCGGACCTCTTTTCGCTCCAGAGTCTCTGAAGGGATTTCGCGCCAGTCTGCGAAGTCGCGGGGTACATAGTTGCCCTCCTCGTCTTGATGGTCAACGATAGGCTCGATCATGTTGGCGTGCTGTTTTCTTATCCGCATCCGCGCCTCATTGACGGTGATCTGGATTAACCACGTGCTGAACCGCGACTCCGCACGGAATTGCCGAATGTGCTTGAGCGCTTTTAGTACCGCCTCCTGGGCGACGTCCTCGGCATCCGCCACGTTGCGCAAAATCGCCAAAGCTGCGGAATAAACGCGCCGTTCGTAAGGACGAATCAGCTCGTAGAAAAGGTCGTGTTCGCCTTCCCGAATACGCCGGATCAACATCTCCTCGTTGAACTGTTCGGCTGGATCTGTCAGCGAAGTCCCTTCTCCCGGCATCACTCCTCACCTGCACTCCTGAGTTTTCACAACCGCACACCGGACTACTCCGACGGGTATTCTGGATCCCTCTTCCATCCCGTCAACATGGAGACGAAATTGTTCCAGCCGTGCAGGACCACCATCACCAAATGTCCGAAAACAAACGCCAGCATCGCCCACATGATCAGGAAGTGCCAGAGCCGCGCCCAGTGGAAGCCGCCCATCATCCACGCCAGCCACGAAAACTGCACCGGCTTCCAGACCGCGAGACCGGTCAGCACCGACAGCACACCCAAAGCAATCGCAGAGGTGTACGCGTGCTTCTGTAGCGGGTTGTAGGCCTCTCTCACAAGCGGCTTCGGACCGAAGAAGAAGTAATGGCGCACCATTGGCCAGACTCCCGGCAGATCACGTCGCACAAAGAGCACTTGCTTGTAGTTTCCGCTGAAGACCTGGTAACCGACGTACACGAGGCCGGTCGCGAGATAGATCCACATGAAGGTGAGGTGCCATTGCAGCGCGCCTCCCAGCCACCCGCCAAGCGCAAAAGCCTTCGGCCAGTTGAGAAGATCTTTTTGCGGGATCTTTGCCCCAAAGCTGGGAAAAGCGCGAAATATCTGGAATCCGCTGCCCACCATCACGAACAGCGAGATCGCATTCAACCAATGGCATAGGCGCACTACCCATGGGTGTTCATAAACTGCCGCGGTTATTTCATCCGTCTTCACGTCTTCGATTTCGATTACGCGGGTTGCCATCGTCATCTCCTCGGAGCTACAGGCCATAAAACTCGGAATAGCCCTGATCCTCCCAGTAGCCGACTTTCTGAAGCACATGACTCACTTTGAGGTCGGTGAGATATTTTGCCTGCTTGTAGCCGATCTTGGTGGGAATGCTCAGGCGTAGCGGCGCGCCATGCTCGCGGGTCAGGGGCTGCCCGTACATTTCGTAACAAAGCAAAGACTGCGGGTGCATGGCGGTGGCCATGTCGAGCGACTCATAATAGTTGTCCGCGCACTCGACGGTCACGAAGCGCGCGGTGGGGTCGGCGCCAATCGTCTTGAGGAAGTCGGAGAGGCGCACTCCCCCGAACTGGCCGATCACGTCCCATCCTTCCACGCAGACATGCCGGGTATTTTGAGTGACCTTGGGTAGGGCCCGGATTTGCGCCAGAGTGTAATCTCCCGGGCTTTGTACACTGCCGGCCACCGTGAGGGTCCACTTTTCGAAATCCACTTCAGGGTCGTCGACGTCGTAGTCGTTAATGGGAAATTTGGCGAAAGGGGTGAGGTCGGAGTCGGCAAACGTGGGCGCCAAATGACCGGAGCGGAACAGCCTTGCCGATGCCCAATCGCTAAAACCAAGGCCGGCTTTGAGGAGTGGTTTCTGCAGTCGCGGAATGACAAAGGCGCCTAGCACTACTGCCGGCGTCAGTTTCAACAACTCCCGCCGGCTGATGGTCTTGAACCTGCGGCTATCAGTTTGTGTCTTCATCGGTGGATTCCTTGCTGACGACAAGAGAACCCAAATCAGATTCGCGAATCAACAAAAAGTTACAACAGGAGGCCTTGGAGACGACATAAGCAGTTCGAACGCCCCGGCAAACGGATCACCGGAGTTGTCAACGCTCGTCACCATCATGCGCCTTCCAGATAAAAACGGCGGTAAATCGATGCCGCTATTCAGGAAACTTTTCCGAATGCGTTCGCATTGGTAGCCCGCCGCATGAAAGCTTTGCTCCTGGGTGAGCCTGACCGGCGGGTTCGCGGTTCCGATACCGAGGATCCGAGGATGGCTCACTAGTCCGCAACCAATTCACGGGAGGTCTCAGTCTTGCCCTCGTGATGGGCAGCATCAAGCTCCGCGCCGAGCTGAGACTTTATGCCCCGTGTCGCATTCTCGAGTTCAGCTTTAGCCCGGGCCACGTGTCCCAGCATGGAGTGCAGCCGCTTTGGTCCCAACACCACGAGGCCGAGCATCAAGATGAACAGCATTTCCGTCCCAAACCCCATGACTCACTCCTTGGTCGGAACTTGGTTATCTGCAATCGTAGGTGTTGTGCTGACTGGCTTCTCTTCTTCAGCTTTCATGGCTGATTTGAAGCCGCGGATGCCTTCTCCGATCCCTTTGCCTAGCTCGGGAAGCTTCTTGGGCCCGAATACGAGCAGCGCGATTCCAAAAATCATCAGCAGGTGCATCGGTTGAAACAGTCCTTCAAACATAAGTTCTCCTTAGATCGAGTGAAAAACAGGTCGAGTGAAAAATCTCCACCCCATGTCTTCCAAAAATGCGGGCGCTGCAACCGATAACCTGACACAGCGCCCGCTGAGAGACAACAGGGGAGAGAGCTTGAAACAAATTAAAAGCCGCGTCGGACCGAATCAGCCTCGACAGCCAGCCGGTTCACCAGCGTAAAGAATGCCGGCGATTGACCAAGGAACAGGAGGTCATCCGTGAAAGCCTTGATAGTGGCGACTGCTCCTCCGTTCTGAGTTGAGGTTGGCCGGATCACGGAGCACTGAGGCAGGCTCTTGCTGATAAATTCGCATGGCTCAGGCAGGATCAGGTTCGTCTGGTCGAGTTCAGAGTGGAGGGCATTGAGATCCGGGAATGTCAGGCCAGTTTCTGGATCCGTCACACCAGCCAAAGGCTGAGAAACCGCGTTGCCTGCCTTGTCATGCCAGAGTCCGAAGTGATCGATTTCGACTCCGCCAATGCTCACCAGGATGCGCAGAACTTCAGGGTCGGTCGCCTTGAAGGCCAGCGTAGGATACAGGCTCGCCCCACCCTGCTCGATGAACGCAAAGTGAAAGCCCGCAGTGTTTGCGATGGCTTGCATGCGGGCCTCTTGCGGGGTCGCAGGCGGAACCGGTTGCGCCTGGTTGGGAGGAGTGTCGTTATCGTTTAACGGAATCGCCGGTTCGTGCTTGATGCTAAACGGGCCTTTGAAATGTGCGCCTAGATCGGGGTTCTGCCCGCTGCGATAGCGCGTGTACCAGCTAAGGTCAACGTTCAGCTTCATCAGGTTCGTGAGTCGGCCAATGTCCTTGGCGCCCGTCGCTTGACTGCTGGGCAATGTCCGGAACACGTCGAGATCAACCGGCTCTACGCCCTTGGAGATCAAGTAGGCGTTCAGGAAGGCCGCGTGGCTGATCTCATCGTCGGTGTTATCGGCAATGTATTGAGGCATGTCGCCATCGAGGTTGCTGAGCGCGGCCATGTAAGCGGGATTGCCTCCCTGGACGCCGCCCAGTTCGTTGTATTGCTGCCACAGATCAGCCTCGATGAGTTCGGCTGCCGCTGCGAACCGCAATAGCGCGGCATCGCCTTTGGAAAGCTTGCCTGGACTCCGCGTGTCCTGCGCATTGCCCTCAGTAGCCAACAAGGCACCGGCCGACAAGGTTGCACTGGCAATCCCCAGACCCTTGAGAAACGAACGACGTTTGACCACACCCTGCCAGTGACGCTGAACGTTTTCTCCCGTCGAAGAAGGACTTGCTTCAGATGAGTTTGCCTCGGACACCACAGTAGATTGAGAATTCTGTTCTTTCATGCTTTACTCCAATTCC
>Ga0210390_10002229_pt1 | contig 17330 bp, 28 predicted proteins | sample IncBWH11OmetaG_FD_161050 | JGI IMG/M metagenome (GOLD analysis project Ga0210390, IMG submission 161050) | Forest soil microbial communities from Barre Woods Harvard Forest LTER site, Petersham, Massachusetts, United States - Inc-BW-H-11-O ... | reverse complement strand
CGCGTGTTCTTAGAAATGGCGAAAATCCAATAGATTTTCCTGATGAGGCAGTAGCGTTTGAAACCCGCAATTTCGGTTGGATTTTATCTAAACCGAATGGTGATGGAAAACGCAAAATCCTTGTTCAATATTAGGGGAACAACATGTCAATAGGTTCAGGTAAATATGATGGAGAAGCCACATGGGTACAGGTGCGCACCCAAGCTACTGGTGTATTACTAATGATAGTAGATGGTAATAAAGGAAATGGCTTTTCATTAGCTAGTTATGATATTCAAGCAACACTTGAGATTACATTATCATTACCAAAATTACTTAGAATGATGGCAGATCAAATTGAGATTGATATAAAGGAGCATGGGTTCAATGGAAACGGTATTTAGCTTCGTAGAAGATGATGGAACAAATATTCACATAAATGCTGGAGCATTACGTTTATGGTGTATAGAAAATAAGCCTGAGATATATTCATTGCCACTTAATTATGATTTAATGGAGATATTTGAACGTGACAACACTATTTCGCCAGAAAGAGTTGAAGAACTCTCTAAGAGAAAAGATCTTGATCCTATCATAATGGTAAAGGATGGTACACTAGGGTCAAATGGGCACCCAAATGCAATAATTGTTGATGGTCATCATCGTTATGCACTGGCTTGTCTTAGAGGCCAACAGTATATTGAAGGATATTTTTTGGAAGAGGCGCAATGGAGGCGATTCCAAATATTTGGATTACCGGACATAACTGCTGAACAGTTGCGTAAATCGCCAGTAACCAAGAGGGATTACTAATGGACTTTGATGAATTTACAAAATCACTATGGTATAATCATTGGATTGATGAAGAAGGGCATTTGAAAATGTACGTTAGACGTACACCACTAAGATTCAAACATAGATGGGGAAATTATCAATTAGCTAGCATGAGCAATGATATTGCTCCTGGCAAAGGCGCATTAAAGAATTTTCTTGATAAATATGAACCATTATATCAATTTTATGTTGAGAATTTATTAAATCCACAATTGGTTGTATTCTTTTTGCGTCGTGGATATAGAATAGTATCAGGGGATCATGCTCCATGCATGATAGGACCTGATCCAAATCCAGGAGAGGAAAATGGAAATGTTCAGTAGAGACGACCTAGTCAAGGGATTGGATCTATTTCAAATACCGGAATACATGCGTGGAGGTTTACTTCGTTGGATAGAAAGTGGGATAATACCTGGAAATTTTCTAACTGCTATCATAAAGAATGATTTGCGCAGATCATTTGAATATGCAGATGATGAGAATAGCTTCAGGATACATAGCTATATCAAATTCCTTTACAATTGCGCTCCAGGTGAATGTTGGGGTTCAGAAGAAAAAGTTAAAAGCTGGAGTATGAGGCATAAAATAGTTAGAATAAGTAATTTTGAGCTAAGAGACGAAGATCATGAAGAATCAGGAGACACAGATGGATGAACCGTATCATAGAGAATTGCACGAACTCTTGAGAAGAAAAGGCTGGGCACATCAACGTGTCAATAGATACGATAGCCTCAGCTATGATCATTATTATGACAAATTTAATGATAGAGAAATTTTCTTTTATGAAGACGATTCAGTACAGTCATTTGAATCAAGTATGAAAATGAAAATAAGAGTCTTCGATGAAGTAACAAATAATCTCTTCACAGGGGATGACTGATGAGAAATGTGGTTATAATATTCACGCTCTTGGCAGCGCAACCAGGTCATGCCGCCACTTGTCATATGTATTCTAGGTGGTATTATCCATATCCACAGCCAAAATGTTCTGGTGTTTATTCTAGGACATCTATACCAGATGATAAATCGTGGTATGTTGAGATTACAAAAATTCCACTAAATTGGGAAGATCAAGAACGTCAGAATGGCATAGAACAACTCAAGAAACAAATGGATAAGAACAATGAGGACAAGCCCGTTCAATAAAAAAGTGCATGACGTTTTAACTTCAAAAGGATTTTCATATAAAGAAAGAGGCCATGTTGATGTGTATAATAAAGATGGCACAACTATTTTTATATACATGTCAGATCATTGTTTTATGATAACAAACGGAAAGGTAGCAACTCAGAAGGAATTTGAAGATGCCACACAGTTATCCCGCTGAATATGCAGGACCAATATTAAAGGGTGATAATCATTGGATTGTACACAAATTTTGTGGACATCATTCTTGGCATCTTGCTGAATATCATATTAGAATAATGACATTTGATGGCAAAACTGAGTTTGTTTGTACGTGTCAAGCAGGACGAAACTGTAAACATATTCATATGGTAGCTGATACACTTAAACCAAAGAAGGATCTGTTCTAATGCGTTGGAAAAATAGACCAGACAAGGACAAGGTCAAAGTGATTCGTGATATAAGAAACTCTAACAGAGATTATTGGCTACAAAGAGAAAGAGCTGAGCAACTATACAAAGAAGGAAAATTAATTCAAATTCAAGCCTATGATGATAGATGGGTATATGCAACTAAAACTCCAGAAGAGTATTATTTTTGATATTAGGAACGTATAGACGTGAAGGAACCGTATGAGTATCTTGTCACGTCTTCACGTATGGAAGTTCGCTTCCATTAATTAGTAGGAGAAAGTAATGGATGATGTAAAAAAGCCAGTGTTTAGCGAAACTTCATGGCTAGTAAAGCTCTTGGAGCGCGGAAGGACTGAGAAGTTTATGGAGACTATAGATATCACAAGGGAGATAGCACTTCGCTTCCTGAGCATCGCTGATCCAAACAACCGAAATCTTTCCAGAGTATCCGTAGAGAACTATGCACATGATATGTTAGCTAAACAATGGATAGATAATGGTGAAGCTATCCAAGTTCTAAGTACTGGAATATTGGGTAACGGTCATAATCGTTTGAACGCTGTACTGAAGGCAGCAGAAACTGATCCAGGTATAAATGTAAGAATGACATTTATATTTGGTATCATACCAGAAGCTCGCCGATCTTTTGATCAAGGTAAAAACAGAACAGCAGGAGATCGATTCAAGATCGAGATGAAAGTAAACCATGGCGCTGCTATGGCATCAGCTATCGGTCTTATTGAAGCTCGTGCTAAAGGACAGAGAACAATTGGAGGGAGAGTCTCTTCAACAATTTCTGATATCCTCAAAGCGTATGAGAAAAATAGGAGCGTATATGATGATGCAGCAGACAGAATGGTTGGCATTGGAATTGCTAACCAACTAGGTGAAGGTGCGTTAATAGCAGGGTACTTGGTTCTTTCAAAAGAACCTGGTATAGATGTTCCAAGAGTAGATACATTCTTTGATAAGCTCATTCGTGAGGAAGAACTTCCGCATGATGTGCATATCACGGAATTGAGGCGTAAATTAATCAATGCAAACAAAGAAAAGAGAGCACGTGGGTGGCGTCCGTGGGAGAAGTTAGAAATTGTCCTACGTTATTGGGGATATTTTATCACCGATAAGCCACTTCCTGCTAGTGGATCGCTTCCTGTTACAGGAAATTATCCAAAAATTCAAACGGGAAAAGTTCCGTTTGAAGAAGAAAACGCCTAGTCACACATAATTCTTGAGGAGCGCAACCAGGTCTTCGGAAACTTGGTTGCGCTCTTTTTCTGCCCTCTCTTTCATTGCAATATAATCCTGCTCCCAAAAGACTTTATCTTTCCAAGGAAGATCAAACCCATTTGATTCTGCCGCATATATGAGACCGCCTAGACTTTTAGTCCCGTTTCTAGCTAGTTGAGGCCTATGAGACCTCCATTGTCGCATAAAATAACCTGGCCCTCGGCCAATTGAACCGTACCTAGCACCGCCAGATACGGCCAGCATGAAGAGTTCTTCTGCTTCGGCTTCCGTGAGAGTATTATTATCATCCGGGTCATGTATAGCTCCTATCAAAGGTAGCATTACATTTAGCGTATACCACTCGTTAGTATCTGCCAAACCTTGTTCTTGTATGAACTCACAACAAACTTGAGCCTTCCTAAATGGAGGCCACTTTGGATCTTTGCGAGGGATAAATGGGATCTTTGTACGAGGTGTTTCTCGCCGTACTTGTATCAGTGGTATTAGGTTGCGCAGTATACGTATATCAGTCTTATGATAGTAGTTTTTTGAAATTTCTGCTAACGCTGGTTTTTGTCCTTTTGCTATCTTTTCTGATTTTGGATAATTGATAGTGCCTGGGAGGCGCATCACACGATCTACGTTTGACATATTATCCACTTTAATTGGTAGATCTTTCGGAATCATATCTCGCAAATGTTTCTCGAATTCATGTGCTAATTGTGTTACAGCTGAGCGACGACCTATCAATATATCATTAACTTGTTTTTGCTTATCATCTTTAGGCGGACGACGTAAATCAATCTCAATTGGTTCTTTGAGAATATAAATTAGTTGATAACCCCCACCCGTGCTTATCACTAATGAAGGTCGTAACTCATTTATAAGGAAGTTATCGAAAAACGCTAACATTGCTATAACTATTTCATTTGTTTTTGGGCACGTAAAATCTATATCAAAAGCCATAGCACGAATGGCGATAATATCATCAATGTTATTTTTACCCCAAAGTCCTGTTCGCTGACTAATAGGGCAAGGAGTATTGACAGAATAATATACATTGGATCCCCTTTTTTGACGTTCTTTAATATCTTCAATAAGCAAATTACGTTGATGCGCCTCGTAAGTTGCGCCACCTTCCCATTTGGGACTACCGTTATTACCAAATGGCGCTTCGGAGGCAATGGTATGGCGCCCGTTGAGTTCGAGCGTGTCTAAGAATTCTAAAGATTGGGCTATATTTAATTGCATTTTATTTCTCCTTGATTTCCTTTATATGTGAGTTCTTTGCCCTTTGTACTTGCACCGCTTGTTGAATACTAAATTCTGCAAATGCTTTATTTAGTTCTTCCTGTTGATATATTACTACATTAAATATGCTATCGAATAGTAAAATGGATTCGTCGTATTTCTTTTTTGCATCTAACCACTTTTCCTTTGCCCTTTTATATTCCTCGGAAGACATGAGTTCCCCACTTTCTTTCTTTTACTTAAGTATTACTATACTATACTTATCGAACAAAGTAAAGCGCAAAATCTATACTGTATAGAAGTGTGAAACCACTAACCTCGAAAGGAAGCAATATGGCAGGGTTTACGTATAAGAGCTATAATTTCACCGATAAAGATCCTATTATCGATGAAATTAGAACTGTATATCAAGATAGTGGAGTAAACTACAAATGGATCGAAGAAAATAGTGGTGTAACTTCTGCAACATTATCCAATTGGTTTACTGGTAAAACTAGAAAGCCACAGGCTGCAACTATCAATGCTGTGTTAAGATCAATGGGATACAAACTTGGCATTGTTAAATTTGGAGAAAAACAAGTCCATGTTGTTCCAGAAATGGAACAGCCAGTGCAAAAGCCTCTCTCAATGAGACATGTTGTTCAAATGAAGAAGTACAAGAGGAAAGGCAAGTAAGATGAAATACAAAATGTCGTTAACGATTGAATCAAAAATATTATTTGCAATAATAGCAAAATTGATGCCGCCTGGTATAGATCATTTTGATGTTGAAGAAATTGCTGATAAACCAGAGAAGCATTCAGTAGTAGCTAAGCTGATATCAGAAAACATGCCAAAAATAACAAAACAAAAATCAAATATACAAAGACCACGTTTTGTTCATCCAGATGGTAAAAGAGTGCAGGATCTTGTGATTGAATATTTAGAGAAACAACCAAATAAAATGGGGAAATGGGCAGTAATGTCTCATCATATTAGAGATCAAGGATTCGCCCCAAGCTCTATTAATAATGGTATATCTAGATTGAAGAAAGAAGGTATTATCAAACAAACAGGGCCTGGAATGTATAAATTAATGGAAAAGAAAGTAGCTTGAAATAAATCACAGAAAAGGCGAGTAGAAATTTTCTGCTTGCCTTTTCTCCCGTATGCGCGTATACTACGCACAGGAGCTGAAAATGAATCTGAGTAAAATCTACAAAAGAGATGTTGCCGGTGGTACCAGAGTTTGGTGGGCAGAAGTAGGAGAAAATGAAAACGAAGGCTATTGGCGTACTCATTCTGGCACATTAAATGGAGAAATATTAACTACAGAATGGAAATATGCAGAAGCAAAAAGACAACCAAATTCACTTCAACAGGCTATATTCAATGCTAAGGCAGAGATGACTAAAAAATTGAAAGTAGATTACAGAGAATCACTTGACGATATAGATGATACTAGGAATAGTGTTATTCGCCCAATGTTAGCTAACGAATATGTTGGTTGGGTTGGTCCTTGTTTTGCACAGCCTAAACTTGACGGTATGCGTTGTTTAGCCAATAAAGATGGACTATGGTCGCGCCTCAATAACAGAATCATTTCTACTCCTCATATTGAGGGTGCGTTGAAAGAATTTTTTAGATATTATCCAGATATGGTATTAGATGGGGAATTATATAATCATGATTTGAGCGATAATTTTAACATGATTATGAGTCTTTGCAAAAAGACTAAGCCCTCATTTGAGGATCTAGAAAAATCAGCAAAGCTTATCCAATATTGGGTATATGATATGTATAATATGGGTTTTATAATCTGGAAATTTTCAGATAGATTTAAATTTCTACAATCCATTCTATTTGAACTTTATCCAAATAAGAGTATTATGCAAGTTCCAACATCATTTATTCAAACAGAAGAAGATTTGAATCTAGACTATATAACGTTACTTGAACATGGATTTGAAGGACAAATAATACGCTTAAATGTTCCATATGAACAGAAGCGCACTTCAAATCTTCTCAAACGAAAAGATTTTGTAGATCAAGAATTTGAGCTTATAGCAATTGAGGAAGGACAGGGACAGTGGAGTGGATTAGCCAAACGTGCTATTTGTGCGCTTCCTGATGGAAGACAATTTGCTGCTGGCATTAGCGGAACTCAAGATTTTTGCAATGAATTACTTCAAACACGTTATAAGTATAAAGCAGTTACTGTCAAATATCATGCATTAACTCCAGATGGAATTCCACGTTTCCCAATTGCAGTTAAGTTTTGGGAAAAGGAATTTGATGCTTTTGAAGAACGCATCAAAACCAAGAAAAAGGACTTATTCGGATAGGAGTAAGCTGTGGCATATGGAATAATAGCTGAATTTGTAGGAACTGTTGAGGAAGCAAAGGCTTTTGCCAAAGAGCATGGTTTAAATCATGCAATGAATAAAGGTACAGAGCCAAATGGATATCCTTATATATCCATAACATCTAGACACAATTCAGATTTTGATAAGGATTTAGCTAAGTTTAAGGAACTTGGTTGGGATGAAGATTTTCTTGAAATTAATGTTTATAGTGGTAAACTGGCAAATAGGAGTATAACATGAACGAGCTAACAGAGCGACAAACTGGAGCAGTCCAGATTGATGATGAACTCCTTAAAATGGGAGGAGCAGGGACTGAGAATATCAAAGCAAAAGATGTTCTTATTCCACGCTTAGTCATCCTACAAAGTTTATCGCCACAATTGGCGAAGAAGAAATCAGAATATATTGAAGGTGCAGAAGTTGGCGATTTCTGCAATGTCGCTACTGGTGACATATATAAGAAAGAGGTGGAAGTAATTCCGTGTCATTTTGCTACGGCATATATAGAATGGATTAAAAACCGTGGCGGAATTGCAGCAAATCACGGAGATAATCCAGCAGTACTGGATAAAACAACTAAAAATGAGAGATTTGAAAATCTGTTGCCAAACGGCAATATGATTCAAGAAAATGCACAATGGTATTGCTTACTCAAAGATGGCGGGTCGTGGACAAGAGTTTTCTTTCCATTAAAATCAACAGGTCTGAAACATAGCCGTAAATGGATGACGGTAATAAGATCTGAAACATTAAAGGTTGATGGGAATGATTGGAAACCGCCACTTTTTTGGCGTCTATGGAAATTAATAGTTATAGATGAATCAAATGACCAAGGCGATTGGGCAGCATTTAAACCTGAAAGAGGCGAGGAAATAGCCAAAATAGATGAAACGAGAAAGCTTCTGAGAATGTGCATGGCATTCTATAATGATATCAAAACGAATGTCGTGCGCGGCGAAGTTGTTCAAGATGATGTAGGTGGTCCTATTATAGATGGGACTGCAAAAGACATCTCAGACAAGGCTACAGCATTTTGATGCAGCTGGCGCAGCACCTGACATGATTTCATCCCCCGAAATCATGTCATATGAAGCCACAAAAGCCCTCTACGACAGTTGGAGGGACGGCGTGGGGGTAAGGACTGCTAATTCCCCACGAGATCTATTTGGCGCGATCTTTGCACAGAGCAATGGTGAATAATCTTGTCCCAAAAGATCTAATTCCGAGTTGCGATTGGGACCAGCACCTCGGCGCGCCAGTTTGTAAATTTGGGAGGAACAAAATGGAGCCTAGTGAATTTGATTGCATAGACTGTCACGCTCATGTATATTCTTGGGCAGATAGAATTGGTAATCGTTGCGCAGTATGTCAATGGATACACGACATGCCGTATTTAACTGAAAAAGAAATTGCAGAGATTCGTTTGATTACTGCTACCCCAATCTTGGAAATAGACAATGACTGATGTACCAAGTGATCTGTTTGGTTTTGAAGCGCCATCAGAAGAACAATTGAATAGTATTTCTACTTGGGCAAGTAAAGCACTTGCGCTTCAAGCAGAAATTGATATTGCCGAAATACATTTAAAAAATTTGAATAAAGATTTAGCTGAAATTGAAGAAGTTGAGTTGCCTAAAGCATTATTATCTGCTAATATGCTTGAGTTTAAACTTGTAGGTGGCGGCAAAATATCCATTAAGGATGTGATTCAAGGTGGATTGCATAAAGAACAAGAAAAGCGTGAATTCACAATGCAATGGGTTGTAAATGCAGGTGGCGAAGAAATCATTAAAGATCATTTTGAAGTAGACTTTACAAGAGGTAGTTATGAAGAAGCTATCAAACTACGCAAATTATTAGCAGAACATAAGATTCATTTTGATGAATTTGAAAGTATTCACGGAATGACACTACAAGCATTTCTTCGTGAGAAAATAAGAGAAGGCAAAGGTTTACCACCTTTCGATAAGATGGGAATTAGATATTTTAAAAAAGCAGTCATCGACTTGCCAAAAAAGGACAAATGATGCGCATCAACATCATCGGTGCAGGTATGGCAGGGTTATTGGCAGCTAATATGCTGCGCAGACATGATATAACTGTATATGAGGCGCAACCAAAGCTTCCAAATAATCATCACGCTGTATTACGTTTCAGATCTCCTGAGATAGGAACTATTCTTGGTGTTCCTTTTAAAAAAGTCAATATGATTAAAACATATGAGCCATACATGAATGTGGTTGCAGATAGTTTATCATATTCTAAAAAATGTACTGGCAAATATTTGTCAGATAGATCAATTATTGCTGGAACAACTATAGCTGAGCGCTACATTGCTCCTCCAAATTTAGTAGAGCAAATGGCAAAAAATGTTCATATAGAATATGGATTTGATTTCAAAGCAAAAAAAGAACTTACTTTTTATACTATATCAACTATTCCAATGCCACAATTAATGAATATATTAGGTTATCCAAATGAAGGATTTTTTTCAAGCGTTCCTGGTGTAATATTTACTGGTAGAGTATTAGATTGTGATGCGTATGTATCTGTATTATTTCCAGGACCAGGGCCTTATAGTCGCGCTACTATAACTGGAAATCAATTGATGATAGAATTTCCAAATAGAGAGGAAATTCCTGAAAGTCTTGATCTTGCTCTTGCTTATAATGCTCTTGGTTTATATGATACTGTTGTTCTAGATGGAGAATTTAAAAAACAAAAGTATTTCAAAATTACAGAAATAGATGAGGCAGAACGCAAGAAATTTCAACGTTGGGCAACTGTCAATTATAATACATTTAGTTTGGGACGATATGCTACATGGAGACCTAAACTATTACTTGATGATCTTGTAGGCGATATTCGTAAGATCGAGAGCTGGATAACTGGAGGTATACAATGAAGGTCACGTTAATCGACTATACAGGTAATGGTTGTCCAAATCCTGCGCGTCATGCTGCCAATATTCTTTTGTTCACTAAATCAACACGTTTGAATATGAATCCAGATTTAATGCTCAAGATTGCAGAAATGTCAGAAGATGAAGTATTATTCAATTTAAGAGTAATGTCAGATACAAACCCAGGTTCTTGGGAATTTGTGCATTTCACATTCTTAGTAGAAAAGGTCAGCAGGGCATTTTGCCAGCAATTGACGCGCACCAGACAAGCATCATATGCGCAACAATCATTTCGTGTTGTTGAGGTGCAAGATTTTACTTATGAAACAGGCCCATCGATTTCGGCTGATAGAATGGTAGTAGGTGCGTATCGCAATACAATGGAGAATTCATTTCAATGTTATAAATTTCTTATTGATGCAGGTGTTAATGTTGAGGATGCTAGAGGCGTATTGCCTTTAAATACTCATACTAACATTTGCTTATCAATTAATATGCGTAATTTTATAGGAGTGGTTCGGAAGCGCACAAGTGGTAGGGTTCAAGCAGAATATCGTGGCGTTATGGATGCTTGCATTATGGAGATAGAAAGTGTCTATCCTTGGTTTTATATATTCTATAAAGCAGATCAAATGAAGGCATACAAAGATCTTTTGGATTTAATATACGATAATGAAAAATTAACTCCAGAAGAAAAAGTGGCTATGTATCGTAAAATCGACATAATGAAGAGTGGGATTGACTAAGCATGTTTATTCTAGTTGATTTTGATCATACTATTGCTAACTCTTTTTGGCGTGACAGTATGATTGGTACTGTTTCTTGGGACGAATATCACGAACAATCAAAACACGACAAACCATTTTGGAATATCGTGCAGCTGATTAATACATTATGGTATGGTGGTCATACGATTATTGGTGTTACAGGTAGAACTGAGAAACATAGGAAATTAACAACTAATTGGTTGCTTAAGCATGATATTAACATAGATGAGATGTTAATGCGTCCTGATGACGTTTTTTTAAAAAACGCAGAAATGAAAGTTAAAATGGTTGAAGATCGTTTTAAAAAAGATTTCAGAAATATAGGATGTTTGATTGATGATAACGAGGAAACAATCTTAGCATTTTTCAATCTAGGTATCACCACCCTCCAGATAAGGAATATAAATGGTGAACACAATAACAGAATCGGAAATGGCAGTAAAAATAGCGGAGGAAGCTCTTCAAATAATGAAGGAAAGGAATGAGCTTTACACATCGTATCATAGCGAAAACTTGTATATAGTAATAATGATGCATTTGTTCCCAAAAGGAATTCCAGGTCAATATAAAGCAATGATGCGCTACAAGTTTGTATCATATATAGTTGATAAACTTTGTCGGTATGTGATAAATATGTTTCGTGATGGACATGAGGATAGTTTAATAGATATTTCAAATTATTCGCTGATGCTAGCAGCATTTGATAGGGTTCACAAAGAGGTAAATCCATACGCGGAGGAAAAGAAATGAGACTAGCTTTCTGCTTTATATCAAATAACAATACGAACTTGATGCATTTATATTATCATTTCAATTACAGAATGGCTGTGCCTCCATATATAATTGATAGCTATACTATGAATGTATTAATCAATCCACCATTAAGTTATCATAATGTTAAAATGGATAGATGGAATGTAAAATGGAAATGTTATGAATCATTTGCAGCTATAGATTATTTCTCAATTCGACAAGATAGTTTGGAAATGGCAGGAAATGCGGATTTGATATTCGTAGGGGATGATGATTTCAAATTTAACGAAGGATCATCAGAAGCTATAAATGAATGCTGTTTATATATGGAGCGCAATAAAGATTGTGGAGCAATATTACTAGGAGCTAATTGGGGAGAAGAAGGTAAACTTCATGAAAACGAAGTATATATCACAAACAAAGGGCATTTAAATACCAATCGAGGAATCATATTGCGCAACAGAGATAGATTAAGATTGATGAATAACGGTTTCCATGCTTTAGGAGCAATGGAAGATTCAGTTATTAGTTTTACATGTTTACTAGATGGATATTATATCGCACGCAGATTACATGTTCCAATCGAACATATAGTTGAAAGAAATACTTTAAGTTATGATCATGATAATGCTGATTATAATTTAAAATATCTCAAAGCAAAAGGTATTTGGTCAAAAATAAATAAACTTATTGGTCCTTGGAAAGACCAAAATATTTGGCCTAAAGGAATTTGGCCATATTATCGCCAAATGGCGATGCTTAATGGCTTTATTCCAAAATATGATGTAGACGGGAGTCTCATGTAGGAGAGGTAACATGGATGAGTCAACATACGTAGAAATTATCAGCCTCATAAAGGTAATTCTACATAATGCCAAAAAGAGTCAAGCCATAGATAGGCTAATAGCTCTAGCTGATGAAGCAGGCGTAGACGATGCTGAGTATATAACGACAGCTAGTCAAATGTTAATGGCTCATAATGGAACGAATAATCAACCTCCACCTCAACCTACTCCTACTAGATTTAAGGTGATTACAAAACCAGGAACATATGGAACTATATTTGATACATGGCTTGGTGCTGGTTGGACTTGCGCTAACTGTATTGATGAATCGCATCCTGATGGTCAAGATTCAGCACTTGAGGCGCTACGAGGATATGATAAACATGGTGCTGATGCTACAGATTTTAGAAATCAACCAATTGGGAGTTTAAATCAAAAAAGAACCAATTATTTTAGCTTCTTGGAGCGCAAATTTAAAGAATGGTCGAGGAAACAACCGAGATGAAGGCAGTCATATTTGACACAGAAACAACTGGGTTAATCATAAATCCGGCGCGCAAACTTGATGCGCAACCAGAAATTGTGTCAATAGCTGTACTTTCAGTAGAATTGGATATTCCTAGAATGGAAGACCTATATTATAAAATGTTCAAGCCTATTAGACCAATAGCCGCAGATGCAATTAAAATTCACGGTATTACAAATGAATATGTAAAAGATATGCCGTCTATTGAAATGGAGTTGCCGTTTTTGATTCCGAAACTTAGATCAGGCGATCTGATAATTGGACAAAATGTGCGCTTCGATATGGATATGGTAGAATTTGAATGCAGAAGATATAATACGCCACCTCCTAGATGGCCAAGAGCTTTAGATCTAGTTGAAAATAGCATTTTCCTCAAAGGCTTTAGATTGAGTCTAAGTAACTTACATATGGAATTATTTGGAATGCAATTTGAAGGTGCTCATAAAGCTGATACAGATGTGCAAATAACTGCCAAATGTGCAATAGAAATGAGAAGACGAGGCTGGCTGTGAGAATAAGAACAGCATACAGTTTCAGATACGCTTATGGTAAAATAGATGACGTTCATAAGCGCGTAATGGAACTGGGTTGGCTAGCAGCGCCAATTTCGGATCGTATGAGCACGTTTGGATTTGTTGAGTGGGATACACTTTGCGAAAAGAATAATATCAAGCCTGTATTTGGTGTAGAAATTGGAGTTACTGCACAGCTAGGGCAAAAAAAGCCAGCAGTATCGCATTTTACATTTTTTGCCATTAATAAACTACGTTCAATTAATAATTTAGTTTATGACACAACGTCTAAAATTGGGCATTATGCATTAATGACATATGAAGAAGTATATCATGCTAAAGATGTAATCAAAATTGCTGATAATAGAGTTTTGCTAGGTGAAATGCTTCCAGAGAATGATGCATATATTGCACTATCTCCATCTACACCTATTGGTCTTTTTAGAGAAGCCAAGAAGGCAGGATATAAGTTTATAGCATCATCAGATAATGTATATCCCAGAGAAAAAGATGATTTGCCTTATCACGTTATTCTTAATATGAATGCAGAAACAGCATCATACCCACAATACATTCTAACGGATGATGAGTGGCGTGCTGCGCTCCCATATTGTGTAACACCTCAAGATGCGCAAGAAGCCATAGATAATAGAGATCACATATTGACATATACTTGTAATGCCAGATTATTAAAGGCTGATATATTCAGGATTAAAGAAAGATTTTCACTATTAAATATGTGTGAGTTGGGAGCACATAGACTTGGTGTAGATTTGAATAATGAAGTCTACGGCAATCGTTTAAAAATGGAACTAGACCTGATACATGAGAAAAATTTCCAAGACTATTTCTTTATTGTGGCTGATCTAGTTAGATACGCCAAAGAGAATATGATTGTTGGGCCTGCACGTGGTAGCGCAGCAGGATCATTAGTCTGTTTTTTGACGGGTATAACAACTATTGATCCGATAAAGTTCAACCTTTTGTTCGAGAGGTTTATCGATGTCACACGGGCGGATCTTCCTGATATTGATCTTGATTTCTCTGACACTAAACGCTCTCTCGTATTTGATTATCTTAGGAGTAAATATGGCCAAAATCATGCCACACGGCTAGGCTCAGTAATGAGTTATAAGCCAAAATCTATTCTCAATACGGCTGGAGCTGCATTAGGTATTCCAAAATGGATGTGTTCTCAAGTAGCCGATACGTTGATTGAAAGATCGTCAGCAGATAGCCGCGCACAACAGACATTTGAGGAGACCTTCTATGTCACGGATATTGGGCGAAGGCTGGTTAAAGAATATCCAGAAATTTCGGCAGTATTTGATGCAGAAGATCACCCAACTAATGCAGGCCAGCATGCAGCCGGTATCGTTATCTGTAACGGTGAAATATTGGATTATGTGGCTATTGATGGCCGTACTGGCGCAGCAATGTGCGACAAATATATGGCTGAAAAACTTAATTTTCTTAAGATTGATATATTGGGCGTGTCCCAGTTTTCTATATTCGAGCGTTGTTTGGAATTAATTGGGCAAGAGCCACGAAATGGTTTCTTAGAGAAACTACCATTAAACGATCAAGCGGCATTCGATGTCCTCAATAGAAAACAATTCTCAGGTATATTTCAAGCAATCGGTAAATCATTGCAAATTCTATTTAATATGATTCATACAGATAGATTAGATGACCCAATTGCTATCACCGCATTGTCGCGCCCAGGTCCAGTTGCATCTGGAGCCGCAGTGCGCTGGACTAGAAAAAGAATGGGAAAAGAGCCAGTAGTATATCGGCACCCATTACTAGAACCATATCTTAAATCAACATATGGAGAAGTTGTTTATCAAGAACAGGTCATGTCCATTTGCCGAGATATAGGGCAAATGGGCTTTCGAGAAGTAACCAAAATTAGAAAGGCTATGTCCAAATCTCTGGGCGTAGAGGAAATGAATAAGTTAGGCGAGCCATTTAAAGAGGGTGCAATCAGAACAGGTATTCCAAAAGAGACTGTTGACATCATTTGGGGAGAGCTTATAGAATTTGGAGCATGGGGCTTTAATCTGTCTCATGCTGTATCTTATGGTCTTATTACTTATTGGTGTTGTTGGTTAAAAGCACATTATCCTGTGGAATTTGCCGCGGCAACTCTCGATAACGAATATGACGCGATTAAGCAACTGAGATTATTGCGTGAGCTAAGTATTGAAGGAATTAAATATATTCCTATTGATGCTCAATATTCAACAGATAGGTGGAATATTAAAGAAGAAGATGGTAAGAAAGTTCTAGTTGGACCTCTCACTAATATACATGGGGTAGGTCCAGTTCTAGTCAGAAAGATTATAGAGTCACGCAAGCCTGGTGGCGCACCATTAACTCCTGCCCTCAGAGCAAAATTAGATGCAGCTATAACGAAAATAGATTCATTAACGCCTATTCAAGATGCAATCAATAAACTGCATCCTGATTTATCTGCTATCAATATTATATCTGATCCAAATCCTATTTGTGATTTGAACTCAGGTATGGAAGGAGTGTATATGATTCTAGGATTAGTGAAGCGCATCCAGCCTCGTGATTTAAATGACTTACATTCAGTTGCAAAGCGAGGTTATGCGCTCAAAGGGCAATCTTGGTGTCTTAATCTATTTGTTCACGATGATACAGATGAAATTTTATGCACAGTGAATAGATGGGATTATGAAAAAGTTGGAAAGCAAATAGAGGAAGTTGGTGGGCAAGGTGATGTCCTGTATGCAATTAAAGGGACGATCCCATCTACATTCCGAATGATACAGATTACTGGTATTCGTTATCTTGGCCGTATGTCTGATACTAAGAAAACAGAGGTCAAAGTTGATCTATTTGGAACGTACAAAACGGCTGCTGAGTAAATATGAAGTCTTCAGATACGATAATATACTGCTTCTGTTGATATTAATCACAGAGATAGTATATTCCTATCATAAATGGTGAGGTCAGATGAAAGCAATAGCGCAAGGGGGATTTGTCACAATCTATGGCCCATTGCCAATAGACTTTTTAAAGGTGCTATCCAAACTCAGCGGGCGTAAAGTGTGGAATCAGAGCAAAACGGTTAGAGTTGATGGCTCTGTTTGGAATCTGAATATATTAAAGAATAGTGGCTTTCCTCTAGATTGGGAAGACGTAACTGACGATCTTAAAAGAATTGATCATATTAAAGAAATAGTTGAAAATTTTGGTAAGAAAGAAGTATTGCCAGTAAAACATGATTATGTTCCTAAATTTGAACTTAAAGATCACCAAAAAGAAGGATTGAATATTAGTTGTTATCGTCAAGCATTTGCTTGGTTTTTAGAAATGGGACTTGGTAAAACTGCATTGGCTATAGCCAATTTCTGCATTTTATACATGGAAAAGAAAATTGATGCCGTACTTGTCTTATCGCCAAAAGGCGTACATAAGCAATGGCTAGGAGACGAAATTCCAAAACATATAGATCCAAAAATTCCATTAAATTTATCACTTTGGACTAGTGGTAGTTATTACTTATCAGAAGATTTGAAGAAAAATGATGTGCTTAATATATTCTCACTCAATATTGATACAGTTAATACTAAGGCTGGTTTATTTGCTATTCACCAATTCCTTCGTTTATTTGGAGCGAAATTTGAAATAGAATTCACCAAGAAAGGTGATAGGAAATATGTCAATATAGAACGTAAAGCTAAGATTATGATGATTATTGATGAATCTCACCAAATAGGAAATTTTGGTTCAGGTAGAACCAAAGAAACTATTGACTTAGGTAAATTAGTTGAATATAAGAGGATATTAACTGGTACTCCAATAGCTACAAGCTTAGTCAATATATGGTGTCAATTTATGTTTCTTGATCCAAATATTATTGGTATAAATTATGT
>Ga0210390_10002228_pt1 | contig 17332 bp, 10 predicted proteins | sample IncBWH11OmetaG_FD_161050 | JGI IMG/M metagenome (GOLD analysis project Ga0210390, IMG submission 161050) | Forest soil microbial communities from Barre Woods Harvard Forest LTER site, Petersham, Massachusetts, United States - Inc-BW-H-11-O ... | reverse complement strand
TCGCGTCGGGCGCCGTCGGCCCCGAGGCGATGACTGCGGGATCGTCCCCCGGCACATCCGATATCGCCAGGCAAACGACCCGCGCCGGGGCGGCGGCGGCGGCGAGCCGCCCGCCCTTGACCGCCGAGAGATGCTTGCGCACCGTGTTGATCTCGGTGATGGTCGCGCCGGAGCGCAGCAGCGCCCGCGTCACCGCCTGCTTGTCGGCCAAGGTCAGACCGGGCGCGGGCAAGGTGAGCAACGCCGAACCGCCGCCCGAGGCGAGAAACACCAGCTGGTCGTCGGGACCGAGACCGCGGGCGAGGTCGAGCATGCGGCGCGACGCATTCACCCCGGCCATGTCGGGCACGGGATGGCTCGCCTCGACGATTTCGATCCGCTCGCAGGAAACGGCATGACCGTAGCGCGTGACAACCAGCCCTTCGAGCGGACCCGGCCAGCGCATCTCAAAGGCGCGGGCCATCGCCGCGGCCGCCTTGCCGGCGCCGACCACGATTGTGCGCCCGCGAACCGGCGCGGGGATATGGCCGTCGAGCGCCCGGCTGGGCTCGGCCGCGGCCAGCGCCGCATCGAACAAGCCCCGCAACAGCGCCCCGTTCGCCTGGTCGTCGCCAGTCCTCACCGCATGCTTCCGTCTCGCCAAGCCAACCGCCATTTCATATCGAGCGCGCCAGGAACGCCAGCGCTAGATCCCTTGGCGGCGAGCGGGGCAGCAGCCCGGGTTAAGGAACAGCTTTGGTGAGATTGATCGGCCGTCGAGGTACGATGCGGGCGGCGTTCTTGGCTGCTCTGCTGCTGGCGGCGGCGCCCGGCCGGGCCGACCCGCCGCCACCAACCCCGTTTTCCGAGGTCTTCGCGCAGCTGGCGGCGCGGCTGCTGGGTGTGGTGGTCAACATCTCGACGACGGAGGCCAGCGTCGCCGGATTGCCAAAGGACGCGCCCGAAGGGCTGGCGCCGGCGCCGGGGTCGCCGCTCGATCAGTTTTTCCACGACTTTTTCGGCGACAACGGCGCTCCGGGCGGCCCGAACGGGATCAGCCCGGCGGCCTCTCTCGGCTCGGGCTTCATCATCGATCCGTCGGGATTGATCGTCACCAACAACCATGTGATCGCCAACGCCGAGCAGATCACCGTCACCCTCGCGGATAATACGAGCTTGCAGGCCCGCGTCGTCGGCCGCGATCAGATCAGCGATCTGGCGCTGCTCAAGGTCGATGCCAAGACGCCGCTGCCGGCGGCGAGCTGGGGCGATTCGACCAAGACCAGGGTCGGCGATTGGGTGCTGGCGATCGGCAACCCGTTTGGCCTCGGCGGCACGGTCACCTCGGGCATCATCTCGGCCACCGCGCGCGATATCCATTCCGGACCCTATGACGATTTCCTGCAGACCGACGCATCGATCAACCGTGGCAATTCCGGCGGCCCGATGTTCAACCTCGCCGGCCAGGTGATCGGCATCAACACCGCAATCTATTCGCCTTCGGGCGGATCGATCGGCATCGGCTTCGCCATTCCCTCGGCCTTTGCCCGCTCGATCATCGATCAGCTCGAGGCGACAGGCAAGGTGGAGCGCGGCTGGATCGGCGCCCACATCCAGCCGGTCACCGACGTGCTCGCCGCGGCCGTCGGCCTCGACAAGAGCCGAGGCGCAATGATCGCCCAGATCGATCAGGCGAGCCCCGCGGCCCTGGCAAAGCTGGAGCCCGGCGATGTGATCCTCGATTACGACGGCAAGCCGATCGAGCGCAGCCGGCAGCTGGCGTTGCTGGTCGCCGGCACGCCGCCCGACAAATCGGTCAAGCTGTCGATCTGGCGCGACCGCAATCAGCGGGAGGTTGCACTCAAGGTCGCGGCGTTGGATCCCAACCGGCCGCCGCCGGCCCAACCCGAGCCGGAAAAGCCGAAACCGGCGCCCAGCGTCGAGGCACTCGGGCTCAAGCTCGCCAAGCTCAACGGCGATCTGCGCAAGCAGTTTACTCTGGCGGACGGGGTCAACGGCGTGGTCATCACCGAGGTGCCGCCAACCAGCGCCGCGGCGACCCAGGGGTTGCGCCCGGGCGATCTTGTGGTGGCGATCGGCCGGGTTCCGGTCGCGAGCCCCGAAGAGGTCCAGCGGAAAGCCGCAATCGCGGCAAAGAACGGCGCGAAGGATCTCTTGGTCCAGGTCGAGCGCGGCGGCAATTCCCGCTTCGTGGCGTTGCCCGCCGCCGGCAGCTAACGCCTGGCCCCGGTGCGTTCGGCCTGTCGGTCTATTCGGCTGCCGCCAGCGCCGGGGCGGCGGCCGGCGCGCGCAAGCGGCCGCGCAAGGCGGCCTCCCTTACTTTGACGCGGGCGAGGTTCGCTTCCTTGACGTGGCCGAAGCCGCGGATCTCGAGCGGCAACTCGGCGATCTCGACCGAAAGCGCGTGATTGCTCGGGGTCAAGCACTCGAGAATTTCGTCGATCACCCTTTCATAATCATCGATCAGCTGGCGTTCGGTTCGCCGCTCCGGGCTGCGCGCGAAGATGTCGAAGGGCGTCCCGCGCAGCCGGCGCAGCTTCGCCAGCGCCCGGAACACGCTTAGCATCCACGGGCCGAATTCGCGCTTGCGCAGATGCCCGGTCCGCGGATCGCGATCGCCGAAAATCGGCGGAGCCAGGTGAAAGCGCAGCTCGTATGGCCCTTCGAAACGGTCGGCGACGCGCTTCAAGAAATCGCTCTCGGTGTAGAGCCGGGCGACCTCGTATTCGTCCTTGTACGCCATCAGCTTGAACAGCGAGCGGGCGACCGCCTCGGTCAGCGCCGTGGCGCCGGGAACGCAGGCCGCCTCGGCGGCGCGAACGCGCCCTACCCGGCCGGCATAGCGCTGGGCGTAGGCGCTATCCTGGTAATCGGTCAAAAACGCGGTCCGGCGCTCGATCACCTGATCGACGGTTTCGGAGAGGCGATGGCTTTCCGCACTTGCGGTGCGCGGGGTCGCCCGCGCTTCGACCAGCGCCGGATCGACCGCGGCGCGCCGCCCCCAGCGGAAGGCGCCGAGATTGAATTCGACGGCGACGCCGTTCAACCCGATCGCGCGCTCGATCGCCGCGGCCGACAGCGGCACCAGCCCGCGCTGATAAGCGTAGCCGAGCATGAACAGGTTGCTCGCGATCGAATCGCCGAATAGGCCGGTGGCGAGCCGGGTTGCATCGACAAACTCGGTGTTCTCCGGCCCCGCCGCCCCGGCGATGCTGCGCTCCAGCGCGCCGGTCGGAAACACCAGATCCGGGTTGCGGGTAAAATCGCCGGTGATGATTTCGTGGCTGTTGACGACGGCGCGGCTGCGGCCGGGCTCGAGCTTCGAGAGCGCATCGGCGCTGGCCGAAACGACGAGATCGCAGCCGAGCAGCAATCTGGCATTGCCGGCGGCGATGCGTACCGCATGGATCTCGCCCGGCTCGCGGGCGATCCGCACGTGGCTGTAGACCGCCCCGCCCTTCTGCGCGAGCCCGGTCATGTCGAGGATCGTGCAGCCCTTGCCTTCGAGATGCGCCGCCATCCCGAGCAAGGCTCCGATCGTGACCACCCCGGTCCCACCGACGCCGGTGACCAGGATGCCGTAAGGCTCGTCGAGCGCTGGATGGGCCGGCTCGGGCAGCACGGCCAACCCGTCTTCGCCGAGATCGCCGGCCCGGCCCTTTTTGAGCCCGCCGCCATGCACCGTCACAAAGCTCGGGCAGAAGCCCTCGACGCACGAATAATCCTTGTTGCAGCTCGACTGGTCGATCGCCCGCTTGCGCCCGAACTCGGTCTCGACCGGGACTACCGACAGGCAGTTCGAGGTCTTCGAGCAATCGCCGCAGCCCTCGCAAACCAGATCGTTGATAAAGACCCGCTTGGCCGGGTCGGGGAAGCGGCCGCGCTTGCGGCGTCGGCGCTTCTCGGCGGCGCAGGTCTGATCGTAAACAATCGCGGTGACGCCCGGGATCTGCCGCAAATCGCGCTGCACCTCGTCGAGGTCGTCGCGATGACGCACCGCGACGCCGGCGGCAAAATCAACGCCCGGCGGATATTTGTCGGGCTCGTCGGTGACGACGACGATCCGCCCGACCCCCTCGGCGGCGAGCTGCCGGGTCAGGATCTGTGGGGTCAAGCCGGTGTCGCTCGGCTGGCCGCCGGTCATCGCCACGGCGTCGTTGAATAGGAGCTTGTAGGTGATGTTGACCTTGGCGGCGATGGCGGCGCGGATCGCCAGCACGCCCGAATGGGTGTAGGTGCCGTCGCCGAGATTGGCGAAGACGTGCGGCGTTTCGGTGAACGGCGCCTGGCCGATCCATGGCACCCCCTCCCCGCCCATCTGGGTAAAGGTCGCGGTCGACCGGTCCATGAACTGCGCCAGATAATGGCAGCCGATGCCGGCGAGCGCGCGGCTGCCCTCGGGCACCTTGGTCGAGGTGTTGTGCGGGCAGCCCGAGCAGAAATAGGGCGTGCGGGCGAACGGCACGACGTTGCCGCCGAGCTGGCGCTCCTTGGCTTCGAGAAAAGCGAGCCGCTCGGCGATGCGCGGCGAGGTGTAAAAGCGGGCGATGCGCTGGGCGATCACCCGGGCGATCTGGGCCGGCGTCAATTCGCCGTTGGACGGCAGGATCCAGTTGCGATTCTCGTCGAACTTGCCGATCACTCGCGGGCGCACATCCTCGCGCCAATTGTAGAGCTGCTCCTTGAACTGGTTCTCGATGACCGCGCGCTTTTCCTCGACGACCAGGATTTCCTCGAGCCCTTCGGCGAAATGGCGGATGCCCTCGCGTTCGAGCGGCCAGGACATCGCGACTTTGTAGAGGCGGATGCCGATCTCGGCGGCGTGCGCCTCGTCGATCCCCAGATCGTCCAATGCCTGGCGCACGTCGAGATAGGATTTGCCGGTGGTGACGATGCCAAAGCGCGGGTACGGGCTATCAATGACGATGCGGTCGAGCCGGTTGGCGCGGGCAAAGGCCAGCGCCGCGTAGAGCTTGTATTTGTGCAGCCGGTATTCCTGTTCGAGCGGCTGGTCGGGCCAGCGGATATTGAGGCCGCCCGGCGGCATCTCGAAATCCTGCGGCAGCACGATATTGGTGCGCTCCGGAGCGATATCGACCGAGGCCGAGCTGTCGACCGTCTCAGCGATGGTCTTGAACGCGATCCAGCACCCGGAATAGCGCGACATCGCCCAGCCATAGAGGCCTAGGTCCAGGATATCCTGCACCCCGGACGGGTTGAGCACCGGGATCGACGCATCCATGAACGCATATTCGGATTGATGCGCCAGGGTCGAGGATTTGCAGGTGTGATCGTCGCCGGCCAGCAGCAGCACCCCGCCATGGGGCGCCGAGCCGGCGGCGTTGCCGTGCTTGAGCGCGTCGCCGCTGCGGTCGACCCCGGGCCCCTTGGCGTACCACAAGGCAAAGACGCCGTCGTATTTGGCGCCGGGAAACAGCCCCAGCTGCTGGCTGCCCCAGATCGCCGTGGCGCCGAGCTCTTCGTTGATCGCCGGCTGAAAGCGGATGTGATTCTTTTCGATAAACCGGCGCGCACCCCACAATGCCTGATCGAGCCCGCCCAACGGCGAGCCGCGGTAGCCCGAAATGAAGCACCCGGTGTTGAGCCCAGCGGCAACGTCGCGCTGGCGCTGCATCAGCGGCAGGCGCACCAGCGCCTGGGTCCCGGTTAGATAGACCCGTCCCCGGTCGAGGACGTATTTGTCGTCGAGCGTGACCGCCTTGAGCGCCATCGCGATCTCCCGAACCCGTCGCGCAGATAGGACAAAACGTAGTGTTTCGCCGGTGGTCGCTCAATGACGAGCGCAACCGAATCGAGAAAAGCAACGAACGGCCGCCGACAGCGGGATTTCCGGCGGGATGTGACCGGGCGGTCCGGGCGCAAGACAGGTCCGGCATGGTCTGCGCCACCGGGGCCACGATCCGCATTGCGGCGGCGCCATTGCGGGAGTAAAGCTCGCCCGATCCCGATCTGATGAAATCATCGGCCCGCCGCCATGCTCGCCTCCGTCCTTCGCCGCGAACCGCTCGATCCGTCACTGCTGGCGGCGTTGCGCCAGCTTCTGGGCGAGCGGCTTTCGCTCTCGGCGGCGGTCTGCGCCCAGCACGGCAGGGACGAATCCTATCATCCCGCGCACGCGCCCGATGCGGTCGCCTTCCCGCGCACCACCGAGGAGGTGGCGGCGATCGTCAAGCTCTGCGCCGCTTACAAGACGCCGGTCATCGCCTTTGGCACCGGCACCTCGCTCGAGGGCCAGGTGGCAGCACTGGCCGGTGGCGTCGCCGTCGACATGACCCGGATGAACCGGATCGTGCGGGTCGGCGCTGCGGACCTCGACGCCACCGTCGAGGCCGGGGTGACCCGCAAGCAATTGAACGAGCATCTACGCGACACCGGGCTGTTCTTTCCCATCGACCCGGGCGCCGACGCCTCGCTCGGCGGCATGGCGGCGACCCGCGCCTCCGGCACTAACGCGGTGCGCTACGGCACGATGCGCGAGAATGTGCTGTGCCTGACCGTGGTGCTGGCCGACGGCCGGGTCGTGCGCACGGCGCGCCGGGCTCGCAAATCGGCGGCGGGATACGATCTGACCCGGCTCATTATCGGCTCCGAGGGCACGCTCGGCATCATCACCGAGGTGACGGTGCGGCTCTATGGCATCCCTGAGGCGATCTCGGCCGCGGTTTGTCCGTTTGCGACATTGGAAGGTGCGGTCGACAGCGTGATCGAGACGATCCAGAGCGGGGTGCCGGTCGCGCGCATCGAGCTGCTCGACGAATCGCAGATGGACGCGATCAACAAATATTCGAAGCTCGACCACAAAGTCGCCCCTACTCTGTTTTACGAATTCCACGGCACGCCCTCCGGGGTCGCCGAGCAGTCCGAGACCGTCAAGGCGATCGCCGCCGAGCATGGCGGCGACGATTTTCGCTGGGCGACCACGGCCGAGGCGCGCTCGAAACTGTGGCAGGCCCGCCACGATGCCTATTATGCGGCGCTGGCGCTGCGGCCGGGCTCCAAGGGCTGGGCGACCGATGTGTGCGTGCCGATCTCGCGGCTGGCCGAGTGTATCCGCGAAACCAAGCATGACCTGGCCCAATCGCCGATCCCATCGGCATTGGTCGGGCATGTCGGCGACGGCAATTTTCACCTGGTTTTCATGATCGACCCGAATCGGCCGGATGAAATCGCCGAGGCGAGCCGGCTCAACGATCGCATGGTCGCGCGAGCGTTGGCGATGGAGGGCACCTGCACCGGGGAGCACGGGGTCGGATACGGCAAAATGGATTTCTTGATTGCAGAGCACGGCGAGGCGCTGAGCGTCATGCGCGCCATCAAAAAGGCGCTCGACCCCGACAACATCATGAACCCAGGAAAAATCGTGCGAATTTGATCGCGCTTACGCGCCGCAGGGAACCAATAAACCCCTTCACTGTTTACTTGACGATTGGTATTATAGCGTATCAGAAGAACGGGCTCGGGGTGCTTGGGGGCGTCTCTTGGCAAGTCGCCCTGCGGGAGCATCGCACTAGCCCTCGGCTCAACCCGCCGCGCCTTTTCGATGCGACGCCAATGTGCGTCGCATCGCCAACGGTCTGCGCCAGAGACATTGAACACAACGCACTAGAGTTACAGCCGAAGGTTCTTTCGCATGGAAAAATCAAGTAAAAGAGGGAAAATTCCCCAGCAGGATTGGCCATCGATCATCGCGCGGTACGAGGCCGGCGAAACACTGGCGAGCATTGCCCGCACCTACGACTGCTCGCCGCCGGCAATCAGCTACATTGTCAGTCGGACCCGGGCGCGCAACGCTGCCGCTGAGGCGGTGGCTGAGGCGGCGGCGCGAAATGTGCCGGCGGGAGTGGAACACCAATTGCTCAAGGGACCCTCAGGCGAGATGCCCGCAAACAACATACCTGCCGATGAACAGCCGCATGACAGATCGGCCGACGACACAGGGTCACTGGGCAGCCCAGTGACCGAACCGCGAATCGTCGAGCGCCGCGCCGGTCCGGTGCAACCGAACGGACGCGAGCAATACCCCGGAGAATCGGCGCAAGCGGCCACTCCAGTCACCAATCGTCCGCCCTCAGAGGCCAATGGCGGGCTTTCGCGTCACGGCTACGGTCAGCGTGGCAATGCCGGTCCGGCGAGCCTCGGCCAAACGCCGCGTGCCGCTGGCGCGGGCGGAGTGCCGCAGAACGGCGAGCAGCGGCGAACCCTGCACCTGTCGCTATCGCAGGGGAATGGGTCGCAAACGAATGGCGGCCCGGATAGCGGCGATTCGCCGCCGCGCAACTCGCCCAACACGGCCAATCCCGGTCACCAAACCAGCCACCCAGATCGAGCTGCTCCGCGCCCGGCGGGGGACCAGCAAGCCTTCGGACAGCCTGCGCGGCAAGGCCCGACAGGTCATCCCCCGTCGATGGCCGGCTCAAACATTCCGCCGCCAAGTGTTGCACCGCCAGGCAATCCTTTCCCGGTCCGCCCGGCCCCGATCCACCCGGCTGGCGAATCGCAGCGCGGCAAGAACGGCGGCGCGTTTATCGACCAGGTGCTGCGCGAACGGGTCGACGGGGATATTGCCGCGTTTCTGGCGGCTTTTGACGCAGCCCTCGAGAGCGACACCGTCGAGACTCGCACCGAATTGCGCGAGGCGACCGACCGGTTGCTGCGCGCCGGAGCCCGCACCCGCATCGAGCTCGAGCGCCTCGAGGCGCGGGCACCCTTGCCGGCGCGTGACAAGATCGGGCAAACCGCGCAGCCGCTGTTTCGCCAGCGCTGAGCCGGTCGGGCTTGATCGGGGGATAGTCGCCCCGCGCTCCGGTAGGCTCGGAGAGCGGGGCGCAGTCGGGAGCTGTTGCCTAGCCCTGATTGGCGCTGAGGCTCATGCCGACATATTCGGTAACACCATGGCGGTTGAGTAGCAGCAGCGCGCTTTTTTTCGGCGAGTGCGCGGCCTCTTTTAATTTCGCCGCCGCCTCCTGCGGATTATGCACCGGCTGCTGGTTGATCGCGACGACCACATCGCCCTCGCTCAGGCCGACCTCATCGGCCGCACTGCCGCTGTCGACCCCGGTGACCACCACGCCGTCGACATTCTTGCCGAGGTGCAGCTCGCGCCGCAGCTGGTCGTTCAACGGGGCGAGGTGCATGCCCAACGCGCTCGCCTGCGCCGATCCCTGCTCTTGCGGCCCGCCATTCGCCGACGCCACCTGGTTGTTGTTCTCGGGAAGCTCGCCGAGCTTTGCTTGAAGCTGGGTCTGTTGCCCGTCTCGCCACACGCTCAAGGTCGCCTCGCTGTCGGGGGCTTGTGCTGCGACCAGCCGCGGCAGATCGTGCAATTCGTTGACCTTGCTGCCGTCGAACGACAGGATCACGTCGCCCTGCTTGAGGCCCGCCTTGGCGCCAGGGCTGTTCGGCGTGACCACGGCAACAAGCGCGCCGTGATCGCTCTTCAGGCCGAGACTGGCGGCAATCGCCGGCGTCACCTTCTGGATCTGCACGCCGAGCCAGCCGCGGCTGATCTTGCCGTGTTGCTCAAGCTGCGCGACGATCGTCTTGGCGACATTGGAGGGGATCGCAAAGCCGATGCCGACGCTGCCGCCATTGGGCGAATAGATCGCGGTGTTGATGCCGATCACCTGGCCATTGAGGTTGAAAGTCGGGCCCCCCGAATTGCCGCGATTGATCGGGGCGTCGATCTGCAGAAAATCGTCGTACGGGCCCTCGTTTATGTCGCGGCCGCGCGCCGAGATGATCCCGGTCGTCACCGTCCCGCCGAGCCCGAAGGGATTGCCGACCGCCATCACCCAGTCGCCGACCTGGGCGTCGCTGCTGTTGCCGAAGGCGACATAGGGCAGCGGCTTGTCGGCCTTGATCTTCAGCACCGCTAGATCGGTCTTGGTATCGCGGCCGACGATCCGCGCGGTATATTTGGTCTTGTCCTGAAGGATGACCTGAACCTTGGCGGCGTCGCCGACCACGTGGTTGTTGGTCACGACGTAGCCGGAGGGATCAATGATAAAGCCTGAGCCGAGGGCGATCCGCTGGGCTTGGCCATCCGGCGCCTGCGGGAACATGTGGCCCTCGCCGCCCTGGTTTTGCTGATCGAAAAAGCGGCGGAGCATCTGGTCGAACGGCGAGTTGGGAAGACCTTGAAACGGCTGTTCCTGCTGCTCCGACATCTGGTCCGCGCCAGTCTTCTCGGTGACCGAGATGTTGACGACCGCCGGCAATACTTTCTTGACCAGCGGGGCGAAGCTCTGCTGCTGGATCAGCGCGACCGGCGCGGTCATCGTCTGCGGCGGCGCGGTCGCGGCCGGCGGCGGGCTTTCGGCCCATACCATCGGCGCCAGCGCCAATGACGCGCCGAGCCCAAAGGCGGCGGCTGCGGTGCGGCCGCGGGTCAGCCGCGGAAGCCGGGGTTTGGAAGCGTGAGGGTCTGCCATCATTGTCCTCGTGTCGAAGGGTGGGTGCTCACGCCGGTCGCAGAGCGCGCAATGTGCGGGAGCGGGATCGCCGCAGATATATGCCGACCATGTGACATCGGCCTTTCCTGGAGATTAATTCGCTGTAACCTCGGCCTTTCTTCGACATCCTGCCGCACCGGCCCAAGCGCATAGGAGACAGCACAGTGAGCCGTTATCGCGAGATCACCGAGGCGGACATGACCCCGGCCCAGCGGCGGGTGCACGACCAGATCATCGCCGGCCGACGCGGCCGGTTCGGCGGCCCGTTTCAGCTGTTGATCCGCGCGCCGGAGATCTGCGGGCATGCCGCACAGCTCGGCGAGCATCTGCGCTGGGGCACCTCGCTGCCCGATCGCCTCTCCGAACTGGCGATCATCACCACCGCGCGGTTCTGGCGGGCGCAATACGAATGGTACGCGCACGCGCCGCTGGCCGAGAAAGGCGGCGTTCCGCATGAGGCGGTCGAGGCCATCCGCCGCGGCGAAACCCCAAATTTCGCGCAACCGGACGAAGCCCTGGTCCATCGCATCTGCACCGAATTGTTCCACACCCAGCGGCTGTCCGATGCGAGCTTCGACCAAGCTCTCGCCACCCTCGGCGAAACCGGCCTCGTCGAAGTGATCGCGATCATCGGCTACTACACTTTGATCGGGAATACCCTGAACGTCTTCCAGGTTCCCGTGCCCGATGGGGAAACACCGCCTTTCGACGAATAAATTCACGCGGCTTGCGGCAGCCCGCGCTCGAGCAATTGCGCGAGCCGGCGGGCAAAAGCCGGCGGATCGGGAAGCTGCTCGCCTTCGACGATCCGCGCCTGGTCGAGCAGCAGCCAGGCGAATTCCGACAGCTGGTCCGAGGCGCCAGTCTCGCCGACCGTGGCCGCCAGCCGCTCGATCAGCTTGTGGCGCGGGTTCAATTCGAGGATGCGCTTGGCCATGGTGTCGAGCTGGCGATGCTGCTTCAGCAGGCGCTCGAAGTGCATGTCCATGTCGCCTTCGTCGGCGACCAGACAAACCGCACTGTCGGTCAGCCGCTCGGAGCTGCGCACGTCCTTGACCGCGTCGCCGAGCGCCAGCTTGAAGATCGCGATCAGGCTCGAAAGCTTTGCCGGCGGCGCCGGCTTTTCCGGCGGCTGCTCCTCGGCTGCCGCGATCTTGTCGAGATCGACCCCGCCTCTTGTCGCGGATTTGAACGGCTTTTCCTGGTAGGCCCCGATCGCCGGAACCCAGAACTCGTCGATCGGGTCGGTCAGCAGCAGCACCTCGACGCCGCGCGCGCGAAAGCCTTCGAGCTGCGGGCTGCGCTTGGCCACATCGAGGTTGTCGCCGGTGAGCGTATAGATCGCCCCCTGCCCCGGCCGCATCGCGGCGACGTATTCGTCGAGCGATACCAGCCCGTCGCGCGCGGTCGAGCGGAACCGCGCGAGGCCGAGCAAAGCGTCGCGCTGCTCGCGGTCCTCGTACAACCCCTCCTTTACGACGGCACCGAAATTGTCCCAGAACTTGGCGTATTCCTCGGGCGCGTCGGCGGCCTTCTTGCCGAGCTCGGCCAGCACCCGGCGGGTCAGCTGCTGGCGGATCTTGGCCGCCAGCGGGTTCGCTTGCAGCATCTCGCGGCTGATGTTGAGCGGCAGGTCCTCGCTGTCGACGACGCCGCGCAGAAAGCGCAGATAGGCCGGCAGCAATTCGGTCCCTTCATCGGTGATGAACACGCGCCGGACATAGAGCTTGACCCGGCTCTTGCGCTCCGGCTCGAACAGGTCGAACGGCTTCTGCGACGGCACGAACAACAGGCTCGTGTATTCGAGCACGCCCTCGGCCTTGTTGTGCAGGGTCAGCCACGGGTCGTCGAAGCTGTGGCCGACGTGATGGTAGAATTCTTTGTACTGGTCGTCGGTGATCTCGGATCGGGGCCGGGTCCACAACGCCGAAGCGGTGTTGATGGTCTCGCTCTTGCCGCCGTCCTCGAGCACGATCGGCAGCCCGATATGGTCGGAATAGGTGCGCACGATCTGCCGCAGCCGGACCGGGTCGAGGTATTCGTCCTCACCCTCGCGCAGATGAATGATGATCGCCGCGCCACGCGGCAGGTCGGGAAGCGGCTCGATGGTGAATTCGCCCTTGCCGTCGGACACCCAGCGCCAGCCCTCGGCCTCGCCGGCCTTGCGCGCGAGCACCTCGACCTGGTCGGCGACCATGAAGGCCGAGTAGAAGCCGACGCCGAATTGGCCGATCAGGCTCATGTCTTTGCGTTCGTCCCCGGATAGCCGGCTGACGAAAGCGGCGGTGCCGGAGCGGGCGATGGTCCCCAGATTCTCGATCAGCTCGTCCCGGTTCATGCCGATGCCGTTATCGGCGACGCTCAGGGTGCGGGCGGTCTTGTCGGGGGTCAGCACGACGCGGTAGGCGCTGTCGCCCTCGGCCAACCCCGGCTCGGTCAGAGCGGCGTAGCGCAGCCGGTCGCAGGCATCCGAGGCGTTGGAGATCAATTCGCGCAGAAAGATCTCTTTTTCGCTATAGAGCGAATGCGCGACGATTTCAAGAAGGCGGCTGACTTCCGCCTGGAAGCTTCTGGTTTCCTGGGTCATTGGTCTGCCGTCGCGATTAGCATTAACGCGTCGAGCATATGTGACGAAATCACTGCCGACGCAAGATCGCCGGCGAAGCGGCGAACTTCACGAAACCTGTGTCGATCGAACCGATCGATTTCGAGCCGAAAGGCTCAGTTGCAGCATTGGCGCGGACCAGCAAGCTGCTGGCCGCGGCGTCGCATCGCGAACCGCACGCTCGGTTTTGCTCTTGCCTTATCGCCGCCGCCGCCCGATACCTTTAGCCATGGCCATGTTCAGCCCCGCTCCGCGGCTCGTCGCGGTCCTCGGGCCGACCAACACCGGCAAGACCCACCTCGCCATCGAGCGCATGCTCGGCCACAAGAGCGGGATGATCGGGTTCCCGCTGCGCCTCCTGGCGCGCGAGAACTACGACCGGATCGTCAAGCTCAAGGGTGCGCGCGCAGTAGCGCTGATCACCGGCGAAGAAAAGATCCTGCCGCCCAACCCGTCCTATTTCGTGTGCACCGTCGAATCGATGCCGCTCGACCGGCCGGTCGATTTCCTCGCCGTCGACGAGATCCAGCTGTGCGCCGATCCCGAGCGCGGCCATGTCTTTACCGCGCGGCTGTTGCACGCGCGCGGCCTCGCCGAGACGATGCTGCTCGGCGCCGACACGATCAGGCCGCTGATGCGGCGCCTCGTCCCCGATTTCGAGCATGTCGGTCGGCCGCGGTTTTCGACCTTGTCCTATACCGGGCACAAAAAGGTGACGCGGCTGCCGCCGCGCAGCGCCGTCGTCGCCTTTGCCGTCGCCGACGTGTTCTCCCTGGCCGAGCTGATCCGCCGTCAGCGCGGCGGCACCGCAATCGTCCTCGGCGCGCTCAGCCCACGGGCGCGCAACGCCCAGGTCGCGATGTTCCAGTCCGGCGACGTCGACTACCTCGTCGCCACCGACGCGATCGGCATGGGCCTCAACATGGATCTCGACCATGTCGCCTTTGCCCGCACCGCCAAGTTCGACGGCCGCGGGCTGCGCCGCCTGACCGCCGCCGAACTCGCCCAGATCGCCGGCCGCGCCGGGCGCCATATGAGCGACGGCACCTTTGGCACCACCGCCGATGAGGGGCCGCTCGCCGCCGAGATCGTCGAGGCGGTCGAAGCCCATCGCTTCGATCCGTTGACCCGGCTCAATTGGCGCAACACCCGGCTGCGCTTCGATTCGGTCGGCGCGCTCCTGAAAAGCCTCGACGAGCGCCCTCCGCTCCCCGGCCTCATTCAGGCCCGCGAAGCCGACGATCACCGCGCCTTGCAGGCGCTCGCCCGCAATCGCGAGGTGGCCGGGCTCGCTGGCCATCGCGGCGCGGTCCGGCTCCTCTGGGAAGTCTGCCAGATCCCCGATTTCCGCAAGGTGATGAGCGACAGCCACGCGCGGCTCTTGGCGCATATCTTCAAGCACCTCGCCGGCCCCGACGAGCGGCTGCCCGGCGCGTGGGTCGCCGGGCAGATGGCCAATCTCGACCGCGTCGACGGCGATATCGACACCCTGATGGTGCGGATCGCCCATACCCGCACCTGGACCTACATCACCCATCGCGCCGACTGGGTCGAGGGTGCGACGGCCTGGCAGGAACGCGCCCGCGGCATCGAGGACCGGCTCTCCGACGCCTTGCACGACCAGATCACCCAGCGCTTTGTCGATCGGCGTTCGGCCTTTCTGGTGCGCCGGCTCGCCTCCGCCGATGCGCTCTTGGCCGCGGTCTCGGCTGCCGGCGAGGTCCGGGTCGAGGGCGCCTATGTCGGCCGGCTCGACGGCCTGCGCTTTGTCCCCGACGCGATCGACGGGGTCGAGATGCGGATGCTGAACGCGGCCGCCAACCGGGTGCTGCGCAGCGAGGTCGCGGCCCGCGCCCAACTGCTCGCCGCTGACGCCGACAGCGCCTTTGCGATCGACCCCGCGGGCCTGCTGCGCTGGCGCGGCGGGCCGGTCGGCCGGCTGGTTGCCGGCGAGCGGATGCTGACCCCGCGGGCCGAGCCGCTCTCCGGCGATTTCATCGAGGGCGAGGCGCGCGACAAAATCCGCCAGCGGCTCGGGGCCTATGTCCGCGCCGAAATCGAGCGCCGGCTGGCGCCGCTCTACGCCGCCTCGGCCTTGGCCCTGGGCGGCCTCGGTCGCGGCCTCGCCTTTCAGCTCACCGAAGCGCTGGGCGCCTTGCCGGCTGCCGAGGTGGCGTCCGAGGTCGCGGCGCTGGCCCCGGCCGACCGCGCCGCTCTCGGCCGGTTGGGGGTGCGCTTTGGCGTCAACAGCGTCTATTTCGAGACCCTGCTGCGACCCGAGGCGCTGCGCTTTCGCGGCTTGCTGTGGGCGGTATGGCACGGGCAGGAAATGCCGCTGCTGCCGCCGGCGCGCCCGCTCGCCAAGGCCATTGCCATCGATCCGGCGGTGCCGCCGTCGTTCTACGCAGCGCTGGGCTTTTTTGTCGCCGGCGATCTCGCCTTGCGTCCGGATCGGCTCGAACGGCTCGCCGGCGCCGCGCGGCGCCTGGCCCGCGAAGGCCCGTTCGCGGCCGACGCGCGGCTCGCCTCGATCGCCGGGATCGAGCCCGGCGGATTACGCCCGCTGCTGACCGCGCTCGGTTATCGCGCGGTGATCGACGGTGGCACCGAGACGTTTGTCGTGCGACCGCGCCGCCGACGCGATCCGGCCGGGCAAAGCCGTCGGCATCTACCGCGGGAGGGTCATCCATTCGCCAAGCTGCGGGAATTGAAGCTGGCTTGAGCGTCGGCGCGCTCGGGCCCGAGGCGCCGGGCCGGCGGCTCGACCAATGGCTGTGGTTCGCGCGGCTGGCCAAGAGCCGCTCGCTCGCGGCACGGCTGTGCACCGCTGGAGCGGTAACAGTCAACGATGCCGCCGTGCGCAAGGCCAATCACCTGGTCCGGATCGCCGACATCGTCATCCTGCCGCAGGGCGCCATCCGGCGCGCGGTGCGGGTGCGGGCGCTCGGCACCCGCCGCGGGCCGGCCGCCGAGGCTCGCCAGCTCTACGATGAAACGACCGCGCCGGTGCGTCTCTCCGAGCTGGCCCAAAGCTGGGAGCCACTGCTCGCTGGCAGCGAACTCGACCTCGACCACTGAGGCAAGCGCACCTCGCGCAGGCGAGACAGCGGCAGCGCGGCTTTGCGGGCTCGGCCCTGTTGGCTATGATCGGCCAATGTCGACCGATCAGCCCGCCCGTTTTCACTATCGTCTTGGCCTCAACCAGCCGATCGGCAGCCCGACGCAAAAGCGGCTGGCCGAGATGGCCGAGGCGATCGGCCGCGAGACCCTGGGCACGTTCCGGCTCGAGGTGTTCCCCGAAAGCCGCCTCGGCCCCGACCCCAAGATGCTCGCCGACATGCGCCGCGGCGCGCTCGAATTCTTTGTCGCGGGCGCCACCCTCGGCGAGCTGGCGCAGAGCAGCGCCCTGCCGTTGCTGCCGTTTGCCTTCGCGGATTCGAAGGCGGTGTTCGCCGCCCTCGACGGCGGGCTCGGCGACCGGATCCGCGGCGAACTGGCGCAGCACGGGGTTCACGCGTTTCGCCATTGCCTGCAGAACGGCTTTCATCACCTGACCGCGAGCACCCGCCCGATCCACAGCGCCGGCGATCTCTCCGGAGTTAAGATCCGCAGCCCGGGCGGCGCGATCGCCCGCGACTTCTTCGAGACTTTCGGGGCCGAGGCCGGCTATGTCCCATTCAACCAGATGTACGATGCGCTCAAAGAGCGACGATTTGACGGCCAGAGCGATCCGCTCGGTGTGGTCCTGTCCTTGAAGCTCTACGAGGTGCAGAGCTATCTGAGCCTGACCCGCCACTGGTGGTCCGGCTTCACCCTCATCGCCAATGCCGGCGCCTGGGCCGCCCTGCCGGCGGAGATTCAGCGGGTCGTCGAGGCCAATGCCGAGAAGTTCGCATTGCTGCAGCGCCAAGACACCGAGGCGATCAACGCCGCCGGGGCCGAGGAGCTGGCCCGCCGCGGCATGATCGTCAACACCGCCGACACCGAGAGCTTTCGCAGCTTGCTCGGTCCGTTCTATGCGCGCTGGCGCGAGCGGGCCGGCCCTGACGCCTGGCGGCTCCTCGAAACCTATGCCGGCGGGGTCGGGGGCTGATCCTCCCGTCATTGCGAGGCGCGCGCAGCGCAACGAAGCAATCTCGATCGGGGGAGCGCTTCACGGCACGAGATTGCTTCGCTACGCTCGCAACGACAGGTTTGGTTGGCTTCGAGAGCATGGTGCCATGGCTGCGACTAACCCATTTCGCCTCGACGGCAA
>Ga0210390_10002227_pt1 | contig 17333 bp, 13 predicted proteins | sample IncBWH11OmetaG_FD_161050 | JGI IMG/M metagenome (GOLD analysis project Ga0210390, IMG submission 161050) | Forest soil microbial communities from Barre Woods Harvard Forest LTER site, Petersham, Massachusetts, United States - Inc-BW-H-11-O ... | reverse complement strand
ACCGATGCGGCGGAACGCCACGTGCTTGGTCCAAATCAGCCGATCGACATTACCGCACTCGACGAAACCAACACACGCGTGAAGATCGGACAGATCGCGGCACTGCTGCGGCGCCACGGCGGCTTCGGCATGGTCGGTCTGGTGGGCGTGCAGTCGAACCAGTTCCCACGCGCCCTCGACATCGCCCGCCCGCTCCGCGAAGCCGGCGTTCAGGTTATGATCGGCGGCTTCCACGTCTCCGGTTGCCTCGCGATGCTGCCGGAGATGCAGGCAGACCTTCAGGCCGCGCTTGACATGGGTGTCAGTCTGTTTGCCGGCGAGGCGGAGGGCCGCATCGACGCGGTGCTGCGCAACGCGGCCGCCGGAACACTGGCGCCGATCTACAATCACCTCGACGACCTGCCGCCGCTGGAGGACACCCCGACACCGTTCCTGCCGCGCGCGATCATCGGACGCACGGTGAAGCATCATGCGAGCTTCGATGCGGGCCGCGGCTGTCCGTTCCAGTGTTCGTTCTGTACCATCATCAACGTGCAAGGCCGCAAGTCACGCCGGCGGTCGCCGGACGATATCGAGCGGCTGATCAAGCAGCACTGGGCCGAAGGTGTTCGCCGGTTCTTCATCACCGACGACAATTTCGCACGCAACAAGGATTGGGAGGCGATCTTCGACCGGATCATCCAGATCCGCGAGCGCGACAGGATCAAGGTGCGCCTGATCATCCAGGTTGACACTCTGTGCCACAAACTGCCGAATTTTGTGGAAAAAGCCGCCCGCGCCGGGGTCACGCGGGTGTTCATCGGGCTTGAGAACATCAATCCGACCAACCTGCTGGCCGCGAAGAAGCGGCAGAACCGGATCACCGAGTACCGCACCATGCTGCTCGCCTGGAAGCAGGCCGGCGTGATCACCTATGCCGGCTACATCCTCGGGTTCCCAGGCGATACGCCCGAATCGATCAGGCACGATATCGAGATCATCAAGAAGGAACTGCCGCTCGACATCCTGGAGTTCTTCTGCCTCACGCCGCTGCCTGGGTCCGAGGACCATAAGGTGCTGGCGCAGAAAGGTGCCTGGATGGACCCGGACATGAACAAGTACGACCTGGAACACGTCGTGGCCGATCATCCTGTGATGACCAGCGAAGAGTGGCTTCAGGTGTATCGCGACGCGTGGGACATGTATTACACGCCGGAGCATATGCGCACGATCCTGCGCCGTGCCGCCGCCGCGGGCATGGGCATGCATCGGTTGGCGGCGGTCCTGTTCTTCTTTTCCAGCTACCTCGCCGTCGAAAACGTCCATCCGCTGCAAGGCGGCATCTTCCGGCTGAAGTATCGCCGCGACCGCCGCCCCAGCTTCCCGTTGGAACCGGTTGGGGTGTTCTATCCGAAATACTGGTGGGAAATCGTCAGCAAGCACGCACGCATGGCGCATCGCTGGTTCGCCATCGACTTCATGCGACGCGCAATCCTGCGCGACCCACAGCACCGGGCGTACGCCGACCAGGCGTTATGCGAGGTGAGCGACGCCGAAAGCGAGACACTCGAACTGCTCACCCAGAACGAAGCCGCGCGCCACGAGGTGAATCGCTCTCGGCGGAGCAGGCGCACAAAAATGACCGCCAGCGCCTAAGGCAGGCAGCGCGCGAAGTCTTCACCCCTTTCAATGAAGCTCTTGTACCTGCCGTAGCTCGGCGCCGCCGGCGACAGCAGAACGACGCCCCCACGCGGTGTCATCTCGCACGCTTGCGCCACGGCGTCGCTCATCGAATCCACCAGACGGACACGGGCACCGCAGCCGAGCCGAGTATGGATCCGCCTACCGCTGGCATCCATGAGAACCACGCAGGGCCGTGGTTCCTTTTGGAGCCGCTCGATCAGCGCATCGTAATCGATGCCACGATCATGACCGCCGATGATCACGGTGACCGTCTTGTCGCGATACACGTCCAGTGCGGCCATCGTCGCCTCCGGCGTGGTGGAGATGCTGTCATCGACATACAATACCCCGTTGACCTGGGCGATCTCCTGCTGGCGATGCGGCAGCGGCGGGAAATCCTCCGCCGCGCGCAGCGCCGAAGCCGCATCCACGCCAAGCGATCGCGCCACCGCCAGCGCGCCGGCGAGGTTGGCCAGATTGTGCGGACGCGCGAGGTAACGGTTGCCGACGTGCAGTGCGGCGTTCACGGCAAACGTGTCATGCCTCAGTTCCCCGAGATCGAGCACTCCCGCCACTGCGGCAAGCGCATCGCGGTTGATCAGCGAACGCCGCGCATGACGCAGCAGATTCAGCTTGTCGCGTCGGTACGCCGCCACGCTGCCATGCCAGTCCAGATGCTCCTGAAACAGCGAGGTCAGCACTGCGATATCGCATAGTCCGGAGAAATCCGCCGCCTGGTAACTCGACACCTCGATCACGGCTGCATCGAGCTCGCTGCGCGGCAATTCCGTCACCGGGACGCCGATGTTGCCTGCCGCCACAGCATTCCAACCGACGCCGCGCAGTATGTGCGCGATCAGCGCCGTGGTGGTGCTCTTGCCCTTGGTGCCGGTCACACAGATCGTGCAGCACGCCGGCGCTGTGGCGAACCACAAATTGAGCAACGACGTGAACCGAACGCCATGCGCCCGCGCTTGCAACACCAGCGGATCGTAAAGGCTGATGCCGGGCGACTTCACCACCACATCGATGCCGCTGATCGCCGCGGCGATCGCATCGCGCCCGCTGATCAGCGCCACATCGGCATCACGCGGGCTGTCGGCATCGTCGAGCACGGTGATCGCCAGGCTTGGATCGTGCTCGCGGAGAAACCGTAACGCCGCCTGCCCCTCGCGGGCGAAGCCCCAGATCGCGATGCGTCGGCCGCGCAGCTCAGCCACACGCATCGAGCATCGCCAGGTATCGCTCGGGAACCAGATGTGGCTCGCGCAACGCGAACAACGTGGCGAAATTCCCGGGCGGCAGACGCGGCGCAAGCGCCCGCACCACTTGGTCATCACGCCAGTCAGCCAGATCGCCGAGATGCGCCATCACCGCGGCACTCTCCTCGACCTCACCGACGCACTCGAACGGTTTGTGTCGCTGTAGCCCACACAGCTCGGCAAATCCGTCGATCTGCGCCGGATCGTCGAGCATGTCGCGACCGAACGTCGCAATCAGAAGCTGCCGCTCCACGAACGGAGCCAGCGCCAGAAAAACGAAGCGGCACTTCGGACAATCGCAGCACCAGTTCGTCGCCCGCCGCTCCGCCGACTGACGGAATGCCGCATTGCAACTGCGGAACACGGGGAAATAAGCCGTATGGCTTGCGAACCGACGCGCGATGGCAATCTCCGACAGCGGCCGCAGAAGGGAGAAGTAGCGCACCCCTTCAACCACATGCCGCTCGACGAACCGGCTGAACGCCTGTTCGAATTCGAACGACTTGCTGTACTGATGGTTGATCTCGTGCCCTTCGGCAACAAGGTTGGGCGCGCTGGCCGAGTGCTCGTTCGACATGACGATCGCATCGAAGCCGCAGATGATCGCACAGGCCAGCACGATCATGCTGAGGATGCCGGTGATCGGCACGTGCCCGTTGAGCGCGCCGGCCTCGTTCAGTGCGAACAGCACCGGATCGAGCCGGCGTGTCGCGCGGATCGCCGGCAGCCCCGCCTGCGTGATCGTCGCCTCGATCGGTCCCGCGTTGCCGAGTTCGAACAGTACCAGCGGTTCGTCGGCCTGCTTCAGGCATTCGATGGTAACAATGGAATCCTTGCCGCCGCCCACCGGCACGCAGGCGAGCCGCGGCAGGCGGAGCCGCACTGCCGATGGCGGCTCAACCGCCTCCACCGCGAAGTTCAGCCTTGCAAGGTCAATGCCGTTCCGCCAGGCAAACTCGCCAAGTCCGTTTATGTAGAACTCCGTGAAGAAGGCGGCAGTTGCGGCATCCAGCGCGAAGGCCGCGCAGCGGATGCGCTCGGGCGCGAACGCCTTGTAGTAGCTGACGCCGCACGCCAGCAGCAGCAGACGGAACACCCTGTCGAGTGCTGCGGCTTCGACACCCGACAGCGAGCGGGTTGCGAGCGGCAGCGCGATGCGTTCCTCGAACCGCGGGCCTCCATCGAACGTGTAGTGCAGCGAGAGTGTTCCGGTGTCCGGCACGAAGCGATAACTCTCGCAGACGAACTCACGCCGTTGCATAGGCCTCGGCCACCGCACGGATCGCACCCAGCTTGGCGTGGTGCACCTCGGCTGGCAGGCTATCCACCGTCAACGCGCGCTCCCGGGTCACGCCATCGACCGCCGGCCCGTCTTCCACCATTGCCCGCAGGATCGCCGCATCGCGCTCCGCATCCAGGCAATCGATGAGCGTCGCGCGCCAGTCGTCGCGGATCACCGCCAGCGCACCGATCAGCGCATAGGCACCCCAGTTCGACACGCCGGCAACAACCAGGTGATCCGCCGGCGTGACGCAGGCAATCTTCTCGCCGTGCGCGACGTGCGCGCCGATTACCGAAGCGGGCACCGATCCCATGCCGATCTCGTTGCCGCCGTCGCCGATCGCGATGCGTTGCCAAGGACCGGCAAGGAACAGTTCGTCGAGTGGCGTCGTAAAGGCGCTGATGTCCTCGCCGCGCATGTTGCGTGGTGTACCATCGGCACTGCGGCCGCATCGTTCGATGGACACCGCGTGTGTGACGCCAAGCTGCCGCCATAGCGCGATCGTGTCATCGACGCGGCCACCGAGCGGCACGACATCGAGCGCCGCATCGGTACCGCGCAGCGCGGCCGCGCATGTCGCATGGCATGGCGCGTCGGTGACGACGCGGCACGCGATACCAAGCCGGGTCAGCGCGCCGGCCAGCAACGCGGCGCCGACTGGGCCGTCGGTTTCCGCTGCCGGCGGCGTCCCCAGTGGCACATAGAAGCCGGTGATGATCGCGACGGACGGTCGGTGCTGGGCCGCGAGTGCGGATGCCGCGCTCCAAAGACCGCCATTCGTCGCAGCGAACAATCCGTCGATGTTGCGCCCCACCTCCTGATGGATCAGCACCTCGATGCTGGCCACCGCCGCGGCCGGGGATCGCGTCAAAGTGCCGCCAGCTTCGTATTGCGCAGATCGGTTATCAACATCGATCCGGGGGCGTGGGTGATGCAGAACTCCGGCTTCACCGCCGCGATCGCCGCCTGCGGCGTCACACCGCAGGCCCAGAACACCGGCAACTCGTCCGCCCTGATCGGCACCGCGTCGCCATAGTCCGGCTTCGCGATGTCCGTGATCCCGATCGACTCAGGCATCCCCAGATGAACCGGCGCGCCGTGCACCGAAGGAAATCGCGAGGTGATCTGCACCGCGCGGATCGCGTCCGCCGGCCGCAGCGGCCGCATCGACACCACCAGCGGTCCATGGAAAACGCCTGCGGGCACGCACGGAATCGACGTACGGTACATCGGCACGTTGCGGTCGCACGCGATGTGGCGGACTTCGATGCCATCCTCGATCAGCGCCTCCTCGAACGAGAACGAGCAGCCGATCGCGAAGCTCACGAGGTCATCGCGCCAGACGTCCCTGATGTCAGTCGGTTCCTCCACCAGTTCACCGTATTTCCACACTCGATAGCGCGGCAGGTCAGTACGGATATCGATCTCACGTCCGAGCGTGGGGAATGTCGGCTCTCCAGGTTCGGAGACGGCGAGCACCGGACATGGCTTCGGATTCGCCTGGGCAAAGCGCAGAAAATCGTTCGCCAATGCGCGTGGCAGGATTACCAGGTTGGCCTGAACGTTGCCCGGGGCCACGCCGGAGGTCGGACCGGTAAACGTGCCCGAGCGGATCCGCAGGCGCTCCGCGCGACCCAGCGATTGTCCGCGTTGCGACAAGTCGCTCATCCCCCCACCCTTTCGTCTGAATTGACCCCGAGTTGCTTCAGCTTGCGATGCAGCGCGCTCCGCTCCATGCCAACGAACTGCGCCGTCCGGCTGATGTTGCCGCCAAATCGCAGCAATTGCGCCTGCAGGTATTGCGTCTCGAACAGATCGCGCGCCTCGCGCAGCGGCAGGCCCATGATGTCCGCCGTCGGATCGATGTTCAGCAGCGCCGGTGCGTTCGCGCCGATCTCCGGCGGCAGCATCTCGGCACGGATCGGATCGGCCGTACTGCCCGGCGCCATGATCAGCAGCCAGTCCATCAGATTGCGCAACTGGCGCACATTGCCCGGCCAGTCGTAGGCCTGCAGCGCCGCGAGCGTGTCGGCCGACAGCTCGCGACACTGCATGCCGGCATTTTCAGCAGAGCGGGTGATGAAGAGCTGGGCCAACGCCGGCACGTCCTCGCGGCGGTCCTTCAGCGCCGGCACGCGAAGCGGCACCACCGCCAGCCGATAGTAGAGGTCCTCGCGAAACCGCCCGGTCGCGATCTCGGTCTGCAGGTCCTTGTTGGTGGTGGACAGCACCCGCACGTCCACCTTTACCCGCGCCGAACCGCCGAGACGTTCGAAGGTCGAGTCCTGTAGTGCACGGACGATCTTGCCTTGCGTCTCCAGCGGCATGTCGGAGACTTCATCCAGCAGCAGCGTGCCACCATGCGCGCGCTCGAGCACGCCGGCGCGACGCGGCTGCATGATCGGATCGGCACCCGCTTCCAGGCCGAACAGCTCCTCCTCGAAGCGGCTTGGCGCGAGTGTGGCACAGTTCAGCACCACGAACGGCCCATCGAAGCGGCGCGAGCGCGCATGCACCATGCGTGCCACGACCTCCTTGCCGCTGCCGGCCGGCCCCTGGATCAGCACACGCGAACCGGTCGGCGCCACGCGCTCGACACCGGCGCGCAGCCCACCGATCACCGCGCTGTCGCCGGTCAGGCTGGTCTCGGGTCCGGCGCGCAAACGCAGTTCGGCGTTCTCGCGCGCCAGCGCCGCTGCCTCCAGCGCGCGGCGCACCACCAGCAGCAGACGATCGGACTTGAACGGTTTCTCGATGAAGTCGTAGGCGCCCTGCTGGATCGCCTGCACCGCCATCTCGATGTTGCCATGGCCGGAGATCATCGCCACCGGTACCTGCGGCTCCTCGCTGCGAAATGCTTCCAGCAGTCCGAGGCCGTCGATGCGCGAGCCTTGCAGCCACACGTCCAGGATCACCAGCGACGGACGCCTCATGCGGAATGAGGCCACCGCCGCATCGGCATCGCCAGCACCTCGCGTCTCATAGCCTTCGTCGCGCAGGATACCGTCGATCAGCAGACGGATGTCAGGTTCGTCATCGACAATCAGGATGTCATACGCCATCCGACACCTTCACGGGCAGCACCAGCGCAGCAACTGCGCCGGGACCATCGGGCCTGTCGTCCAGCGTCAACCGTCCGTGGTGGTCTTCCATGATCTTCTTGACGATGGCGAGACCCAATCCAGTGCCCTTTGGCTTGTGCGTTACATAGGGTTCAGTCAACCGCGCACGATCGTTCTGTGGCAAGCCAACGCCGTCATCGGTCACGATGATGCGAACGTCGTCGTCGTCCGACTCGACACAGAGGCCAATTGTACCAGCCGAATCGCGCATCGCCACCGCATCGGCGGCGTTCTGTAGCAGGTTGGTCAGTGCCTGGCCGAGCAGCCTCCTGTCGCATGGCGCCACTGGTCCCCGTTCCGGGATCTCGCTGCACCAGGTGATCTGCGGCCGCGCGGTCCTCTGGAGCACCAGTGCCTCGCGTGCGATTCGGCCGACATCTTCCGGTTTTATCATCGGCTGCGGCATGCGTGCGAAGCTGGAGAACTCATCGACCATGCGACCGATGTCGCCTACGTGACGGATGATGGTATCGGCACACTGCCTGAACGTGTCGGGATCTGTGGTTATTTCCCGGGCGAACCGCCGCTTCAGCCGTTCCGCGGCGAGCTGGATCGGCGTGAGAGGATTCTTCATCTCGTGCGCGATGCGGCGCGCGACATCCGCCCAGGCGGCCTTGCGCTGCGCCGCCTGCAGTTCGGTGATGTCGTCGAACGTCACGACGAAACCATCGGTGCGCCCGCCGGACAGATCGGCGCCGATCCGTACCAGCAGCGTCCGCCGTCCGGACGGTGGGCCAATCTGGATCTCGGCCGTACGCGCGCGTTCGGGCGACGCCGCGGCCTCATGCAGCAGGTCGGCGAACTCCGGCACCACATCGGCCAGCTCACGGCCGAGCGCCGAGAGCAGATCAAGACCGAGCAGGTCGTCCGCGGCACGATTCGGCAGCTCGATGCGGCCCGACGCGTCAAGCCCGATCACGCCGGCAGAGACACCCGACAACACCGTCTCAGTGAAGCGCCGGCGTTCGTCGATCTGGCTGTAGGCGTCCATCAGTTCGCGACGCTGCGCGGCAAGCTGGCCGGTCATGCGATTGAACGCGCGCGACAGCCCGGCGAGTTCGTCCCCTGTCGGGGCCTCCGTCACGCGCACATTCAGGTCACCGCCGCGGACACGTTCCGCTGCAAGGATCAGCCGCCCGATCGGCCGCGCGATCTGGTTCGCCAGCACCAGACCGATCAGTACCGCCGCCAGCAGCACGAGCAGTGCGACAATCGCGAAGATCCAGGCGAATGCGATCTGTAGCCACGAACGGTTCTGGTCGAGCCGCTGATACTCCGACACCGCCTGCTCGGTGCGTGTCATGTGCTCGAGGATCGCCGGATCGACCGGCCGGCCGATCATCAGCATAAGCGGCGGCGTCGAATCGAGCTTCACCACAGCCTGCACGCGCGTGCCGTCGCCTGCCGCGAGCACCACGACATCGCCGCCTTGCGCCTGCGTGGTGACGGCCTGGGATGGCAGCTCGACGCCCATGCCGGCGAACAACCCGGCGGCGGCAAGCACCTGCTTGGTGAGCGGATCGTAGACCACCGCCTCGGTCAGACCGCGCAGCGTTGTCTGGGTACCCAGCACCTCGACGAACACAGATGGATCGGCCATGAGGTATTGACCGGCGCGCGTAAGGTCGTTGGCCATCTCCAGAGCAACCGAGCGGATATTGTCGCGGTGCTCCTCGAGATAGCCGCGCGAGACCTGCAGTGATTCGGTGACCGCCTGACGTACCGGGTCGTTGAACCAGGCCTGAATGCCGTAGTGGAAGAACGCAACGGCAAAGCACGCCACAACGATCGCTGGCGCCACCGCGACGCCGCCGAACAGCAGCACAAGCCGCACGTGCAGTCGGGACCCAGCGGACCCACGGCGGCGCTCGACCCAGACGCGCGTCAGGCGTCCGGCCAAAACCGCGACGAGCAGCAGCACTGCGGAGATGTTCGCCAGGACCAGGCCGACGCCTACGCCGGGTTGCACGCCAAATGGTGTGCCGCGTGTAAGCACAATGAAGGTTGCGAGACTGATCGCGAACGCGAGCGTGGCGAGCACCAGAGTCGCCACCTTGCCAAGCAGGATGTTGGCGATCCTGCCCAGTACCGAGCTCGCGCGAGACAATTCTGCCGGCGGCGGCTCGATCGGCGGTTCGGGCCTCAATGACCCAGGTGGCGGAGCAACATTCACATCAGCCCTCGCACCACCGGAATGTCGAGGTCGCGGATCTTCTTGCGCAGCGTATTGCGGTTGAGTCCCAGCATTGCCGCAGCCTTGATCTGATTGCCGCGAGTCGCCGCCAGCGTCAGTCGGATCAGCGGCCGCTCGACCTCGGCAATCACCCGGTCGTAGATGTCGGACGGCGCCACGCCACCATCGTGATGCGCGGCAAGGAAGTCGCGAATATGGCGCTCCACCGCGCGCACCAGAGGTTCCGGACCGGCCGCGACCGGCGCTTCGGACGGCACCGGCGCGGTCTCCACCAGTTCAGCGGAAATCTGGTCCGCACCGATCATCTCGTGCGGGCAGAGCGCGGCCAGTCGCCGCATCAGGTTCTCCAGTTCGCGCACATTGCCCGGCCAGGAGTAGCGCTTGAGCTGATCGACGGCGCTCTGATCGAGCGTCTTGGCCGGCAGCCCGTCATCCTGTGCCCGCTCGAGGAAGTGGCGCGCGAGCAGCGGAATATCCTCGACGCGTTCGCGCAGCGGCGGCAGCCGGATCGGCACGACATTCAGGCGATAGAACAGGTCCTCGCGGAACTGCCCCTGGCGGATCGCATTGCGCAGGTCACGATGGGTGGCGGCGATGATGCGCACGTTCGCCTTGATCGGCTGGCGTCCACCGACCGAGGTGAACTCGCCTTCCTGGAGCACGCGCAGCAGACGCGTTTGCGCCTCGGGCGGCATGTCGCCGATTTCATCGAGGAACAGCGTGCCGCCATTGGCCTGCTCAAAGCGGCCCTGGTTGCGATTGGTCGCACCGGTGAAGGCACCCCGCTCATGGCCGAACAGCTCGCTCTCGATCAGCTCGCGCGGGATCGCCGCCATATTGATGGCAACGAACGGGCCGGCTCGGCGTTTCCCGTAGTCGTGCAGCGCGCGTGCGACCAGCTCCTTGCCGGTGCCTGACTCGCCGTTGATCATCACCGTCAGATCGGCGGTGGTGAGCCGTGCAATGGTCCGATAAATCTCCTGCATCGCAGGGCTGCGACCAATGAGCGGCAGCCGCTCATCGGCGTCGCGCGGTTCGGGCGCCCGGGCGCTCACCTGTGCCGGAACGGCAAGGGCGCGGCCGACCACCGACAGCAATTCCTGCAAATCGAACGGCTTTGGAAGATACTCGAAGGCACCGCGCTGGGTCGCCTTCACTGCTGTCATCAGTGTGGACTGCGCGCTCATGACCACCACGCGCAGATCAGGGCGGATCTTGCGGATGCGAGGAATGAGGTCGAGTCCGTTCTCGTCTGGCATGACGACATCTGTAATGACGAGATCGCCCTCGCCATCCTCCACCCAGCGCCAGAGCGTCGCCGCATTCCCCGTGCTGCGGACCTGATAGCCCGAGCGCCCCAATGCCTGGGTCAACACGGTGCGGATGGAACGATCGTCGTCCGCGACCAGGACGGTTGGTGGGGTCATCGCAACTCCAGAGATCAAATGCCGGTGTCGGCCTCGTCCTCGTTGAGCACGGGCAGATGCAGACGAAATTCCGTGCGCCCAGGACGGCTGTCCACCTCGATCAGCCCACCGTGATCGCCAACGATCTTGGCCACCAGAGCCAAGCCAAGTCCGCTACCGGAGGGCTTCGATGTCACGAATGGATCGAACAGGTGCGGACGGATATCCTCCGGAATACCCGGCCCATTATCGCGGACGACAACCAACAACGGCACGTCGAGCCGCGTCGTGGTGCCAGGCACCGTAAGGCGCATGCCATGCTGGAACCCGGTCATCAGGGTTATCTCTGGATTGGCCTGCGCTTCCTGGGTTGTCGCCTCGGCGGCGTTCTTCACCAGATTGAGAATCACCTGCACGAGCTGGTCGCGATTGCCCCAGACCGGTGGCAAGGACGGGTCGTAGATTTCCTGGAACCGCACATGCGGGGCAAAACCGGATTGCGCGAGCTTGCGCACGTGCTCGAGGATGCGATGGATGTTCACCGCGGTGCGCGTGATCGGTTTCTCGCCGAAGATCTCCATCCGATCGACCAGCGCCCGTATGCGATCCGCCTCATCGCGAATCAGAACCGCCAGCTCACGGTCCTGGGCATCGACGCTGATTTCCAGCAATTGTGCCGCGCCGCGAATGCCTGAGAGCGGGTTCTTCACCTCGTGCGCAAGGATCGCCGCCATGCCGGTAACGCTACGCGCTGCCCCGCGGAAGGCGAGTTGGCGGTCCAGCGCGCGGGCGGCGGACGCGTCTTGCAGGACCAGCAGCACCGCACCCGGCTCCTCAGGCAGCGGTGATCCCTGGACTGTCATGCCCTGCTTGTTCAGCCGCGGGCTGTCGACCGACAGATCGTGGTCCGACACGGTCGCATCGCTGTTGCGCACCTGATCGACCAACAGGAATAGAGGATTGTCCTCCGGCACCAGATCGCGCAGGCGAAGCTGCGACAGGCCTGAGGCGGAGATGCCGAGGAACTGTTCGGCTGCGTGGTTGACGTAGCGGAACCGATTGTCGGTGTCGAGCAGCACCACGGGTACTGGCAGGGCGCTCATGATGTGAGCGATGTCGGGCGCCCGACGGCGTTCCCGCAGCGCCAGCGCGGCGCGAGTGACGGGATTGATCACGCGGCCTCCGCCATCATCTCGTCGCGGCGCGGCGAAGCGCGGGCCACGCCACGGGCGATCAGCCGGTCGTAGAATGCATCGATCTGGCGGATGACCGCGTCGGCGTCCGACAGCTGGTTGATTGCGGCGCGAAATTCAGCCGAACCAGGCAATCCGCGCGAGTACCACGATAGGTGCTTGCGCGCCAGGCGCACGCCGGCTTGGCTGCCGAAACGGTCGAGGATAGCGCTGTAATGGGTCATCACCACAGCTTTCTGCCGCAGCAAAGGCGGCTCGGGCAATCGCGAGCCCATGCGCAGAAAGTGCACAACCTGGGCGATGAACCACGGCCGGCCATAGCAGCCGCGGCCGATCATCAGTCCATCCGCGGCAGAACGGCGAAGCGCTTCCGCGGCATCCTCCTCAGTCACGATGTCGCCGTTGGCGATCACCGGGATGTCTACTGCCTGCTTGACCCGGCCAATGAAATCCCAGTCGGCTGAGCCGGCATAGAACTGCTGGCGGGTACGGCCATGCACGGTGATCATGCGGATGCCGCACTCCTGGGCAATGCGGCCCATGCGCGGCGCGTTCAGATTGGCGTGGTCCCAGCCCATACGCATCTTCAGCGTCACCGGCACGGGCACGGCGCGAGCTGTGGCCTCAAGGATCGCCGCGGCGGCCGTCTCGTCGCGCATCAGCGCGGAGCCGGCCTGCTGCCCTACCGCCACCTTCTTCACCGGGCATCCGAAATTGATGTCGATCAGGTCGGCGCCGCGGTCCACTGCCCGTCTCGCCGCCTCGGCCATCGCCGCGGGCTCGCAACCGGCCAGCTGCACCGCGCTGATGCCGCCGCAGCCATCCACCTCCGCCATCGCCAGTGTCTTTTCGTTCTCGCGGATCATCGCCCAGGAGGCGATCATCTCGGACACCACCATGCCGGCACCGAGTTGCTTGGCGAGGTGGCGAAATGGCAGATCAGTGACACCGGACATCGGCGCAAGGATCACCGGCGTGTCGATTCGCACGCCATTGCCGAGGTCAATCGGTGGCAGTCCGCAGGCCGAGAGTGTGGTTTGGCTATGACACTTGCCCATCAATTGGGCAAATTACAGACACGCCTGCCAGGATGCAATGCGAAAGCTGCTCGAGCGATCGCAGCCGAACCTGATGTGACGTATCGGTCAGAGCAGGGCGGCGTGACAGCGGTGCCAGATGCAACCGGAATTGCCCGCAGCACCATTGGTCGCGCCTTTGGCAGACCCACTCGCGGGAGGCGCAGCCAATTCGAACGAAGGAGGACCCCGCAGAGCAAGGGAGCCCGGTAGAAAGAGAGGCGGCGGAGACCCAGCAGGTGTCCGGCAACCGCGCTCGTCGTGCCGGCGGTGAAGGCAAGCCGGCGATTGAGACACAGCCTGGCCTTCTGGCAGCCTCGAACAACCTCGTGCAGTCCTCGATCTGTGGCGCCCCGGAGGACGACGGGACGATGCCCGGCGGCCTTGCTGTGGGTTAGCAAGAGCCAGCGCAATCTGTCTGTGGCGCTCGCTGAGAAGGCTCGTGGCAGGTCCGAACCTGCTTGGTCGCCTGCTACGCCGCGACTGCTTCAGCCTGCAGGCCAAAAGCAAGACGCGCGAAGCCACCCGCCACCCCGGCAGCAGCAAGTGGAATCGTTGCGCACCGCCTGTTGGTCTTCATCACACGGAACTGGCGTGGCAAATCATTACTGACCCATCAGGCGGCCCCATTACGGCGAATGCCGGTGCGACCGCGAGTGTCTCTGCAACGACGGTGACAATCTCTGGCCCCACCGCAAAGCCTCGAAGAACGGGCAAAGCATCGCGAACAGTGCGTCGGTGAGCTCGATTGCGCGACATTCGATATATGCAATCTTGCGCGACCGTCGTATTACAGAACGCTCGTGTGAGGATCGCGCATTGAGACGAACATTATTTGTCCTTGGGATGGTTCTCAGCGTACTGGGGCTGGTCCTGGGTCCTTCATCCGAGGCGCAAACCGCCGGCGCGCCAACTGACCAGCAGACAACGCAGGTACCGCGCAAAGCACTCGAATCGCAGGCGGTCGAGCGGCTCAATGCATGGACTGTCGGACTTGCCGGCGGTCAGCTCGAAGGCGCCCCTATCCGCTTCGCGACCGAGATCGCGCGTGTCGTGGACGACGGCGACAACCTGCACGTGCTACCCATCGTCACCCGCGGGCCTGTAGAGAACGTCGAAGCACTCCTCTATCTGAAGGGCGTCGACGCCGCGGTCATCAACTCCGATGCCTTGGACCAGTTCAAGACGCTGGTTCCAAATATCCGGCAGCGGATCACCTACATCCTCAGCCTGTTTCCGTCCGAACTGCACATCTTCGTCCGCCCGGAGATCAAGTCCCTGAACGATCTCAGGGGCAAGAAGGTCAACTTCAACACCCCCGGCACAGCGGCGGCCTATTCTGGTCCGCTGATTTTCGAACGGCTGAAACTGGACGTCGAAAAAACCTTCATCCCCCACCAGGTCGCGCTGCAGCAGATGCGATCAGGACAGGGTGACATGGCAGCGGTCGTGTTCGTCACCTCCAAGCCGATCGACGTGTTTCTGCACTCGAAGTGGGATCCCGGGTTCAAGTTCCTGCCGGTCCACTTCGAGGATTTCGGGTTCTACCTGCCGTCCACCCTGACCTCGAACGATTATCCCGACATCATTCCGCAGGGCCAAGAAGTGGAAACGATCGCAGTGCCGACAATCCTGGCGGCATTTAACTGGCCAAAAGGGTCAGACCGCTACAAGCGGGTTGCTCGATTGACCGACTACCTGTTCAGTCGGCTGGGTACGCTACAGGAGCCGGGATTTCATCCCAAGTGGAAGGATGTCAATCTCAACGCCAAGGTGCCCGGGCTCGAACGCTTCCCCGCAGCCCAGGAATGGCTTGACAGTGCCGCAGCGACAAAGCCGGCCGCGGCGTCCTCAGACAAGTCCGCCAGCGCTACATCACCCCAACCCGGGACCGCCGTGGGTCCGCCTACGCCAGAGCAGGTGCGGTTGTTCCAGGAATTCCTGGACTGGCGACGTCAGCATGCCAGGTGACGTCGCTCTAACAGTGAACAGTCCCAGTTCGGAGGAAATCAAATGCACTTACTGAAGACCGCGGCGCTAGGCGGTATCGGCCTGGTCATGATCGCGACAATGCCGGCGTTTGCGGAAAGCCAAAGCAAAATAGCGCCCACCGTGGCGTACTCGACTATGCACAGGACCCATAGGGTGGTCATCCAGGTGACCCAGAACGACCCCGCCGTCATGAACATGGCGCTCAACAACGGCGAGAACCTCGTCAAGTACTATCAGGACAAGGGCGAAAAGATCGAGATCGAGTTCGTCGCCTACGGCGCCGGCTTGAACATGGTCCGTAGCGACACCTCACCGGTGAAGGAACGTCTTGCGGCCATCAGCAGCAGCATGAAAAACGTAACCTTCACGGGTTGCGGCAATACGCTCGCCACTCAATCCAAGCAGGAGAACAAGAACATTACTCTTCTCCCAGAGACGCACCTTGTTCCGGCGGGAATTGCCCGCATCGTCGAACTTGAGGAACAGGGCTGGACCTACGTGCGTCCGTAGGTGGCGCCGTTCGCGCGCGGCTTGGTTCCAACGGTCTACCGGGCCAGAGCGGCAGCCTTCGCCTTCGTCTCGATATCATATCTCGTCATACCATGTCTCGCTGTTGCACAGCCCGCAAGTGGCTGTGCTGCCTGCGTGGACACTGCCGGCTGCACCGCAAAGCGCGAGTCGTGTGTTGCAGAATGCCGCGCACAACTTTTCAGTATAGATCCAAGACGATCCGCATGCGTTGCAGACTGCTCGAACAAAGCGGCCCAATGCAATCGGATTGCGGCCAACGGCTGCGCTGCACAGAATCTATGCAAACAGAAGTAAAGAGCGGCAAATACAGATCAGAAGCGGAACGGAACAGAAATAAGCGCCGTGAAATCGGGCGTATCACGCGTCAGGCCGACCAGTAAGGCTGCATCCAGGAAGATTTTCGGCGTGATGACGCTCCCGACACCGATCTCCAGGTTCGAAATTGTCTGACCTGAGCCTGGTTCGCTGAAACCTCCGACAGTATCTTTCTGTTGGAACGTCGTCAGCCAGCCGACACGCAGCGAAGTGTCCGGGCTGGCCGCCAGGATCGCTTCGACGCGGAAGAAGTACTGATCACCCAGGGTCTGCTGTATGCCGGAGATCGTGGATGGGAAGCTGTGTGTGTATTGCAAGCCGCCCAGGAACACCAGCGGGTCCTGCCGCTTCAGTGCCGTCACGCCGGCGCCGAGTGAGTTGAAGCCGCTACCAGTACCCACCGCGAACGGGAAGGTGGATAACTGCCGCTGCGACAGACTGGTACTGCCGGTGGCCGCCGTGTAGTTCAGGTTCACCAGCAGATCCGGAATCCAGCCCTTTTCGTGCAACACCTGCTTCTGCAGCGTCAACGAGACATCGCCAAGGCCGCCTCGATTGCTGCTGAATGTGTTGGTCCCTCCAAATGTCGCCGTGCCATAGTCGAGATCAAAGGGAACGCGGAAGCCGACCTGGGTTTCCCACGGCAGGCCGATCCGGAATCCGAAGCCCCATTCCAGCAGGTCCCTGTGGGACTGCTGCCGGACAATGCTTCCGTTGTTTAAGAATGCGAGCTGATCCTCGCTCTGATAGCCAAAGCTGAAATCCGGGACGAGTTGAAAAACGTAAGGCGGCAGTAGTTGGCCGCCCCTATCAACGAGTGTGTTTTCCAACGCTCTGGCGATCATCGCATCCTCCGGCTCCTCCGGAGTCATCGTGGCCGGGGTGCCTGCAGCCGGAGAAATGAGCGGCTGCACTGGTGTCCGGCCAGGAGGTGGCGGAGGCGGCGTCGCCACCTGCGCAGATTGCGACTCTGCGGCTGGAGGCGGGGCAGAAGCAGGCTGCTCGCCATGCTGGACGCGAGCGTGCGCCGAGGCGAGCTTGGCTTTCACCTCCTTCTCAAGTGCATCCATGCGCCTGAGAAGCTGCTGGATTTGCGCATCTCGCTGTTGAATTTCCTGCTGCAGTTCCTCGGTTGTCGGTTGCTGCGCAGCGGCTGAATTGCTATCGACCAGTCCGGTAGCGAAGATGCCTGCGAAGCCCACTCGTGCCAGAAGTGCCAATGATTGCACGGGTTTCCTGCCACTTCCCCATAAATGAGTTGTCGGAAGGGCAGGCAGACCCGGATGGTTGATTCGTCG
>Ga0210390_10002226_pt1 | contig 17333 bp, 27 predicted proteins | sample IncBWH11OmetaG_FD_161050 | JGI IMG/M metagenome (GOLD analysis project Ga0210390, IMG submission 161050) | Forest soil microbial communities from Barre Woods Harvard Forest LTER site, Petersham, Massachusetts, United States - Inc-BW-H-11-O ... | reverse complement strand
ACTCCGAAGGGCCAATCGCTCCCGGCGACCTCTTGCCAGTACTGAACGGAAGTAGCGGTACTCACGAAGGCATCTGCGCGAACCCGGGCACCTCGCAGTACACTGAGGCGCACTGGTCCACCGCTACCGACACGCTGGCCGTCGTCGCGTCGCCGTTCAACGGCCTGGAGGCCGATCAGACCACGGTTGCGTTGTACCCTTGCGCGTTCTACAGCAAGGTTACGTTCCTGGACGCGGGTATTGGCGTGGACGCTACTAACGGTACCGACGCAGGGAACCTGCCAACCGGAACCGTATTCGGCTACACCCGCAACGGACTGACCGAGCCCGCTGGCTTCAACGTTGGCGGTAAGGCTGGCTCGCGAATTCCGTTCGACCTGTTCCCGACCGTTGACTTCCTGGCGACCACCAACGGTGGCGCTCCTTCGGTCACCAACCCGGCCACGATGACTCCATCATCGCTGCCGAAGCCCAGCTCGGACTTTACGGTTACCGCACCGTAGTGCTAGCTGTAGCAGTGTGGGACGTAGTAGCACTGGTCCTAGTGCTGCTCGCAGCAGGACATGGCCTCTGGGCCACACTCACAGAACAGTATTAGTCCTTCTAGGTCGAGCTGGGAACTGATCAGCCCAGCTCGGCATAGAGGTCCTAATAATGGAGGTGATGCGTATCGGCAAGTATAAACGGGGGCCCGCCTGGTTGGCAGGCGGGAGGCTACAGTTAGGAAGAGGTAATGTCTTCCAATGGTAAGCATGCAAAACCCGAAGCAAGGCCACATCGCGGCAAATCGTTCAGTAACGCGCTCAAGCAGTACTCTGTCTTCAGCGTATTCCCACTCGCGCTAGTCGCCATTGTCACGCTAGCTGCCACTCTCCTTAGCCCTGAGAGTCAGACGCCAGTCGCTCCGCACGGTATCGAAACCGTGGCAGTGAGCACACCGGCTCCTCTAACGTGGAAGCACCCTCAGTTCCATCAGCAGATCGCGATAGCTCCGATCCGCTACCCGTACACCTACGTAGTTCGGAAGGGCGATACGCTTGACGGCATAGCCAAGAGAGTTTACGGCCGTGCAGATGCGTGGACGCTGATCTACTTCAGCAACCACCTGCACGGCATTACGATCTTCGTCGGCAACAAGCTCAAGATCGTTAGGCTCGTAGGCAGTCCACCCGCGCCCCCCGTACTGGCACAAGCTTCCACAGGGCACAAGGCTACCCAGGCAGTGACAGCGACTGTACAAACCTCGGAGCCGCCTGTCGGCTCGGTTGAGTCGTACGCGGAGGGAATAGTAGGCGCAGCGCAGTTCTCATGCTTGCTCCCTCTCTGGAATGAAGAAAGCAGCTGGAACGTATACGCAAGTAATCCTGGCTCTGGAGCGTACGGTATACCGCAAGCGCTTCCGGGGAGTAAGATGGCCTCCGCAGGAGCGGACTGGGCCACGAACCCCTATACGCAAGTGAGGTGGGGCATAGGTTACATAGATAGTCAATACGGCAGCCCATGTGGAGCATGGGAACACGAACAGGCGGACGGATGGTACTAATTTGAGTTGGGACAAGCAGAAGAACGTAACAGTCGACACAACCGAGCACCCGGGCAAGGACGCGTTCGAAATCGAACCTCCCCCTCCGATTGATGAGGAGGCAGAGAAGGCTTCGACCGACGCGTTCTCACAGGCTGAAATTACAGCTCTTCGACGGGTCGTCGACGAGAAGAACGAGCGAATTCGGGAGCTTGAGGGCGACGCTCTCCGGGTCGACAGAAGGGTCCAGACTCTCGAACAGCAGCGCAATCAGTACAGTGACGAGATCAGTCACCTGAGGCTAGCGTGGACCAGGTTCAGCCAGAAGATTTGGGACGACGTCACACACATCGTTAACAACCAGCTAATGGAAGCGCTCGACGAGCGTGATGCTGGTCATGTTCAGCAGCTCTGTCTCAACATCGCAATTCCCGTTGGCGTCCTCGGCGTTGGCGAGAACATCATGAAGACAGAGGAGGCGCACGCCGCAGGCGCCACGCGTAGCGATCTTTTCTGATTCCTGAACGTCCGGTGCTGCCAGTTAGCTACCCCCGAGCGAAGGTAGCAGGCGAGCTACCGTCTGACAGCACCGGGCTTTGAAGGATCAAGGAGGAACCGTGAAAATTGTGTGTGTAGTATTCGGCCTAGTCGAGTTCGTTATTCGCATTGCACTCTGCATAGTTATAACACCATTCTGTCTCCTAGGACTCATTATACTACTTGTCGCAATGGCCGACGTGAACATAGACACTAGCGAGGAACTGAGGCTGCTACTCACTCCCATACTATGGAGCAAGTCCTGGCTAGGCTAAGGAGGAGGAGTAATGAAAGTTGGCAGATGGACAAACCCACTAGCAAAAAATCACAATATCGCCGTTCCTCCAAAACATAAGGAGCTTTGGCGTGACTTCTGCTTGTACGTCTTGGACCAAGACTGTTCGGTCACGGAGCTAGTTACCGAAGCGATCAATGCGTATGAACCCTTTTGCGAGTGGCGTCGCATGCTAGAGAGTCTAGGAGACGGCAGTGCCATACCACGCAGCCATTCCCGCTAGAAGTATGGGTGACTTTACCATAATGGTCAACTCGAAACAGCCGGACCGCAAAGAACGTCACCACTCTGGACAGATCAACTTCAAGGACTCTGGCGTATCATCTATTCTATCAGAACAGGATGGCTACGACACACAAAGAGTCCTTGCAGGCATCGCGTTTGAGCTAGTCAGTTTCCACTGTAAAGGAACCCTTAACGCAGACAAGCTTATGACCATCCAACGTGTTAAGGCCGTCCTTGCTACGGTCGGTCTCGACCAAGTCTTGACACCGTAATGGACGTACCAAGGTGTCCGCGATGCGGAGGCGTACATCCAGAAATGTACGAACCTGCCTGGTACGACGATTACGATGACGAGAATTACCCACACGACCCGCCAGACACAAGCCCTGTGGTTTCTCTTGCTATTCAGGGTACCGGTCTTACAGTGTCGGGAAAATAAGGAACATGGGTGGAACGCTATTGACTTTCCTATGTTACCCGCGGTATAATTAATCTATCAGTAAGGAGCAAACAAAGTGGCTGACGTGAGCGAGAAGTGTTCACTGACCGAGCTCAAGGAGTACTTCGAGTCAGATGGAGGTCACAAGGTAGTAGCCGCCGAAGTTATGGCGCTCAAGCAAGATCCGCACACCAAGGAAAAGCTTCCAGACTACGACCAGATCGCCATTGGCATTGGTAACGGCTCGTTCACGTACTAGGAGGACACGTGTCTACTGTTCCCATTCGTATCGTTAACGACAGCGTCGTAATTCGCGGCCTTGTCGACAACGAGGCAACAGTGTTCGTTCTCGATACAGGCGATGCAATTGGTCCCGTCTTTAATCAGGCGGACGCGTTCCGGCTCGGCTTGGAAGAGGGAACAGAGGAAGGCGTCTCGGGCGCTGGTGGTGCATCTAACGTCTATCAGACGACCGCTAGCATAACGTTTGACGACATGCACTTCCCGTTCGAGACTTGTGCGATTGACACTAGTCTTCAAGGTCAGTCACTTATGGGACTTCCCTTCTTCCTTCGGACGTGTAGCAAGATGGAGTTCGACTTTGACGCACGCAAGCTCACGCTCACGTCGAAGCCTACTCCGCTTCCGAAGTCACAGCCACTTCCCGGCGCACAGGAAAACTTTCAGCCCGCCCACGCAGCCGAGCCTCCAGAGCTCGCCGAACCCACTGCGTGAGTTCCTCAGGACAAGGAACGCTTCGATGGCTACAACTAGTGCCCCCGTTAGTGGTAAGGCCTACGGCGCCTTTATCGGAACAGCTCTTCTTGGCGTAGTCACGTTTATTCTGACTACGTATGTTCCCTACTTCCACCATGTACTTCCTCCCACTCTCGCGCAACTGCTTCCGGTACTCTGCGGAGCTATAGGTGCATTCGCAGGGGCCTGGTTCGTCAAGCACCAAGTCACCCCAGCAGAACTCGAAGTGGCCGTTACAAACCTGGAAAAGATGTACGCTGCGGTTCATCCTCTGACTGAGGTCAAGGGCGAGCTAGTAAGCTTTACACCTCAGCAGCCAGGCCACTATAAGTTGGAGTTCTCTCGCGGTGGTGGCGTAGGTGGCGCTACAGGTAGTCCTAGCCGTGTATCAACTCAGTACCCGTACGCTGACGATCCAATTCCGCCTGAGCTCACCCCGAATCCGATCACCACTTCTGGCGGTGCTACTCCTCCGGATTCAGGCCAGTGAGCGACGCGTACGTCGAAGACCTCCTCGCCCGTAAGGTTACGCACGAGGTACACACTTCTGTTCGGAGATCCTTTCGCGGCTGTCGTAGACGCTGGAACTGGATTTTCCAAGACAACCTCTACCCACCCACTACTGCTAAACCTCTCGAATTTGGTGTTGCGTTTCACGTCGCCATGGAGGTACTTTTCTGTCCCACGACGTGGAGATTTAATCACATGGTCCTTGGCGCTCTTGCCGAAAAGGCATTCGTAGAGACCTGTGAGAAGCAGCGCCAGGAGTACCTCGCAAACAAAGACCTCTACGTGCTTGAGGACGATGAGCAACACGACTACGACGAACGGATAGCTCTCGGCCGAGGAATGATCAGGTACTTCGTCGAGAAGCAGCTCCCAGCAATTCAGAGAGAATTCGTACCTACTCACGTGGAGGTTAGCTTCGATGTACCGCTCTACGGAGACGACGGTAAGATCCTACTATGCAAGTGTAAGTCGTGTCGCGTGGCTTTTGCTAAAGCAGGTGGGGGCCGATGGAAAGGCAACCCGGTTGTTTTTTCTGGGCGTGTCGATCTCATTGTTCACGATATGGCAGGCTACTACTGGGTCTGGGATTGGAAGTCCGCAGCAAGTCTAGTTTCCGATATTGAGATGTACCTAGAACTAGACGATCAAGTCGTTGGCTACGTATATGCACTCCGAAGAGGACTAGGTCTTAACATACGAGGATTCATCTATCACGAACAGCGTAAGGCATTTCCAGAGCCTCCAGAACAGAACAAGTTCGTACGCCTGGGTCGCAAGTACAGCATAAGCAAGCAGCAAGCAACTGACTACGACACCTACAGCGAATACGTTGCTGAGCATGATAAAGAAGCATTCGAAGTAGGATTGTACGACGAGTTCCTAGACTTCCTTAGGAACGAAGGAATCATTTTCTATCGCAGATTCAAAATCTACAAGTCCGACTTCGAGCTAGAACAGTACGAGAAGAACCTAGTCGCTGAAACCCTAGACATGATTGACCCAAACGTTAGGATCTACCCAACACCGGGTCGCTTCTCTTGTGGCGGATGCGCCTACAAGGAACCCTGTCTCAGTATGAATGCAGGACAGGACTATGAGTATACGCTCCAGACTATGTTCGTACAACAGGAACCCTACTACAGACGTAACTTGCCACTCAGCACCGAAAGAGGATCCTTGAGTGCAGATTAAATGGTCGGAAGAGGCTACCCGAGAACTACTTCGAATAAGTAACATAGATCAGGATGCTGCACTGGAGGTGCTAACACGCCTGCAGGCAGGGCAAGGAGCCAAGGATGCCGCTGGACAGAATCTTCTCAGCAGGAAGCCTAGCCAAAGCGTACGTCGAAATAGCCGAGTGGTACGGAAAGCACACTCTCGACGTGGACGCTAGAGAGATCCTAGTTCCATTCTCTGGCTTCGGACGCATGGCTTCTGCTATGTGCACTGACAATGCTAACACTGTAGTTTGTGACTACCAGCACTTGCACACCGCAATTATCCTTGGCATCTTTGCTGCTCCTAACTACGTGACGTATGTAGACAAGCCGCGTTTCCATATGGGCCAAGCAGTTAATGGCAACCTGCGAATTAGAGACATTGATCAGCGCAGTGCAGGCTTTATCGACTGGGTAGTCAAGAACGGCTCGCTACTAGACAAAGCGTGTCTTGGAATGTCAATTCCAGGACAGACCATGCGTGGGTGGCTTACACAGTGGACAGGAAGCTTCGACAAGTTTTGGACCAAGTTCGAGAAGACTCGAGAGGAGTGCAAGCCCTACATTTCGATGCCAGGTAAGTGGCATTGTGTTGAGAATGACTTCTTCAGGATGGACAGTATCCTCGAAGACGCGCACTTCGACGTAGTAGCTATAGACCCGCCACGTCTCACTAGTGGCAAGGATGGGTACACAACAGGCAGCTGGGCTCGACTAAACCAAGTTCTAGGTGGTCATGCTGTTGTTAAGCCTTGGACGAGGAGAAACTACTTTAGCCTCCTACACCTAGTCATGAACGTTGACTGCAACTACGTACTATTTAGCTGGACAAAAGGCGATCCAGCAACTGAGGACGTTAAGAAACTTGTACTCTCGTATGGAACTTTGGAAGACGAACAACGCTGGGATGCGTACCAGAAGGAAATCTACAGCTGGCGGATTAAGAAAGGCGAGAAGTGACACAGAAAAACATTCAGGCACTAATCACGATTCACGTCGACGAGTCTGACGTGAATGGCATCCGCGCAAGAGAAGAGCTTCGAACACCCATTGACGAGATGGCATACGGCTGCACTCTAAACGCAGGTGACAGTGAGTTCGAGGTTAGTAGGATTCACCTGCTGGAGGAGCAGTGAGTATCCTAGACACAAACCTCGCTGTCATTCTCGATATCGCCACGGCTCGCCGTCTCGGTCTCACTGACGAGCAAATGTTCGCACAAGTCGCACGAGAAATTCGACACATTCCAGGAGTCAGACAAGTCTACGAGTATCAACTCAACAGTTCAGAAGTAGCCGTAGAAGATCTAAGACACGACACGAAGAGAATGCAGAAACTGTCTAGCGAAAACCTAGAAGATGATTACGAAGGTGAACACCGGTTCAGAGGAGACATCTGCACGTGACAGCTGATGTAGTACTAAGTCCAAAAACATTCGCAGGAATACCGTACGCTCCAGTACACGAAACAAGAGCGCACATCAATGTACTAATCTACGGCAAGCCAGGTGTAGGAAAGACTCAGCTAGCTGCTACCTCAGACCACGTACCCGCGATGCGTCCCGTTCTCTACCTCAACGTCGAGGGTGGAGATATGACGCTGAGGCATGTCGCTCCGGAGATTAGAAAGATCCCCGAAGAGGGTAGCCTATCGTGGGGCCAGCTCGAAGCGGTCTACGACCAGCTAGCTAGGCAGTGCATCAACGGAGTCGAGCCAGGCGAGTTCGCTCCTCGCACGGTTATTCTGGACACTGTAACTGAGTGCCAGAAGATGAACATGAATCAAATTATGGCAGAGCTTCTGATGGCGGAACCAGAGAAGCACTGGGATCCCGACATTCCAGACGTTCGGCGGTGGGGTAAGAATATCGAACAGATTAGGAAGTGGGTGAGGAAGTACAGGGACCTGCCCCTCAACGTGATCATGACAGCGCATGAAGTCGAAGACAAAGACAACATGACTGGCCTGGTCTCTCACAAGCCTCAGCTGTCTGGCAAGCTCAGCAACGAGGTTGCAGGATTTTTCGACGTCGTTACCTACCTCTACGTGAAGGCAGAGATGGTAGACGGAGAGAGTAAGCCAGTTCGAAAACTACTCACAGGCTCCCTCGAAGGCTACGTCGCAAAGGACCGCTCAGGAAACCTGCCTCTGGTACTCGAAAACCCGACTATGGCGGAAGTATACCGCTACATAACCGAAGGGATAAACAAGAATGACTGACGTAGATGGCATCAGGGTCAATCTCAGCGACGAAGAGGCCAGGAGCCAGGACCGCGAACCCCTCCCTTCGGGAAAGTTCCACTACAAGATTACCGACATGGATCTCATGTTCGTGAAGGCCGGCGGCAAGAACGAAGGCAAGCCCTATATCAACTTCGAGTTTACAGTCCAGGACGGCAACTACACGACCCGTAAGGACTGGACGAACGCGATGTGCTTCGAGGGAGCCCTCTACACGATTAGTCAGATCCTGAAGGCGCTCGGCCATCCGATCAACGTCGGTCCGGACGGCAAGTTCAAGGGCGGAGAGCTCGTCATTCCTACCGCCAGAGAATTCTACATCGGCAAGGACATCTGGGGCCGACGCGGCACGAACAAGAACGACAGGAACGAAGATGGTACGCTGCGTATCCAGCTTCGCGGCTTCTCCAAGTACGAAGGCGGAACTAGCGACTCGTCTGCGGCTACGCCAGCTAGCGCTGCCAAGCAGCCCGCTTCCGTTCTACCGTAAGGTCGTCTGAACGTCCGACTCGAGTACAGATTGTCGAAGGCGCCACGTGACACATACTCGAGTCGGACTTTGAGACTATCTTCGGGAAGGAGAATATGCAGACGGAGACTAGCGACCGCAAGGTAATACCCGCAGGAGTCTTCTTCAAGACTATATTCGGGTCAGCGAGAGGATACGTCTGCATTGCGATTAAGAAGAGGGAATTCAGAGAGGTCTTTTTTACCTACCCAGATCAGCTACAGGAGATGCACGACTATGTGGAACGTACAAAATACTCCGGGAACGTATACTTTTGCCCCCAACTACTTGCCGAGCCACGCAGGGTTAAGGCTAATGTTACTGCAACGACATGCGCATGGGCAGACCTGGACACTTGTCATCCTCGAGTACTACTGGTACGACCCACTGTCGCGCTCGAGACGAGCCCTAACCGCTATCAGGCGTTTTGGGTCTTCGAGGATAGCCAGGACCCTACCGACTCGGAGGACTTGGCTCGTCGCATTGCATACAAACACGCGGACGACGGAGCCGACAGAAGCGGTTGGGATCTCACACAGCTGCTCCGCGTGCCCGGAACACGGAACTTCAAGTATGGTGAGGGTGCATCTGCCCCTGAGGTAACAGTCGTAGAGCACAACGAAGTCCGTTATCGCCTGAGCGATTTCCACGAGTACCCTGTAGCTGAGGGGTACGAGTATACAGCAATACCTTTTCCGCAGCTAACAATCGAAGACGGCATCACAATCCTAGAGCGTTACAGCTTCAGACTCAGTGGCGCAGCACATACGTTGTTCCACCAAGTAGCAGACGAAGGAGACAGAAGTCAACAACTGTTCAGACTAGAAATGACATGTGCCGAAGCTGGCATGTCACCCGAAGACACGTTCCAGGTAGCCAGAGATGCAGCATGTAACAAGTGGCAAGACCAGCCAGGCCTACTCTGGCGTGACGTTTGTAGAGCCTTCGCAGTACATAAGCAGAACGAAGAAGCTGGCCGAATAACGGAACAAGATGGGCCAGAGCTAGTTACCGATCAGGAAAGACAAGACATCGAAGGCAATCCCTGCTTCATAGAAAGGTACATAGCATGGGCATCTACGCTGGGCGATGCTGCAGTACAATACCATCAAGCGGGTGCCTTTATTGCCCTTTCGGCGCTGCTCGCTGGGTCTATAGTACTCCCGACGTCATTCGGCCCTATAATTCCCAATCTGTGGTTGATGGTCTTGGCCAATACAACATTGAGCCGCAAGTCAACAGCAATGAACATAGTGATGGGTCTGATTGAGGAAATAGACGAATCTCTACTTATGGCTACAGACGGAAGCATAGAAGGGTTCGCGAGTGCACTTGCGTCCAGGCCAGACAAGGTATCCATATTCTTCCGCGACGAATTTACAGGACTCTTGGAGTCAATGACCAAGAAGGACTACATGGCTGGTATGCCAGAGTTCTTCACCAACTTGTACGATGGAAGGAGTCAACTACGACGCCTACGCAAGGAAGAGATTAAGATCAAGAACCCACGCTTGATCATCTTCGCAGGTGGCATCAAGGATCGGATGCAGAGCCTAGTCACCTTCGAACACGTAACCTCAGGGTTCCTACCTAGGTTTATCTTCGTCACAGCAGACACTGACCCAATGAAGGTTAGGCCACTAGGACCACCTACAGAAGAGAACTGGGGAGCGCGAGACGTAATCAGGAACGAGCTTAGCGACCTATACGAACGATATCGATCGCAAGTACCCGTTGTCCTGAACGGCAAAGTCGTAGGAGTTACAGACAAGCACATCGAAGCCGCGATGTCGAAGGATGCCTGGAAGCGGTTCAACCGTATCGACCAGACACTCATGCAGGTAGGAATGGACAGTGGCGATCTTAAGAACGTACTTACACCACTGTATGCACGTCTTGGTTTTAGCATGCTAAAGGCAGCAGTATTGATTGCAGCGTCTAGGACGCAAGAAAGCACAGTCACTGTAGAAGAAGAGGATATAGTTAGAGCAGCCTACTACGGCCAATCATGGAGACGCTACGCTCACGATGTCGTGTCCAACATTGGCAAGGGTCCCATGGAGCATAAGATTGAACTAGTAGGCAACGCCATTCACAAGCGCGGGCGTGTTGCTAGGTCCGCTCTCATGCAACGGTACCATCTGCAGTCGCAGGAGATGACACTTATAGTTCGGACCCTAGAGGAACGAGGTCTGATCAATACTACGGTACACGGCAAGCAGCAAGTGTACCAGAGTATGCTTACCGAGGCAGAAACGACGCTGAAGGGAATACGTGTCAAGTGATGGCAACACCTACTACCTACTCAGACCAGTCGAAGTATATGTCCGAATCTGAGTTCGCGACTCACCTAGCACAGAGGAGGCTAGAGTTGCGACAGGAACACGAGTCAGACGGCGTCGCAATCGTCAGTGGCGGCCTAGACAGCATCACAACTGTCTACTACCTTGTCAAGCATCTCGGTCTCCATCCTCATATGGTCTCGTTCGATTACGGTCAGCGTCACAAGACAGAATTGAATTACGCCCTGTGGAATGCCGAGCAACTGGGGCTGCGGTGGAGCCTGATCGATCTGTCAAGCATCACCGAGCTGATCGGTAACTCAGCTCTCACGCACGGCGCAGATGTCCCAGAGGGACACTACGCAGAAGACAACATGGCCATCACCGTCGTTCCCAACCGGAACATGATGATGATCAGTATCGCAACTGCAATCGCAGTCAACTACAAGTACACGTACGTAGCTGCTGGTATGCATGCAGGCGATCGTGCACAGTACCCAGACTGTCGCTCAGAGTTCATGGCTTCGATCTGGCAGACCCTTATGCTAGGCAACGAAGGCTTCATCTCACGCGACTTCGATCTGCTCATTCCGTTCCAGGACAAGAGCAAGAACGACATAGCCCGCTGGGCCTACGAACTACAAGTTCCAGTCCATATGACCTACTCATGCTACAAGGGCGGCGACATCCATTGTGGCAGATGCGCCACTTGCGTAGAAAGGCTTGAGGCGATTAACTCCGTAGGAGAGCCTGACTGGGACCAGACACGATATATGGACAGAGTATACTGGCGTACGGTCGTAGACGACTGGAATGCCACCCACTAGAACTACAAGGCGGATACATGGCGGAAATTTTTCGTACGGGCTACGTTGGCGGAGCGGTGCCCGAAGCAATAGACTGGATGGTCGAACAGTCAGAGGGCGCCAAGACCATCTGTGTTCCGTTCGCTGGCATCGGCCGCTCGATTGTAGCTATGGCACGGCCCGACACGACCATCGAGTCGTTCGATACTCAGCACTACACGAAGTGCATCTTCGAGGGCGTCTTCAGAGCCAAGGAAGCAGAGACCAACGTCGACGGTATTCACTACCGTAAGGGTTGGGCGTTCGAGAACAGGCCATACAAGAACCTGGACGATCGCTGTGCGGGCTTTATGGACTGGGTTGCTCAAGAGGGAACGCTTTACGACAAGGCGTGTCTTGGATCAGCCATAACCAGAAGTACGCTCATGGCTCGTATGATGCACTGGAAGTCGAACGTAGAGCAGTTCTACAACAGGTTCCAGAAGCAATTCGAGTACAACAAGGACTGGCTTAATCAACCAGGTAAGTTCGTCCACCACGAAGACAACTTCTTCAACTGGAGCGTCGCTACCGATCTTATAACCGAAACCGGAGTAGGATTTTCATACGACTTCATCGAGATCGACCCTCCCAAGGTAGTCAACTACAGTGACACCTACTCGCTCAGATTCGAAGGCTTCAACCAAATCCTAACACAAGGCGTAGCAGCAAAACTCCCCAAGTGGAACAGACGTAACGCCATGGGGTACATGAGAAAGGCCCTAGAGACTCCAGCACCTAAGGTTGTCTTCATGTACGTGAGCGGTGTCTTTCCTCCGTACGAAGACGTCAAGAAGATGCTAGCAACTACAGGTACGATCGAAGAGGAACGTGAGTTCTTCCACCAAGGCAGGACCGACTACGGACTAGTGATAGCAAGATGACTTACACACTGGCGATCATTCCCTGTACTGGTGTGAAGGACCCCTACATGGAAGAGGGTCCAGCACAAGAAATTTGGGTCGGAGCACACTTCCAGTACACGCTCATTTACGTAGAGACGTTCTTCGACAAGGTACTGGTTATGTCGTACAAGTACGGACTGATCAGTCCTACCGACACTATTCAGTCCTACGACATCGACATGCGCGTAGCCAAGCCGCGTGAACACATCAGATGGTGGTACTTGCTCAAGGCACAAATTGACAAACTTGCAGACGAGGATCCGCCAGCACTAGTTGGACTCTTCACTGGCAACTTCGAGAGAGACCGTGTAGTTAGAGAATTTGTCAAGCACGGAGTAGACCAGCTTATCGTTCCCTGGGAAGGCAAAGGTATAGGCTTGCGCCAGCAGGCAGTCTTTGATGCCGAGCCTCCGTTCGATCCAGAGAAGGTAAAAAGAGGCGAGTACAAGGTCGAGTTGAACCCTACAGGATCAGCAACAGCTAACCGCTACCTACCGCCGCCAACGAAGATCGAGGAGCCAATCGAGTGGGAGTAAGAGTTCCCGTGATACCAGGGAGTCTCAAGCCAACAGTTACACCTACAAAGGCACCTAGGATACCGTCCAATCACGACTCACTACACAACTTCAGTATCTTCAAGTACTGCTGGTGTATGTGCCCTAAGTGCTGGTTTCCAGTGCCAGTCTCCAGCGTAGGAATACTGGGAAGCTGCATCTGCAGAGAGTGCCCATGTAGGAGCCAATCGAATGACGTACAGTATTAGCAAGGAATTCTCGTTCTCGGCAGCGCACCGCCTATCAGGACTATATCCAGGTCACCCGTGCGGGCGAGTACACGGACACAACTACACTGTCAAAGTCGCACTCACAGGACCTCTCAGTGAAGTAGGGTTCGTTCGAGACTATGGCCTGCTAAGTCCACTTAAGGCATATCTCGATGAGGAACTAGACCACCGCTGGCTCGGAAAGGGTATTCTCTTCGACCCCCAGCAAGGAACTCTACCCGACCAGATTCAGCCAGTGTTCGACTGGAACCCGACAGCTGAAAACATGGCAGAGCACCTCTACCGCTGGTGCAAGGGAATGTGGCCAGAAGTAGCTGGCGTAGGTGTTAGCGAGACGCCCAAAACCTGGGCCTGGTACGAAGGATTCTAGATGGAAGACGTAACGTTCGGATGCACGTGTGAAAAGGGTAACGACGCTTCACATGTTACCTCTACAGTCGAGGACTGTGTCGTACACGGAACAAGGTTCGGAGGCCCAGTATGTTGAGGCTAGTAGAACACTACGTCAGCATGCAAGGCGAGTGCGATCGCACCGGCACTCCGACGCAGTTCATACGCTTCGCAGGATGCAATCTCAAGTGCACTGGCTGGCCATGCGACACACCGTTCGCTATCTTCCCTAGGCAGTACCTGAAGAAGCAGTATCTACTTCCCGTTCACAATCCAGGCAGTGCCTCCCTCATGGGAGACATTATAGACAAGTATGACGAGACAGGTGCAGGGAACATCTGCCTTACTGGAGGCGAACCGCTACTCCAGCTCAACGATGACCTCGACGACCTAATCACGAACGCTCTACATCTACAAAGCAGAATTAAGTCCATCGAGATGTTCAGCAACGGAACGCTTAGATACACGCACACCATGTTGGAGAAGTGCTCAATCCGAATGGACTGGAAGCTGCCAGGGTCGCACGAAGACCAGTCTGGTCCAAACTGGGACGTTCGTATCGAGAACTACTGCAACATGGGTGAGTGGAACCATCACACGATCAAGTTCACTATCAAGGACCAGTTCGATTTCGAAACAGCCATGTCTATATTCGACAAGTACGGCCTAGAGACATGGCCAGGCACGGTCTACGCAGGGCCAGTCTGGGACTCCGAGTACACCGCAGCAGATATTAGTGCAGGTATCCTAGCCAACAAGCTACCCTGGCGCCTCAACGTTCAGACGCATAACTATATCTGGCCAGCCCAGGAGCGTGAGCGGTGAAGCCGATGAGTGATCAGTCCATAGCTATCCTTCTCGAGCAAGTAAGCAACGAGAAGCTAGCGGAAGAACTCCTTGTCCGATGCGCGGGCCTCGATCCGACAAATCCACAGGAAGCGAGAACTGCGCAGAGATACGTTCATGCACTAGTAGAGTTGACAACGCCAGAGCCGTTCGAGTTCACGACGTTCAAGGCAGAGTCGGACGAGATGGTCACTATGTACAACATTCCGTTCAGCTCGCTGTGTCGCCATCATATTCTGCCTTTTACTGGTGTGGCGCACGTAGCCTACGTACCAAAGTTGGAATGGGCTGGCGCCTCTAAGCTAGCCCGAACAGTACAGTGGTACTCCAGGTTCCTGCAAACACAAGAGGAACTGACGAAGGGAATAGCCGACAAGATCTACACCAATCTCGACCCGGCGGGCGTAGGCGTCATTCTAGAAGCAGAGCACTTCTGTATGACACTTCGAGGCGCACGAACGCATGGCACTAGAATGCGCACCGCATATATGTGGGGCGTGTTCGCAGATCATGACAGGACAGCCAAAGCAGAATTCCTGTCGGGCATTAACGGGAGATAGCATGGACATGAATAGCAGAGCCACACAGGCTCTAGCAGACAGTGACATCTGGTTCCCAAACTGTCGTGGAGACATAGCTCACCACCTTATCTCGCTTGCAGGCGAGGTAGGCGAACTCTGCAATGTCTACAAGAAGTGGGATCGTTCAGACGAAGTCAGTATTCCAGACGTAACTCTGATGAAGATGAAGGACGAAATAGTCGACGTACTCGTGTACCTGTACAACCTAGCTGGCGAGCTCAACATGGATGTGGAGGCGCAGTACGATGACAAGCGACTCAGAAACCACTACAGGTTCGCCCCAGTCGGAGTCCCGCTTGCCGGAACCGGAGCTGACGTCGGAGCAACTAGAGCTCATCCGAGTGGCTGACGCAGCCTTCGACCAGATGTGCCAGGCTCGTCACGATACAGGCAGAACAAAGTACGGCATCTTTACGTTCCTGGAGATGCCAACACTCGAAATGGCCCTAGAGGAGCTAGCTGACCTAGCTAACTACGCCAGGTACACATTCATCAAAGTAGTACTACTTCGTCAGAGCATTAAGCAAGTGCAAGACCAAGCCCTCGGCGCTGTCGATGGGTTCTTTACTACCCAAGACATTCTAGGTGTCAAGAAGGACATTGAATGAAGATAGCTCTCATTACACCCGCAAGTCAACTGCACCACTGTATGAACCGCAAGTTCCAAATGCTCATTCCAGGATTCGAACACAACCTGGAATACAAGAGGTACTTCAAGGTGTTCGGAACAAACAACGGTAACTTCGTCATGCTAGACAACGGCGCCTTCGAGGGCAGCCAGCTCAACGATCGCGACCTGCTAGACATGGGGCGAGAGTACAAAGTCGACGAGCTCTGCATCCCTGACACTATGGGCGATAGCGTAGGCACGCTAGAACAGCTCGGCAGATTCGCCGCTGTGCTTAGGCATCCCTCGAGAGGTGATACTTGGAAGCCCCCAAGGCTTATGGCAATCGTTCAGGGAGAGACCGAAGATGAGCTTATAAGTTGCATCGACGCCTTCGCAGCAGACCGGTTCACGAACGTCATCGACACTATCGGAATCCCCAAACACCTGCCCGCAACTACAGGCTGGGACGATATTAGGATTCGACTAGCCAAGTGGACTCAAACCAAGTACCCGCACAAGTGGGATCTTCACTTCCTAGGTTTCGTAGCTCCAGGCGAAACCATGGGAGCAGCTCAGCTAGGAGTCCGAAGTATGGACACGTCCGCACCGTTCGTTTGCACTGCAGACAACGTTAGCATCTCGCTGCATCGAGTCCCGCCACGGCAACGCTGGTTCGCCAACCTGGGACCAGAATACTTCCATCCCCACCTAGTGAGGCAGAACATCGACGACCTCGATCTCTGGGCAGTTAAGGAAGATGACTAGCATGAACATCTTCGAGGGCCTGCTTATCTCACTCTATGCCTTTTTCATCTGCACTCTAGTCTTCCCTAGGTCTAAGACTAAGCACAAGAACGTACTTGTAGTCAAGTCCGAACCCGTAGCACCTAAGGTGCTCGACGCTGACTGGCACAAAGTATGGGACATGGAAAAGTACTGCTACGTCGCTCCATGGCCCCACGCACAGCATCCCGACCTAGCAAAGACAGAGCTTGGCAAGAAGCACCTAATCGGTGCAGGACCCCCTGGCTGGTGGGAGAAGCAACGTCAGAGCGAACTAGCCAAGCTCGAGCTGGATGCCAAGCTGGAAGCAGTAGTCGCGGCCGCCGAGGCTCTTCGGGCTCAGGACGAAAAGATAGTCCAGACAGTCTTGTCAGACTTTATGTCGCTTGGCAAAGCCGGTATGCTTCCTGCAGCCGTTGGTACTGCCTTTCTCTCTGGAGCAGGAGCGCTAACCGCAGACAGCATCGACGATGACTGGCTCAGCTACCCCCGCTACTCAGACGACGGCATCTGATGGCACTCTTCGACAAAGTCACATGTGGCATACATGGAGTGATGAAGTACCGAGCTGCCATGAAATGGTGGGAGTGCGTTGGCTTTGACGGCGAGGGCTGCTGTATCCTTACAGACGAGGATATATATCTTCTCGTACGCGGTAGACCATTCGACCCTACGTCAGAAATTCTACCCGTTTACTACGAGCACAGCATAGACGGCGAACTTAGTCGAATTCTCGTGAAGGGTACAGCTGACAGTGACATCGTCAGAAACGCTTGGGGTGGTACGGAAGCACCCCCAAGCGAAGTGTGAAGAATGTCCTTTGTACGAAGATGGTCAGTTCGTTCCCAGTAACGGACCAGCAAAGGCCAAGCTCGCCATCGTAGGCGAAGCACCTGGTGTGAATGAAGCCAAATACGGTAGGCCGTTCGTTGGCGAGTCTGGCCAACTGCTTAATTCGGTCCTTAAGCACTACGACATCAGCAGAAAAGAGGTATTCCTTACCAATGCAGCCCTTTGCAGAGATTCCAGCGGCGCCACCCCAACAGCTAGTGCACTC